>Ga0214919_10006040_pt1 | contig 16818 bp, 13 predicted proteins | sample LL1503_MetaG_FD_177994 | JGI IMG/M metagenome (GOLD analysis project Ga0214919, IMG submission 177994) | Freshwater microbial communities from Lake Lanier, Atlanta, Georgia, United States - LL-1503 | ecosystem: Environmental > Aquatic > Freshwater > Lake | place: USA: Georgia | collected... | reverse complement strand
ATGCCGACGTTGGGCCTAAAGCCGTCCCGGTCAAGCATAATCAAACCCCAATTTTTCAACTGCGTCGATTATGCACAGCACGGGCTGCGCGGCAAGAGGGGCAGCCCTTAGAAGAACAGCCTTGAAGCCATGAAAGCCTCCCAATTTTTTATTTCGACCCTCAAGGAGGCTCCCAGCGACGCCGAAATCGCCAGCCACAGGCTGATGACGCGCGCCGGCATGATCAAAAAAATTGGCGCCGGCATCTACACCCTGATGCCCCTGGGGCTGCGGGTGGTGCGCAAGGTCGAGGCGATTGTTCGTGAAGAAATGAACCGCGCCGGCGCGGTTGAGATTGCTATGCCAGTGGTGCAGCCGGCTGAGTTGTGGCACGAGACCGGGCGGTTCGCGAAGATGGGCCCAGAGTTGCTGCGTATCAAAGACCGGCATGAGCGGGACTTCGTGGTGCAACCCACCAGTGAAGAGGTGGTGACAGATATTGCACGCCAGGATATCCGCAGCTACAAGCAGCTGCCGCGCAACTATTATCAAATTCAGACTAAGTTTCGCGATGAGCGCCGGCCCCGTTTTGGCCTCATGCGGGGGCGTGAGTTCATCATGAAAGACGCCTACAGCTTTGACCGTGACCAGGCCAGCGCCAAAGTCAGTTACCAGACCATGGCGCAGGCCTACCGGCGTATTTTTGACCGTTTTGGCCTGAGCTACCGAGCAGTGGCTGCCGACAGCGGAGCCATTGGCGGCGACCTGAGCGAAGAGTTTCAGGTGATAGCAGCCACCGGTGAGGACGCCATCGTCTACTGCCCCGGCAGCAATTACGCCGCCAATATGGAAAAAGCCGAAGCCATGGCACCACAATTTGCGCGTCCCGCGCCGACTCAGGCCATGACCAAAACCGCCACGCCCGGCCAAAGCACCTGCGCTGATGTGGCAAGTTACCTTGGCCTGCCCTTGCACAAAACGGTGAAGTCGCTGGTGCTCGCCACAGAAGAAAAAAATGAGGCTGGTGAATTGCTCAAAACCCAGGTCTGGCTGCTGCTGCTGCGTGGTGACCATGAGATGAACGAGCTAAAAGCCAGCAAAGTACCAGGCTTGGAGGGCGGTTTCCGTTTTGCCACGCTGCCGGAGATCGACGCGCACTTTGCTTGCAAACCGGGCTACCTGGGCTTGATCAATTTGAAGAAACCCCTGCGTGTGGTGGCTGATCGCGAGGTGGCGGTGATGAGCGACTGGGTTTGTGGCGCCAACGAACTTGATTTCCACATGACCGGAGTGAACTGGGGACGCGATCTGCCCGAGCCCGATTGCGTGGCCGACCTGCGCAATGTGGTGGCAGGCGACTTGTCTCCGGACGGTGGCGGCGCCCTGGCGATTGAGCGGGGCATTGAGGTGGGGCATGTGTTTTACCTGGGCACCAAGTACAGCCAGGCCATGAATGCCACCTTTCTGGATGTCAATGGCAAGCCGCAGTTCATGGAAATGGGCTGCTACGGCATCGGCATCACGCGGCTGCCGGCTGCTGCCATTGAACAAAATCATGATGCCCGCGGCATCATCTGGCCCGATGCCCTGGCTCCGTTTACCGTGGTGCTGTGCCCAATCAGTCCAGACCGGTTTGCCGATGTCAAAGCTGCTGCCGAGGCACTGTATGCCGAGTTGCTTGAGCTGGGTGTGGATGTGATCTTGGACGACCGCTGCGAGCGCCCCGGCGCTATGTTTGCCGATTGGGAGTTGATCGGTGTGCCCCATCGCGTCACCTTGGGAGACCGCAGTTTGAAAGCTGGTGAGGTTGAATACCAACACCGGCGGGACTCGGCAGCTGCCGCGGTGCCTTTGTCCGAGATTGCCGGGTTTTTACGGGCACGTTTGGCAACCTGAACCAGCCCGTGGCCAGGCTGTTGACTGCGCGACGTACCAGCCTGCTGGCCCTGCTCTCGGGGCTTGGACTGCTGGCTCTTGGCCGGCCGGCCTGGGCTGGCGCTCAGAGCGAAGAGCTGCTGGCAGACTCTGTCAGAACCGCGTTGAGCGCCGCTGTGGCCGATGACGTACCGCCTGTGCCTGACTTCGCGAGCAGCGATGCGCGCATTGATTATTTACGCTGGCTCACCAAGATGAGCGCGCGTTTGCGGCGAAAAGAGCCAGCCTTGGCGCAGCGAACAGAGTTTTTACAAACCCTTTGGTATGAAAGCACGCGTGCCGGTTTGGAGCCTGCTTTGGTCTTGGCCTTGATTCAGGTGGAGAGCAATTTCCGAAAATTTGCGGTCTCCAGCGCTGGCGCACGGGGCTATATGCAAGTCATGCCTTTTTGGATCCGTTGGCTGTCTGATGGTGACAGCCAGCGCCTTTTTGGCATGCAGACCAATTTGCGTTTTGGCTGCGTGATCCTGCGCCACTACCTTGACCGGGAGGGTGGGGATCTGTTCATGGCGCTGGGCCGATACAACGGCTCGCGCGGGCAAGCGGCGTACCCGGCGGCGGTGCTTGGCGCGAAAACCGACTGGTTGCCCTGAGGCTAGCCGGGGCAGATGAGTGCTGGCTCAGGCCGGGGCGGTGAGCACCTGCTGCAATTCGCCGTTTTCGTACATTTCCATCATGATGTCTGAGCCGCCAATGAACTCGCCCTTGACATAGAGCTGGGGAATGGTGGGCCAGTTGCTGAAATCCTTGATGCCGGCACGTATTTCGGCATCTTCGAGCACGTTCACGGTCTTGACCGACTTCGGGTCCACACCGCAGGCTTTCAGAATTTGTATGGCCCGTCCAGAAAAACCGCACTGCGGAAAGTTCGCATTGCCTTTCATGAACAGCACCACCTCATTGTCTTTTACCAGTTGGCCGATGCGTTGTTGAGTGTCACTCATGTTGGGTTTCCTTAAAAGGTGAGGGGCAGATTATTTCACTGAGTTGACTATGCCACGGCAGTCAAGCCCGAGGGTAACCCTTTTATTGTCAGGGCTCAGGGCATTGTCGCCAAGCAAAGAGTGCAGCAAAGAGTGCGGGCCATCAGTTCTGGTCGCGGCCCAGCTGGGCACCGGTGCATCGCTCGATACCCGCGAGATCGCGACGCGACGCGACGCCGCTGAAGCCAGCCAGAGCCAGCAAATCACCCACGCTGCGGGCCTGTGTGTGTCCGTGCTCCAGCAGCAGCCAGCCCCCGGCATGCAGGCAGCCTGCTGCCTGCACAATGATTCGGCGCAGGTCTGCGAGGCCGTCCGCACCGGCGCTAAGCGCCTGCAGCGGCTCGTGTCTGAGTGCCGCTAAATGGTGGTCGGCCTCGGCAATATAGGGCGGGTTGGCGAGGATCAGGTGGTAACGCTCACCGACGCCCTCCAGCCAGTTGCCAAGCTTGAGCTCGATCTGCAAGCCCAGGTGTGCCGCATTCTGGCCTGCCACAGCCAGCGCCGCCTGACTGCTGTCCAGCGCTTGCATATTCACCCAGGGACGATGTGCCTTGATCGCCAGAGCTATTGCGCCGCTGCCGGTGCCAAGGTCGAGCACATCAAGACTGCGTTCTGAGGTCGGCGGCAGGAGCTCAAGCGCCCAGTCCACCAGGGTCTCGGTGTCAGCCCGGGGCACCAGCACACTGGCGTTGACGCTTAAATCGAGGCCATAAAACCCCTGCCGGCCGGTGATGTAAGCCAGGGGTTCGCCCTGCGCGCGCCTGGTCAGGGCTTGTTGAAATTGCGCTGCGTTTTGGGCCGGTAGGGTGTCAGTGTCATGAGCCAGCAGCCAGGCCCGGCCCTGCGAGCCTTGGCCCAGCGCATGCAACAGCAAGAGCTTGGCGTCGAGCCGGTCAATGCCCATCGCAATGGCCTGGTGCAATGCGGCAGCAACAGAGCGCTCAGGCGCTTGGGCCGCGGCTGGCCCGGTCATGGCGGCTTCAAGGTTTTAGGCCGACTTCGAGTTCGGCGAGTTGCTGGGCTGCCTCATAGGCCTGCAGAGCCTGAACCACATCGTCGAGATCGCCCTCCATGATGGTGGACAGCTTGTAGAGCGTGAGGTTGATGCGGTGGTCGCTCAGGCGGCCTTGGGGGAAGTTGTAGGTTCGGATGCGGTCGCTGCGATCGCCGCTGCCGATCAGGCTTTTGCGCTGCGCGGCATCGCGCGCTGCCCGCTCGGAGCGGTCTTTTTCCTGGATACGGGCCGACAGAACCTGCAGCGCTTTGGCCTTGTTGCGGTGTTGGCTGCGGTCGTCCTGGCACTCGGCCACGATGCCGGTGGGCAGGTGCGTGATGCGCACCGCTGAGTCGGTCTTATTGATGTGCTGCCCCCCGGCGCCGCTGGCGCGGTAGGTGTCGATGCGCAAATCTGCCGGGTTGATCTGTACCGCTGTGGCCTCATCCGGCTCAGCCAGCACCGCCACCGTGCAGGCACTGGTGTGAATACGTCCCTGGGTTTCAGTGACCGGTACCCGCTGCACCCGGTGGCCACCAGACTCGAACTTGAGTGCGCCGTAGACCTGCTCGCCGGCAACGCGCAGCACCAATTCCTTGAAGCCGCCGAGCTCGCTGGGCGATTCGCTGATGATTTCGACGCGCCAGCCGCGCCTGTCGCAGTAGCGGGTGTAGAGCCGGGCCAGGTCAGCGGCAAACAGGGCTGACTCGTCACCGCCGGTGCCAGCCCGGATTTCGACAAAGGCATTGCGCGCATCGTCTGGGTCCTTGGGCAGCAGCATGCGCTGCAGCTCTTCTTCCAAAACCGTCAACTCGGCCTGGGCTGCGCTCACTTCGTCTTGCGCCAACAAGGCCATCTCAGGGTCTTCGGTCGCGCCGAGCAGCAGCTCCCGGGCACTGGCCAGATCAGCCTCGCGCAGGCCAAACCGACCCCAGCGGTCAGCCACCGCGGCCACCTCGGTGTGCTCGCGCGAAAGCACCAAGAATTGGCTCATGTCCTGCATGATGTCCGGGCGGGACAGCAGGAACTCAAGCTCGCCGAGGCGATCGGCGTAGCGGGCGAGTTGTTGTCTAAAAAAAGGTTTCAAAGTGGGCTGGTGCGGTAGTCGCGTGGATGGGTTGGACAGTTCACTCGCTGGCCCGCAACCGGACGCTCCAGCCTTGGGGCCTATGACTTGGCGCTATGGCCGAGCGCATCGCAGCTCGCGCAGCTAACGTTCCCGGCGCAAAAAGAAATGCTGAATCGCGGTGCTGGCGCGCTCGCGGGCAAGGGTATCGCCAGCATGTAATTCGGCCAGTGCGCCGTGCAGCATTTTTTGAGTCAGGCCTCGCGAGAGCGCCTCCAGCACCGCCTCAACATCATCGCCCTTGGCCAGCAGCTTGCGGGCACGGGCTATTTCTATTGCACGCCATTCGTCAGCCTGGGCCTGGAGTTGTTGGATCAAAGGCACGGCGTTGCGCTGCGCGACCCAGTGCATAAAGCTCTGCACGCCGGCATCCACGATGGCCTCGGCCTGGGCCACGGCGGCCTGCCGGTTGGCCTGCCCGGTCTGCACCACCCCGGCAAGGTCGTCTACGGTGTACAAATAGACATCGTCCAGGGCTTTGACTTCAGGCTCAATGTCGCGCGGCACGGCCAGATCGACCATGAACATTGGCCGACGCCGGCGCTGCTTCAGGGCCCGCTCCACCGCGCCAAGCCCGATGATCGGCAGGGTGCTGGCAGTGCAGCTGACAACCGCATCAAACTCATGCAGCCGCTCTGGCACTTCGGCCAAGTGCATCACCTCGCCGCCAAAGCGGCTAGCCAGCTTTTCCCCGCGCTCCAGCGTGCGGTTGGCAATCACCATGCGCTTGGGTGTTTTGGCTGCAAAGTGGGTGGCACACAAATCAATCATTTCGCCCGCGCCCACAAACAAGATATTGACCTTGCCCAGGTCTTCAAACAGCTGGCCCGACAGCCGCACCGCCGCCGCCGCCATGCTGATCGAGTGCGCGCCGATTTCGGTCGAGCTGCGCACCTCCTTGGCGACTGCAAAGGAGCGCTGGAACATTTGGCTCAGGGTGCTGCCCAGGGTACCAGCGGCCTCGGCGGCGCGTACCGCATCTTTGAACTGGCCCAATATCTGCGGCTCGCCCAGAACCATGGAGTCCAGTCCGCTTGCCACCCTAAATGCGTGGCGCGCAGCGAGCCCATCTTGCAGGGCGTAGGTGTGGGATCTCAGGGCGGTTGGCGCAACGCCGCCGGATTCTGCCAGCCAGGCCAGCGTGCCTTCAAGTTCGGCTTGCTCGCCGGCGCAGTAAATTTCTGTGCGGTTGCAGGTGGAGATCAGGGCCGCTTCGGGGGTTCGGACCAAAGCCCGGCGCAGCGCCAGCAGGGTGGGTTCAATCTGTTCAATCGCAAAGGCGAAGCGACCACGTAAATCCAGCGGTGCGGTGGTGTGGTTTAGCCCAAGGGCCCAGACTGGCATGGGCGGATTATAAAATCATGCGCTGATGTTGCACCACCCTGTCGCCCTGGAATAAACCCGCATGGGGCCAATCGCCGTCTTGGCGCACCTGATTGATTTTGCAGCGCCGGCTGTTGGGTTGGCGCTAGGGCTGACCCTGAGCGCTCACCTGGGGCTGAAAAAAGTGGCGGCGGCGCCCGCCTTCAAGGTGCAGTTTGTCATCAATGCCAGTGTTGGTCTGGCAGTTCTGCTGGCTGGCTTGCTGCTGTTTGGCCGGGACGGAAAAATGCTGACCTATACCGCGATGGCTGTGGCCTGCGCCAGCAGCCAATGGTTGCTGCGGCGCTCTTGGCGAGCCTGACCCAGCCTCACATGGCTCGGCACTGGATTTACTTGCCGGCTTTGAAACTGGTGAAGGTGCGGGTTTGCACGCGCCGCAAGTCTTGCGGTAAAGCATCTGGCGCCACCATGGTTTTGGTGGCCTCGGCGTCCAGGAAGATCGACTTGTTCTCGGCAACCTCTTTTTGAACAAATTTCAGGGAGGCAGCGTTGGGGTTGGCGTAAAACACCTTGTTGGTCAATGAGGCGTGTACTTCCGGGCGCAAAATATAGTTGATGAACAGGTGGGCGTTTTCTACATTTTTGGCGTCTTTGGGAATGGCCATGGTGTCAAAGAAAAGGGTGGCCCCGGTCTTGGGTACCAGGGCTTCGATCAGCACCGGCGCCTTGGGCTTGGCCTTGGACTTTGACTTGGTATCGCTGGCAGCCTCAGCTGCCCGACTGCGGGCAATGTTGATGTCGCCCGAGAAACCCATCACCAGACAGGTCGCGCCGCCGACCATGTCCTCAATGTAGCCCGAAGAAGAAAATTTGGTGACAAAAGGCCGAATCGACTTGAGCAGTTTGCCCGCTTCGGCGTAATCGGCCGCCTCGCGGCTGTAGGGTGGTTTGCCCAAGTACAGCAGGGCGGCTGGCAATACCTCAGAGGCAGAGTCGAGCACGCTGACACCGCAGCTCTTGAGCTTGCTGGCGTACTTGGGGTCAAACAGCAGGCTCCACGCGTTCTCGGGCATGGGCAAATCACCCAGCGCCGCTTTCACCTTGTTGATATTGATGCCCACCGTGACATAGCCCCATAGCCAGTCCACCAAATGCGCATTGCCCGGGTCGAGCTTGGCCAGTTGATCCAGCAGACCTTTGTCCAGATTGCCCCAGTTGCTGAGTTTGCTGCGGTCGAGTTTTTGCAGCAAGCCGCCCTCGATCTGGGTTTTGGCAAAGTGCGAACCCGGCACCACGATGTCGTAGCCGGTTTTGCCTGCCACCAGCTTGGCGTGCAGGATTTCGTTGTTGTCGTAGGTGTCGTAGCGCACCTTGATGCCGGTTTCTTTCTCAAAATTCTTGATCGTGTCCTCGGCAATGTAGTCCGACCAGTTGTAGATGTTGAGTACCTTGGGATCGGCGGCCCGTGCTGCGCCGGCCAGCAGAAGTGCGCCGGCCGCCAGGGCCAGGCCGAGTTGTTTGAGCTGGAATTTCATGGCGTGCATCCTTTCAATAACGAGCGAAAACCTGATAAATGAGAATAAATGATAGCAAAGGGCGCAAGTCAGGCCGGCACGAACAGGTCGACCCGGTCGGTGATGATGGCATCGGTGCCCAGGTCCAACAGGCGCTGCGCCGCCCATTCGTCGTTGACGGTGTAGCTTAGGGTGCGAAATCCTGCGCTCTTGGCTTCCCGAACGCTGGGTAGGTCCCACAGCGCGTGGTTACAAACAATGGCTACACAGTCCAAAGCCAAGGCGGTTTCCAGCCATCCGGTCCACAGGGTGTCGAGCAGCAGGCCGCGCGGCAGTTCGGGCCGGGTGTCCCGGGCGCCAGCCAATGCTTCCGGTTCGAACGAGGTCAACAGCGGCGGCACCTCGGCGCCGGCCCAGAGTTGCGCGGCATGCTGGGCCACCACTTCGCCGGTGCGCCGCTCCAGCCCCGGCGTGGGTTTGATCTCGATGTTGAGCAAAAGGCCGTTGGCCCGGCAATAGTGAGTGATGTTGGCCAGCGTGGGCAGCGGTTCTCCCGCATAGGCGCGCGAGTGCCAGCCACCGGCGTCGAGCTGGGCCAGCGCACTCCAGGGGTGATCACCCCCCACGGCGCTGGCACCTGACCCCAACCGTTGCGCAACGTCAGTCGTTCGACTGAGGGTGGCATCGTGCATCAAAAAAGGCACCTCGTCGGCGCTGAGCTTGACGTCACACTCAAACATGCGGTAGCCGTGCGCGGCGCCCAGGCGAAAGCTGGCCAGGGTGTTCTCTGGAGCGAGTTTGCCGGCGCCCCGGTGGGCCACCCAGCGCGGGTAAGGCCAGTGGCCTGAAGTGACGGGGGTCATGGGGCTTCCTTACGTTGGCCGCTTACTGTGTCAAACCAGTGAATTTTGCCGGGGCGGGGCTGCACGCAGATGGTCTGGCCCAGGCCGGGCACGGTGTGCGATTCGTCGGTGCGCAGCACCACCACCTCGTCGCCACCGTGCTGCCAGCGGCCGTACACCAGGCGCTCAGCGCCCAACAACTCCACCGCTTCCACTTTGAGCGCCCAACCGGTCGGCCCGATGTCCAGGTGCTCTGGCCGAACGCCGGTGATGGTGCCGGGTCGGGCATCGGGCGCCTGTTTGAGCAGGTTCATCGGCGGCGAGCCGATGAAGCTCGCCACAAAAGTGGTGGCCGGACGGTTGTACACCTCCTCGGGCGTGCCAAACTGCTCCATCACCCCGTTGTTCATGACCATCATGCGCTGCGCCAGCGTCATGGCCTCCACCTGGTCGTGGGTAACAAACAGCGAGGTGATGCCCAGCTCGCGGTGCAGTTTCTGGATCTCAAGCCGAGTTTGGGCGCGCAGCTTGGCATCCAAGTTGGACAGGGGCTCGTCAAATAAAAAAACCTGCGGCTGGCGCACGATGGCTCGCCCCATGGCCACGCGCTGGCGCTGACCACCCGACAACTCGCGCGGCTTGCGCTGCAAGAAGGGCAAAATTTCCAAAATCGCCGCTGCCTTGTCCACCCGCTGCCGGATCTCGGCCGCCGGTACCTTGGCAATCTTCAGGCCATAGGCCATGTTCTCAAAGACGCTCATGTGCGGGTACAGCGCGTAGTTTTGGAACACCATGGCAATGTCGCGCTCGGCCGGCTCTAGGTCGTTTACTACCCGATTGCCAATTTTGACCTGCCCGCCCGTGATCTCCTCCAGCCCAGCCACCATGCGCAGAAGTGTGGACTTACCGCAGCCTGAAGGGCCAACGATGACGACAAACTCGCCGTCGGCGACCTCGGCGCTGACGCCGTGGATCACCTGGTTGGCCGATTTGCCAATGCCGTAGCGCTTGATGAGGTGTTGCAGACTGATCGATGCCATGTTGAGTTAACCGCTTGCCGGTTTATTTTTCGGTGTCCACCAGGCCCTTGACGAACCATTTCTGCATCAGGATCACCACCGCAGCGGGGGGCAACATCGCCAAAATAGCGGTTGCCATCACCACACTCCATTCGGTTTGGGCATCGCCACCGGAGATCATGCGTTTGATGCCAATCACCACCGGGTACATGTTCTCGCTGGTGGTGACGAGCAGGGGCCAGAGGTACTGGTTCCAGCCGTAAATAAACTGGATCACGAAAAGCGCGGCGATTGATGTGCTGGAAAGAGGCACCAGCACATCCTTGAAAAAACGCATCGGCCCTGCACCATCAATTCGGGCGGCCTCGACCAGTTCCTCTGGCACGGTCAGGAAGAATTGACGAAACAAAAAAGTTGCTGTTGCGGAGGCGATCAAGGGCACAGTGAGCCCAGCGTAGCTATTGAGCATGCCCAGGTCAGCGACCACTTGGTAGGTTGGTCCTATACGCACCTCGACTGGCAACATCAGCGTGATGAAGATGGCCCAGAAAAAGAACATGCGTCCGGGGAAACGGAAGTACACGATGGCGAATGCCGACAGCAGCGAGATGCTGATCTTGCCCAGTGCGATCACCAGCGCGCTAAAGAGGCTGACCAGCATCATTTGGCCCACCGGTGCTTTAGATCCGTTACCGCCACCACTGCCGTTCCAGGCGGCCGTGTAGTTCTCTATCAGGTGCGAGCCCGGCCACAGCGACATGGGTGGGTGGACGATGTCACTTGAGGTGTGCGTGGACGCCACAAAAGTGAGGTAGAGCGGGAACGCGATGACCAGTACGCCCAGAACCAATATGGCGTGGGACAGCGCGTCGAGCAGGGGCGTGCGCTCCACCATGTCAGTAGTTCACTTTCTTTTCAACAAAGCGAAATTGAACCACCGTCAAAACCACCACGATAGCCATCAGCACGACCGATTGCGCGGCAGAACTGCCCTGGTCCATGGCCTTGAAGCCATCGTAGTAAACCTTGTAGACCAGGATGGACGTGTCCTTGCCTGGCCCCCCCTGAGTTGCGGCATCAATGATGGCAAAGGTGTCGAAAAACGCGTAAACGATGTTGATCACCAACAGAAAAAACGTGGTGGGCGACAGCAGCGGAAAGACGATGGTCCAAAAGCGGCGCCACGGCCGGGCCCCGTCGATGGCGGCCGCTTCGATCAGCGACTTCGGGATGCTTTGCAGCCCCGCGAGAAAAAACAAGAAGTTGTAAGAAATCTGCTTCCACACCGCGGCCATCACCACCAGGGTCATGGCGTGTGTACCATTAAGTAGGTGATTCCAGTCAAAACCCAGGTCGCGCAGCCCGTAAGACACCACACCAACGCTGGGCGCAAACATGAATAACCACAACACCCCCGCCACTGCCGGTGCCACGGCATAGGGCCAGATCAGCAGGGTGGTGTAGACCAGCGCACCCTTCACAATCCGATCGGCAAACACCGCCAGTAGCAGCGAGATGCTGATGCCCAGCACCGCGACCAGGCTTGAGAAAATTGCTGTGGTGTAAAAGGAGGCCAGATAGCCGGGGTCATGCCAGAGGTTGCCGAAGTTCTCCAGCCCAACCCACTCGACCGAGGTACCAAAAGCATCTGATTGCTGCAAGGACTGAAGCAGGGCCTGCGCTGCCGGCCAGAAAAAAAACACGGCGATCACCGTGAGCTGGGGAGCCATAAGCACCCACGGCAGCCACGGCGACCGAAAAAAAACCCGTTTTTCCACTAACCTTTGCTGTTCTTCGAGTTGGCTTTTTCAAACCGCTCAAGTAACTCGTTGCCGCGCAAAACGATTGAATCGAGAGCCTCTTTGGCGCTTTTCTTGCCGCCCCAGACCTGCTCGAGCTCCTCGTCCTCGATGGTGCGGATCTGCACATAGTTGCCAAGCCGGATGCCACGCGACTTGTCCGTGGTTTTGCGGATCATCTGGTTCACGCCGACATCAGTACCCGGGTTTTTGCCGTAAAAACCGGATTTTTCAGTTAATTCAAAAGCCGCCATGGTGATGGGCAGGTAGCCAGTGCGCTGGTGCGTGGCGGCTTGAATGTCTGGCCTGGACAGGTAGGTAAAGAATTGGGCAATGCCTTTGTATTCATCTGCCTTCTTGCCCGCCATCACCCACAGGCTGGCGCCGCCGATCACTGTATTTTGAGGCGCGCCGGGTACGTCCGGGTAATGCGGCAGAGGCGCCAGGCCCCAGTCAAATTTGGCATTTTTGGCGACATTGCCATAAAAACCGGTGGAGGTGGTCATCATGGCGCACTCGCCCGAGATGAAGCTCGCCTCAGGCACATTGGCTCTGCCTTTGTAGACAAACAGGCCCTGCTTGGCCATGTTGGCCAGGTTCTCGATGTGGCGCACATGCAGCGCCGAATTGACCTTCATGCGTGCGTCCATACCGCCCAGGCCGTTGCCCTTGGTGGCAAATTCGACGTTGTGCCAGGCTGAAAAGCTCTCCAACTGCGTCCAGCCCTGCCAGGCGATGCTCAGGGGGCATTTGTGGCCACTGGCTTTGAGCTTGGCCGCTGCCAGCGCCACCTCGGGCCAGGTTCCAGGCGCCTTGGCGGTGTCTATTCCGGCAGCCTTGAAGGCATCTTTATTGAAGTAGAACACCGTGGTGGAACTGTTGAAGGGGAAGCTCAGCATCTCGCCGCTGGGTGCGGTGTAGTAGCCAGCTACGGCCGACACATAGGTCTTGGGGTCAAACTTCTCGCCCGCGTCCTTCATGATCTTGCCCACCGGCACCGAGACGCCCTTGCTGGCCATCATGGTGGCGGTACCGACCTCAAAAACCTGCAAAATATGCGGCGCGTTGCCGGCCCGGTGAGCGGCTACAGCGGCAGTGAAAGATTCGTCATAGGTGCCCTTGAACGTTGGCACGATCTTGAAGTTGCTTTGGCTGGCGTTGAAGTTCTTGGCCAGATCATTGACGACCTCGCCGTTCACCGCGGTCATGGAATGCCACCACTGGATTTCAGTCTGTGCCACAGCCGGCAGGGAAAAAACACCCGCCAGGGCCAGCGTGATGAGTTTCAAGTTCATGGGGACTCCTTGTGTGAAAGTTGCCGAGCTTATTCAGGAATTATGACAAAGCAACGACAAAATGATGACAAACATGCAGCGAAGGCGATTAGACACTGCTTTGGCCGGCGCTTTGATTGGGGTTTTCATCAGGGTTGCCGTGAAATGTTGCGCTGCGGTAACATTTGTCGATGAACGCCCCTCTGCCGATACAGCACCTGATGGCCGGTGCCGTCACCACGCCGCAAGCGCAGATGCGCATTCGGGAAATCCCCTACAACTACACATCTTTTTCGGACCGCGAGATCGTGATCCGTCTGTTGGGCAGCCGGGCCTGGGAGCATTTGTTTGAGTTGCGTGGCGAGCGCCGCACTGGCCGCTCTGCCCGCATGCTGTACGAGGTGCTGGGCGACATCTGGGTGGTGCAGCGCAACCCCTACTTGCAGGACGATCTGCTGGACAACCCCAGGCGCCGGCGTCTGCTGGTGGAGGCCTTGCACCATCGCCTGGCCGAAGTGCAAAAACGCCGTACCCCCGAGATCGAGCCCCAGCGGGATGCCATGGTCGGCGAGCTTCTGGCTTGGGCCGGTGCTGCAGTAGAGTCTTTTGACGCTGCCTTCGTTGAGGTGGCGGCGCTGCGTCGCAAGGCCCAGCGGGTGCTGGCCCGCCTGACCGCGCGCGACAACATCAAGTTTGATGGCCTGAGCCGCGTCTCGCACGTGACCGACGCCACCGACTGGCGCGTGGAATACCCGTTTGTGGTGCTCGCGCCTGACAGCGAGCTTGAGATGGCCGGCCTGGTCAAGGGCTGCATCGAGCTGGGTCTGACCATCATCCCGCGCGGCGGTGGCACTGGCTACACCGGCGGCGCCATCCCGCTGACCTGGAAAAGCGTGGTCATCAACACCGAAAAGCTCGAAGCCATGAGCGAGGTCGAGTTCCTGGCGCTGCCCGGGTTGGCGCAACCGGTGCCTACGGTCTGGACTGAGGCCGGCGTGGTGACCCAGCGGGTGGCTGATGCCGCCGAGCGCGCTGGCCATGTGTTTGCGGTTGACCCGACCTCGGCCGAGGCCTCCTGCATCGGCGGCAACATTGCCATGAACGCCGGCGGCAAAAAGGCCGTGCTGTGGGGCACTGCGCTGGACAATCTGGCCAGTTGGCGCATGGTCACACCCCAGGCCGAGTGGCTGGAGGTGACCCGCCTGAACCACAACCTGGGCAAGATCCATGACGCCGCGATGGCCAGTTTCGAGCTGAACTACTTCAAGGCCGATGGCAAGACCCTGCTGCGCACTGAGCAGCTCGACATCCCCGGCCCCTCGTTTCGTAAAGAGGGCCTGGGCAAGGACGTCACCGACAAGTTCTTAAGCGGTCTGCCCGGCATCCAGAAAGAGGGTTGCGACGGCCTGATCACCAGCGCCCGCTGGATCGTGCACCGTATGCCGGGCCACACCCGCACCGTGTGCCTGGAATTTTTTGGCAATGCCCGAGACGCCGTGCCCAGCATTGTCGAGATCAAGGACTACATGTTTGCTGAGCAAAAGCGCTCGGGCGTGTTACTGGCCGGGCTGGAGCACCTGGACGACCGTTACCTCAAGGCGGTGGGTTATGCCACCAAGTCCAAACGCGGCGGCCTGCCCAAGATGGTGTTGGTGGGCGACATAGCCGGTGACGACGCTGACGCCGTGGCCCGCGCCACCTCCGAGGTGGTGCGGATTGCCAATTCACGCAGCGGCGAGGGCTTTATTGCCGTCAGCCCTGAGGCGCGCAAGAAGTTTTGGCTCGACCGCAAGCGCACCGCCGCCATCTCGCGCCACACCAACGCCTTCAAGATCAATGAAGACGTGGTGATCCCACTGCCGCGCATGGCCGAGTACACCGACGGCATCGAGCGCATCAACATCGAGCTCAGCCTGCGCAACAAACTGGCCCTGTGCGACGCCCTGACCGAGTTCTTTACCCGTGGTGGATTGCCGCTGGGCCGGCAGGATGACGCGGGTGAGATCCCTTCGGCCGAGCTGATGGGCGACCGGGTGGCGCAGGCGCTGGCGCTGCTGACCGAGGTGCAGGCCATGTGGCAGGGCTGGCTGGGCCAGGTGGACGCGCTGTTTCCCCAACTGCAAGACCACTCGCTGCGCGCCAGTTGGAAAGCCCAGCTGCTGGCGCCGCTGCAGCAGATTTTTGCCGGGCGCGCGTTCGAGCCTATTTTGAAAGAGTGCGTTGCCGTGCACCAGCGCGTGCTCAAGGGCCGGGTCTGGGCCGCGCTGCACATGCACGCCGGCGACGGCAATGTGCACACCAACCTGCCGGTCAACAGTGACGACTACGACATGCTGCAAACCGCTAAAGCTGCAGTCAAGCGCATCATGGCGCTGGCCCGCAGCCTGGGCGGCGTGATTTCGGGCGAGCACGGCATCGGCATCACCAAGCTGGAGTTTTTGAGCGACGATGAACTGCAGCCCTTTGCCGATTACAAGGCCCGGGTGGACCCGCAGGGCCATTTCAACCGCGGCAAGTTGCTACGAAATAAAGAGCAAACTATTGAGGTGGGACAGGGGCTAGAGGCCGATTTGACCAATGCCTACACGCCCAGCTTTGGCCTGATGGGGCATGAGTCCTTGATCATGCAGCAAAGCGACATCGGCGCCATTGCCGACAGCGTGAAAGACTGCCTGCGCTGCGGCAAGTGCAAACCGGTCTGCGCCACCCACGTGCCGCGCGCCAACCTGCTGTACAGCCCGCGCGACAAGATCTTGGCCACCTCGCTGCTGGTGGAGGCTTTTTTGTACGAGGAACAAACCCGCCGCGGCGTCAGCATCAAGCACTGGCAAGAGTTTGAAGACGTGGCCGACCACTGCACTGTGTGCCACAAATGCCTGTCACCCTGCCCGGTGAATATCGACTTTGGCGATGTCACCATGGCCATGCGCAACCTGCTGCGCAAAATGGGCAAAAAGAGCTTTCGCCCGGCCGGCGCAGCGGCCATGTTCATGCTGAACGCCACCAACCCCGAGACCATCCGGCTGGCGCGCTCGGCCATGGTGAATGTGGGCATGAAAGCCCAGCGCCTGGGGCATGACCTGCTCAAGGTGGTGGCGCGCCGGCAAACCGCCGCGCCACCGGCCTCACTGGGCACGGCGCCGCTGAAAACCCAGGTGATCCACTTTGTCAACAAAAAGCTGCCCGGCGGCCTGCCTAAAAAGACTGCCCGCGCGCTGCTTGACATCGAAGACAGAGACTACGTGCCCATCATCCGCAACCCGCAGACCGCCAGCGCCGAGACCGAAGCCGTGTTTTATTTCCCCGGTTGCGGTTCGGAGCGGCTGTTCAGCCAAGTGGGGCTGGCCACCCAAGCCATGCTTTGGCATGCCGGCGTGCAAACCGTGCTGCCGCCGGGCTACCTGTGCTGTGGCTACCCGCAGCGCGCCGCCGGCCAGTTTGACAAGGCCGAAAAACTCATCACCGACAACCGGGTGCTGTTCCACCGCGTGGCCAACACCCTGAACTACCTGGACATCAAGACCGTGGTGGTCAGCTGCGGCACCTGTTTTGACCAGCTGCAGGGCTACGAGTTCGACAAAATATTCCCTGGCAGCCGCATCATCGACATCCATGAGTACCTGCTGGAGAAAAAAATTACCCTGGCCAACGCCGGCGCCTTTTTGTTTCACGACCCCTGCCACAGCCCCATGAAGCAGCAGGAGCCGATCAAAACAGTCAAAGCCTTGCTGGGCGACCAGGTGCTGCAATCTCAGCGCTGCTGCGGTGAATCAGGCACGCTGGCCCTGAACCGGCCCGACATCTCCACCCAGGTGCGCTTTCGCAAAGAAGAAGAAATCCTCAAGGGCGAAGCCCAGTTGCGCAGCCAGGGCCTGCTGGGCGAGCGCGACAACGTCAAAATCTTGACCAGCTGCCCGGCCTGCCTGCAGGGCCTCAGCCGTTTTGGCGACGACCTGCAAAACGGCCTGCTGGAGGCCGACTACATCGTGGTTGAAATGGCCCGCCAAATCCTGGGTGAGCAATGGTTACC
>Ga0214919_10006039_pt1 | contig 16819 bp, 10 predicted proteins | sample LL1503_MetaG_FD_177994 | JGI IMG/M metagenome (GOLD analysis project Ga0214919, IMG submission 177994) | Freshwater microbial communities from Lake Lanier, Atlanta, Georgia, United States - LL-1503 | ecosystem: Environmental > Aquatic > Freshwater > Lake | place: USA: Georgia | collected... | reverse complement strand
AATGTAGTAATTATTTGTGGGGTTGAAAACTTCGATCCGATGGGTGTGCACACTGGCGACAGTATTACGGTAGCACCTTGCATGACATTGAGTGATACAGCTTATCAAGATATGCGCAACACAGCGATCCGTATGATGCGCGCTTTAGGAAATTTTGCTGGTGGTTGCAATGTTCAATTTGCATTGAACCCGCAGACAGAAGAATTGGTAGTGGTGGAAATCAATCCTCGTGTAAGCCGTTCTTCTGCATTGGCTAGTAAAGCTACTGGTTATCCAATTGCAAAAATAGCCGCTAAACTTGCTCTAGGCTTTAATCTAGATGAATTAAAAAATCAGATCACCCAATCTACCTCTGCTTATTTTGAGCCAGCCTTAGATTATGTGATTGTAAAAATACCGAGATGGAATTTTGATAAATTTAAAGGCGCCAATGACACTTTAGGTTTTCAAATGAAAAGTGTGGGTGAGGTAATGGGCATCGGTAGAAGTTTTGCTGAAGCAGTTCAAAAAGCTTGTCAAAGTTTGGAAAACGAAGCGGTTGGTTTAGGCTACTACGGAAAAAGCTTAATGCATGCAGATGAATTGATAGAGTATATTAAAATACCAAAGTGGGATAGAATATTTAGGATTAAAGATGCCTTGATGGCGGGTGCAAGCATCAAGCGTATTTGTGAAAGTACAGGCATCGACCGTTGGTTTATTTATCAAATTCAAAAAATCTGCGAATGCGAAAAGAAGATTGCAAAATGCGATTTGAAAACGCTGCCAGATGACCTGTTGACGGAAGCGAAATTATTAGGTTTTAGTGATGAGCAAATCGTTCGCATTATGAACGAAGAAAATAGTGAACTGATTTATGAAAGAAGGAAAGCAATGGGGCTAACCAGAGTGTTTAAAATGGTGGATACTTGTAGTGCAGAGTTTGAGGCTAAGACTCCTTATTTTTATTCGACCTTCGAAAAATTGCCAGCTAATATTCCAGACGGAGGAGTGCAGATCCTATCAAACGAATCAAAACTTTCTTCTAAGAAAAAAATTATTGTATTGGGTTCTGGTCCAAATAGAATTGGCCAGGGTATTGAGTTTGACTATTGTTGTGTACATGGTTTGTTAGCCGTAAAAGAAGCAGGCTTTGAAGCGATTATGGTAAACTGTAATCCTGAAACAGTATCTACTGATTTTGATATCGCAGATAAATTGTATTTCGAGCCGGTATTCTGGGAGCATCTTTGGGAAATCATTGAACATGAAAAACCAGAAGGGGTGATTGTTCAATTAGGCGGACAAACTGCACTTAAATTAGCAAAGAAGTTGCATGAAAAAGGCATCAAAATAATAGGCACTTCATTCGATAGCATGGACATCGCTGAGGATAGAGGAAGATTTAGTGATACGTTAAAAGAGTTGGGAATTCCTTACCCTAAATACGGTACTGCTTATAATACGGACGAAGCAATTGAAGTGGCTAAAAGTGTAGGCTATCCGGTATTGATCAGACCAAGTTATGTAATCGGTGGTCAACGGATGCGCATAGTGTTGAATGACGAAGATCTAGAGAAAGGTATTTTAAGTTTGATCAAACATTTGCCGGGTAATAAAATTTTAATCGATCACTTTTTAGATCGTTGCCAAGAGGCGGAGATAGATGCAATTTTTGATGGTGAAAATTTCCACATCATGGGAGTAATGGAGCACATTGAGCCAGCGGGTATTCATAGTGGAGATAGCAATGCAGTATTACCAGAATTTAATTTATCTCCATTGGTAGTTCATACAATGGAAGAGTATGCAGAAAAAATTGCTCGCACTTTAAATATTAAAGGGTTGATCAATATTCAATTTGCCATAAAAGATGGCAATGTGTTTGTGATTGAAGCGAATCCTAGAGCTAGTCGTACTACTCCATTTATCGCGAAAGCCTATCAGATTCCTTATCTAAATATCGCTACAAAAATTATGTTGGGTGTGGCCAAGGTGACAGATTTTACCTACGATAAAAAACTGATTGGTTTTGCTATCAAGGAACCCGTTTTCTCTTTTAATAAGTTTCCGGGTGTAAGCAAAGAGCTTGGTCCAGAAATGAAAAGTACAGGGGAAGCCATTCGATTTATCAAAGATCTTAAAGACCCTTACTTTAGGCAGTTGTACAAAGAACGTAGCATGCATTTAAGTAAGTAATTGTAAATATTTTTTAGGTTAAAGCGAATCGTAAGATTCGCTTTTTTTGTTGTAAGGTCGATTGAAAAGCCCATAGTATTTGGTATATTTTATATATATCTTAGGGCATGTCTACAATATATTCCGTGCCCATTTGGAGAAAAGCACCCTTTATAAGGTTGTTGCTACCATTGGTTCTTGGAATACTTTTACAATGGTATCTGTCTTTTCCAGTTTACAGGTCACTGATTGCTTTGCTTTGTTTTGGAATTACCTATTGTATTTTTTTATTTTTCCCTTTAGCACTTCGGTATAAACTTCGGGCGCTTCAAGCCATTGTGATCAACCTGGTATTGATCTGTTTGGGTCTTTTAATTACTTGGCAAAAGGATATTCGAAATAGCAATGCTTGGATGGGGAGATACTATCAGCAACAAGATTATTTGGTGATTCGAATAGATGAGTCACTACAACAAAAAGAAAAATCATGGAAGGTTAATGGTCAAGTAGAAAAAATTATTCAAAAGGATAGCAGTATCAATTGCAAAGGAAAATTGCTATTGTATTTTTCTAAAGACAGCATCTCTTCTCAATTGAAATATGGAGATAGAATATTGGTAAATAAAAAACTGCAAGAAATTAAAAACTCAGGTAACCCTGGGGCTTTTAATTATCAACAATATGCCGCGATGCAATTAATCTTTCACCAGCTATATTTAAAACCCAATGATTGGGTTAAGTTGGAGGTAGGAAATGTAAATCAGTTTAAGCAATTTATCATCAACGCTAGAACTAAAATACTATCTATACTTCGAAAAAATTTGCCTCCGAAAAAAGATGAACTAGGCATTGCGGAGGCTTTGCTGATTGGCTACACCAGTGACTTGGATAGGGATTTGGTAAAGGCTTACAGCAATACAGGAGTAGTGCACATTACTGCTATTTCGGGAATGCATTTGGGATTGATTTATATTTTGCTAGGGTGGATTTTTTGCAGAATGCCGGGGATAAAAAAATCAAAAATTTTACAGTTGGTATTGATGTTGACATCACTTTGGTTATTTGCAATATTAACTGGAGCGGCAGCTTCTGTTATTCGATCAGCTGTGATGTTTACTTTTATAGCCATCGGAAAAGCTGTTTCAAAAAAATCTTCCATTTTCAATTCAATGGCAGCATCTGCATTCGTTATGCTTTGTTACAATCCCTATTTTTTATGGGATGTAGGATTTCAACTATCTTATTTAGCGGTGATCGGGATTATAATTTTTCAAGCCACAATTTATAATTGGATCTATTTTAAAAATAAGATCGTAAATGAAGTCTGGAAATTGATGGCTATTTCTTTAGCGGCTCAAGTATTTACTTTTCCTATTTGTATTTATTATTTTCACCAGTTTCCTAATTATTTCCTCTTGACTAATATTATTGCAGTGCCTTTATCGAGTGCAATTTTATTTATGGAGATAGGCCTAGTAGCATTAGCGTGGATCCCATGGATGGGCGAATGGCTCGGCAAATTGGTAGGCGCATTGTTATGGTTGATGAATCAGATTATCCTTTGGGTTAGTGAATTACCCTTTTCTGTATGGGAAAAAATACCGGCTACTTTAGTTTCCACGGCTTTACTTTATTTAATAGTATTTTTTTTCTGTAGTTGGTGGATGAAAAAAAGTAAAATTGCCTTTCGACTTTCATTAATTAGTTTGTTGGCTTTTACCCTGCTTCAGTCCTATGGCGAATGGAAAATAAAAAATCAACAGAAGGTGATTGTTTACAATATTCCTCAGCACCAGGCGATTGATTTTATAAGGGGCAATCAATTTAAATTTTTGGGTGACAGCGGAATTTTAGAAGACCAAGCATTGCAAAATTTTCATATACAACCTGCCAGGGTAGCTTTACAATTGACAAAACCATTGGATACTTTTTCTGTTTGTCATTTACCGCCCCTATTTTATCAACTTGGAAACCAAAAAATAGTCTTGATAGATCGGCCCATGCAAATGGGATCATTGGTTTCAAAGATTGACGTGGATATGATCATCCTTTCTAAAAACGCAAAAATTGTTATTTCACAGTTAGCCAGTGTTTTCAACTGCCAGCAATATGTTTTTGATGCTTCTAACAGTTTGTGGAAAATTGGTCAATGGCAAAAAGAGTGCGAAGAACTACATTTGCGCTCTTATTCAGTTGCCGAAAAAGGAGCTTTTGTGCTAACTGAAAATTAGCAGATCATATATAAATAAATCTAGATTAATTAAAATATACAATCCCCACTTACCATGCAAAAAAAAATCAATACTGCACTTATTTCTGTTTTTTATAAAGATGGGTTAGAGAATATCGTTCAGCAGTTGCATCAGTTAGGCGTAGTTATTTATTCTACTGGAGGCACTCAAAAATTTATCGAAGATTTAAAAATACCCTGTGTGGCGGTAGAGTCATTAACGACCTATCCTTCTATTTTAGGAGGCAGAGTAAAAACTTTGCACCCTTCTGTATTTGGAGGCATCCTAGGTAAAAGGGGTGATGCAACACATGTGGAAGAAATGAAACAATTTAATATACCAGAATTGGATCTAGTGATTGTTGATTTGTATCCTTTTGAAGAGACAGTGAAAGCCACTTCGGATGAAAAGTTAATCATTGAAAAAATTGACATTGGCGGACCTTCCATGATTAGGGCGGCTGCAAAAAATCACCAAGATGTGGTAGTGGTAGCTGCTAAAAAGGATTATACTTTATTAGAACAAATATTGAAAGATCAAAAAGGAGAAACCACCTTGGATCAGCGTCGAATGTTTGCTATCAAGGCTTTTGATGTTTGTACAGGATATGATTTAGCTATTTCAAATTATTTCAATCATACTGAGTTTGCTAATCCATTTGATAAAACAAAAACGGTTTTACGCTACGGTGAAAACCCACACCAAGAAGGAATATTTTATGGCAATACCAATGAAATTTTTGATCAGCTTCATGGCAAAGAATTGTCTTATAATAATTTGGTAGATGTGGATGCAGCCGTACAATTGATCCATGAATTTAATACTCCTGCTGAAAATAAAGGACAAGTAGTTTTTGCAATCATCAAGCATACCAATGTTTGTGGAATAGCGTCAAGAAAATCAGTAAAAGAAGCATGGGACAGTGCATTGGCAGGAGATCCAGAAAGTGCCTTTGGAGGCGTGTTGATTTGTAATGCACCGATTGACAAATCGACTGCAGATGCGATCAATGAAATATTTTTTGAAGTATTGATAGCGCCCTCATTTAATGCAGACGCCTTAGAAATTTTAACTACTAAAAAGAACCGCATTTTATTAGTACAAAAACCAAGCGCAGCGGCTACGCATCAATACAGGTCAGTATTGAATGGCACATTGACTCAACAGAATGATCAGGGGAATTTTACAGAATGGAAAGAAGAAGGGGGTAGAAATACTACTGAAGTAGAAAAAGAAGATCTTGTATTTGCCAATTTGGTTGCGAAGCATTTAAAGAGTAATTCAATCGCTTTAGTAAAGAATAAACAATTAATTGGTAAAGGCTGTGGTCAAACTTCTAGGATTGATTCATTGCGCCAATCGATTGAAAAAGCGAATCAATTTAAATTTGATTTACAAGGCGCAGCCTTGGCTAGCGATGCATTTTTTCCATTTGATGATTGTGTAAAAATTGCCCATGCAGCAGGCATCACTTCTTTTATTCAACCAGGGGGTTCTATTCGGGATAAAGATTCTATCGAATATTGTAAGCAAAATAATCTAGCCATGGTGATTACCGGTCTTCGTCATTTCAAACATTAATTGCCCTAAATTTTATGAGTAACCGGTATAAGTTTTTTAAGGGTAAATCCTTAGCTTATCTTGCTTTGTCTGCCACTTGTGTTTTGTGGGGGACTACTTGGGTTGCCAGTAAAGTTGCTGTTGCTGAAAATTTACCCCCTTTTCAATTGGCCGCAATAAGACAATTTTTAGGGGGCTTTTCTTTTCTTCTTTTTTTTATAGGGTTTAAGAAAATGCCTTTGCCCACGCTCAGACAGTTTGGTTGGCTAACTTTTTTAGGTCTGTTGTTATTTGTAATCTCTAATGGTTTTAGCACCTGGAGTCTAAAATTTATTCCTACCGGATTCAGTTGTTTGATTGGCGCATTGTATCCTTTTAGTGTGGTGACGATCGAGCGAATTTTCTTTCATAAAAAAAATCTTACTCCCCTTACTTTTGTTGGACTGCTATTAGGTCTTTCAGGAGTCGGTATTGTATTTTATGAAAACTTGTTGGTTCATCATCAGGAAGGTTTTTATTTCGGAATTGTTTTGTCAATACTGGCCATGCTTTCTTGGAGTGTAGGTACTATGTTTATTGCTAAAAATAAATTTCCATTCAATCCTTATTATTCTACAGGATGGCAGATGCTGATCAGTTCAGTTATTTTATTTGTGATTTCATTGTCTACCCAGACTGCCATTCCTTTACAAAATTTTTCTCTGAAAGGTTGGCTAGCCATTGCTTACTTAGTAATATTTGGTTCTATCATCAGCTTTATTGCGTTTGTGTATTCTATGAAAAAATTACCTATTGCAGTTTCTTCCTTATATGCCTATTTAAATCCAATCGTCGCGATGATAACTGCTGCCTTGGTGGTCAATGAAAAATTGACGTTGAATATTTTTTGGGGAGCGTTGGTTACTCTAGCGGGTGTGTTTTTAGTTAATTACAGTGTAAATAGAGATAGAGAAAAAGTAATTGCGGAGCCAGAGCAGTGAGGGGTTTATTCTAAAGGTAAAATTAAGATTGAGCTTTTTAGGTGCATTTAAAATCAACCTTGTTAGACTATAAGCGGTATTTAGTTTTTCTTTGACGACCGTTCGTTCGGCATTAATTTATTATCTTTCGTCCTTATGTATGCATATTTATTTTTCGCTTTAATGTTCGTAGGGCTATTTTCATTCATCGAAAATATTAAAGGGGGGCAAAAGATATCTTTATTTAAGTTACATATACTTGTATTTTTAGCAGGGTTAACTATTAAATCTGGCATTGACTTTTTAGATGAAATAGGGTATGATTTAGTTATTTATGCTTCCATCATTAGATTATTTATTACAATTGCTTGTATTAATATTTTTTATTTAGTTGCCCATCATAAAATCCCCCAATTGGTTGTCTATATCGAGATGGCATTTTTCATCTTGTATTTAATTGCCTTATTGAATGGGTTTCATTTTTTAGCTATTGAGGAAGGGGTTTACAATGCAGAAATAACTTTGCTAAATAAAGTAAATGCATTATTCACCAATACGCTTATTGCAGCTACGATGGTGTACAATATATATACCATATATAAAAATACGGACCCTAACAACCTGTATCAAGTAAAAATTAAAAGATGGACCGGATTTCTTGTTATTTTTGTTGTCTTCGTTTTTATTTCAGTTTTGGTCGTTGTTTTATTGCATACAAGTGGTCTTACGTCTTATGTACTTGATACAAGGATGATTACGATTTGTTATAGAATGTTATTTATTCTTTTTATATTTTTTAGGCCTAAGTTTATTGACGAATATTCTTTTTCAATTATCAACAACTATAAATTAATTAAACAAAAGATATCAGTTGAAAATTTTGATTTTTTGTTTTATGGTAACCATTACTATTTGAATTTGGAGGCCAATATTGATGATTTCGCCTTAAAACTAAACCATAGTAAGTTAGAGGTGCTAGCGTTTTTAAAAACAAATACCAATGATAGCTTCAATGAGTTGTTAAATCGAAACAGGATTAAATACTTCAAGGAATTACTGAAATCCAACAAGCAGGAGTCATTTACCATCGAAGCTTTGTCTGAAATGGCCGGTTTCAACAACCGCCAAAGCATGTACAATGCCTTCAAAAAACTGGAGGGTTGTTCTCCCAGTGACTATATCAACATGTTGTAACTGATTGATTTTCAATTGTAAAAACTATTTTTTACAGTGTAAAACCACCTTTTGACAGCCCCGACTTGGGGCTTTTTTATTTTGCACTCAAATTGCGCCCTAAATGAATTTTTTGCTATACCAATAGCATTGATCCGAACATCTTATGAACAATCGTTTTTTCAAAAAATTTTTTTGCCTTCAATCAATCAGCTTATTGATTGGTTTAGTTTCTTCCGCTCAAATGAAGGCTCCCTATGCCATCAATATAGCAGGCAATCAAGTTACCAAAGGCAATTACAGTATTGAGTGGAGTGTAGGCGAATCTGCTGCCACCAATATCATGGACAATAGCGATTTGTATCTTTTTACCAATGGCCTTTTGCAATACAGCGTACAAAATCAGGTAGAAAATAATTTGGTTCCCTCTTTTTTAACCAATGAAGTAGTATTATATCCCAATCCAGTAAGAAATGAATTGCATATCAATATTCTTCATGCCAATAAGGGCAATGATCAGCTTGAGTTATTGGACGAAAAGGGAACTAAATTAAAAGAGAAAGTAGTGGTATACAACGGCATGGGCGCACTAGAAAACTGGAATCTAAGTGGCCTAAAAGCTGGACAATATTTTTTAAATATCCGCCACACACATCCAGTAACAGGTAGACTAATAAAGAAAGGAGCCTATAAAATTTTAAAAATTAATTAAAGGTGAATGGTCAATGGTGAATGGTCAATAGTGAATGGTCAATTGGTGAATGGTCAATGGTGAATAGTGTTTAATCTAAACTTCTAAACCCGAATTAAAAAGTACAAACAATTATAAAAGCTCTAGACTAAACCCCTAAACTCGAATTTAAAAAAGCAAATAATAATCATACTCTCCTAAACCCGATTTTAAAAGAACCAATAAAATTAAAGCTCATCTAAACTCGAATTTAAAAGAACCAATAAAATTAACGCTCATCTAAACTCGAATTAAAAAGAGTCAACAATGATAACGCTCTTCTAAACCCGAATTAAAAAGAATCAATAAAATTAAAGCTCATCTAAACCCGATTTTAAAAGAACCAATAAAATTAAAGCTCTTCTAAACCCGAATTTAAAAGAGTCAACAATGATAACGCTCTTCTAAACTCGAATTAAAAAGAACCAATAAAATTAATACTCGCCTAAACTCCTCTAAACCATGCATCTAAAATCGCTTCTAAAAACCAACGCCCTTATAATTATAACGCTCCTAATGAGCTTTTCCGCTTTTGCGCAAGCGCCTAATTTATTAAACTACCAAGGGGTAGCAAGAAATGCGGTAGGTAATCCATTGCCTAACCAGACGATGAAACTTCGTTTGTCTATTCATGATTTATTGCCATCGGGAGCGGTGGTGTATTCAGAAATAAGACAGATTACTACCAATCTAGGTGGACTGTTTTCGGTGCAGATTGGAAGTGCAGGTGCTAGTATCAGCACTGGAACATTGGGTGGAGTAAATTGGATAGTAGGAAATAAATTTTTACAAGTAGAGTTAGATCCAGCATCTAATAATAATTATATGGACATTGGTACAGTGCAGTTGGTGAGTGTGCCCTATGCTTTTGGAGCAGGCAGTGCAGCTACTGTAAAAACGAATGCTAATTTAACTGGCGTAGTAACGAGTGTTGGTAATGCAACCTCTATTGCGAATGGTGCGATTACAAGTGATATGATAGGAACGTTGACAAAATCGAAAGTGGGATTAGACCTAGTGAATAATACTACTGATGCAGCGAAGCCGATTAGTACATCAACGCAAGCGGCATTGGATTTAAAAGCGAGTACAGCGGATGTTACAACTGCCATGAGTAGTAAATTAAATATTGCAGATAGCACCAGAGCTTATGTTACACCATCGCAATTAGCAATTAAAACCTTTGATCAAACACCGATCATCAATGCGATTGCCGGAAAATTAAACATTTCGGATAGTACGAATGGTTATGTTACCCCAGCGCAATTAGCAGCTAAAACATTTGATCAAACACCGATAAATAGTGCCATTGCAGGAAAATTATCTATTGCAGATAGTACGAATGGTTATGTTACACCTGCACAGTTAGCAGCTAAAACATTTGACACGACTAGTTTATCCAATCGAATTAATTCAAAGGCCAGTGCTGCTAGTTTAGCTTTAGTGACTGCGAATGTAGCAAGTAACACATCAAGTATCACTGCAAATACAGCAAGTATCGCCTCCAACACTGCTGATCTTGCTTTAAAAGCGAATATTGCTTCACCTACTTTTACTGGAACAGTTACTACGGGTATTATTAATACAGGAGCATTGAGTTCAACTAGTGTTACTGCACCTATTTATGCATCAGCGCCTAAAATACTAAGCTATACAGGAACTACCATCAATTGGAACCCTGCACAAGGATTAAATGCAGCGATTGTATTAACACAAAATAGTGCGTTGAATTTCACAACTGCTCCACCAGTTGGAACCTACGGAACAATTGTTTTAACGCAGGACGGAACAGGAAGCAGAACGATTACTTTACCAACCATTGCTAGTGTTACGAACAAAGTGTTAGGTTCTACCTCAACGAGTACCGTTGCTTTATCAACGACTGCCAATTCAAAAGATATTTTAAATTTTTATTTCGATGGTACTAACTGTTATTGGAATATAGGACAAGGGTATGGTACAGCAGCAAGTGCATCCAATTCAGCTACTACTAATTTAGCATCGGCTGTTACAGGAATTTTAGCAGTTGCAAACGGCGGAACGGGTGCAGCTACTTTAACAGGTTATGTGAAAGGAGCGGGCACTTCTGTCTTGACAGCAAATGCATCTATTCCTGTTGCTGATGTGACAGGTGCGGCGCCTTTAGCTTCGCCCACTTTTACTGGAACAGTTACAACGGGAATAATCAATACAGGAGCAGTAAGTGCAACAAGCGTTAACACAGGTACAATTACTGCTACCAGTATTAATACTCCTATTTATGCCTCTACACCACAAGCCTTAACGGATGGTTCAACAATCACTTGGAATCCAGCTCTTGGATTAAATGCAAGTGTAACCCTAGGAGGAAATAGAACGTTGAGTTTTACTAGTACGCCCTTAGCAGGTGCTTATGGAACATTGGTGGTATCTCAAGATGCAACAGGAAGCAGAACCATTACATTACCCACCACTGCAAATAAAATATTGGGTTCAACTTCAACCACTGCCATCGCTTTATCTACTGCTGCCAATGCAAAAGATATTTTGAATTTTTATTATGATGGCACCAATTGTTATTGGAATATAGGCCAAGGTTATGGAACAGCGGCTAGTTCATCTTCTGCTTCAATTAGTTTAACCACTACAGGCACAGGTGCTGCAACTTTATCAGGCACTACATTAAACATTCCAAGTAATGGTTTGCCAACATCTGGCAATACAGCAGGAGAAATGCTGTATTGGAACGGATCTGCATGGGTAAAGGTTGCAGCGGGAACTAATGGGCAAACTTTATCTTTTATGTCTGGAAAGCCAATTTGGACAGGTTCATTACCGGCAAACACTGTCGTATCTAATGGTAGGATATGGATGGACCGAAACTTGGGTGCCTCTCAGGTAGCAATCAGTTTAACAGACGTATCGTCATTTGGTGATTTTTATCAATGGGGTAGGGGAACAGATGGACATGAAAAAAGGACATCTAGTACTACCAGCACTTTGTCAAATTTAGATTTACCAGGTAATGCAACATTCATAACAACAAGTAATAGCGATTGGCGCAGCGTAAAAAATGATAATTTATGGCAAGGAGTAAATGGAATAAACAACCCTTGTCCTGCTGGTTTTAAAATACCTACAGAAGCAGAATGGATTGCAGAGTACTCATCTTGGTCATCGAACAATGCTGAAGGTGCCTTCGCCTCCCCCCTTAAGTTGCCCAAGGCGGGCTACCGTGGAGATAATGGTTCAATTCATGATACCGGTGGCGGAGGCCTATACTGGAGTAGTACTGTTAGTTATGATGTTGCTCATAACTATATTGGCCGCGCTCGTCCAATTGTGTTTGATTCTCCCAGCTATCTCACAATGGGCGACAATGCCCGTTCCTATGGCTTTTCAGTGCGTTGTATTAAGGATTAATATCTTACTGAGGTAATAAAAAATTTCGAGGTATTATAATCTCATTAAAAAACACAATAACGGTTAAAATATTTTTATGAAAAAACTCATCACCCTTTTGTTTCTCTTAACCGCATTGATTTCTAATGCGCAAAGAGCAATGTTTGGGGGACATAATAATTATAGTGCACCCGTTGGGTCTAGTCAAGCACCTTCCCTTATTACCAATGGGTTGGTGTTAAATTTAGATGCAGCTAATTCAGTAAGTTACCCAGGCAATGGAAGCTCATGGTCAAATTTAGTTACCGGTAATGCAGTGACTAATTTTACTTTAAATAGTAATGTAACCTATAATTCTGCTAATGGGGGTATATTAAGATTTTCTGATGGTGGATTGGCATCAACTTCAAATTCTTTGGGAAGATTTACTAAATACACCATAGAAACCTGGGTAAAATTGGCTGGAACTTCTGGAGGCTATCCATGTCTTTTTACTGAAAGTGTTAACCAATCCATAGGGGGTGCAAATATGATATTAGGGTACAATACTCAATTTGGCGCCTCCAATCAGTATACTTCTGGGTTTAATTCTGACTCTTGGCATGTTTATACTACCACTTCAAATACAAGTGATGCAAATAATTGGGTACAAATTGTTGCAACATATGATGGAAATATTTGTACAATCTATAAAAACGGAATTAATATAGGAAGTGGGTCAATAGGTAGTACTGGTATTAATTCAGCAAATCTGGGATACAATATTGGTAAACGTTGGGACCAATCAAACTATTGTTATGGAGATTATGCTATTGTAAAATTGTACAATCGAGATCTATCTTCCTCTGAAGTAACCAACAATTTTGACGTACTTAAATCTCGCTTTGGTTTACAATAAAATATTTATGAAAAAACTCTTTACTATATTATTTCTACTAGCAGCATCCATTGCCAATGCGCAGGAATCTTTTTTTAAGGGGAATAATAATTATACTGCACCTGCATCAGCTCCATTTCAAGCGCCTGGCATTGAAACAGCTGGTTTAATTTTAAACTTAGATGCGGCTAATTCTGCTAGTTATCCTGGAACAGGAACGACTTGGACAAATTTAGTGAAAGACAATGCGGTGGCTAGTTTTACTTTAAATAGCAATATCAGCTATGTTTCTTCCAATGGAGGATTGTTAAGATTTTCAGATGGCGGATGGGCAACAACATCTAGCTCATTCGGAAGACTTACCAGTTATTCAATTGAAGTATGGGTAAAAATTGCGGGAACATCTGGGCCTGCACCCACTGCTAATTATACACCCTGTATATTTTCCGAAATTTATAGCGGCAGAATCAATATGATATTAGCCTATAATGGATACAATTTCCCAACGAGTTCAAATCAATACTCAGCAGGTTATTATAATGGCGGATGGAATACTTTTTCTACTTCATCTAATACGAGTGATCTAAACAATTGGGTTCATATTGTAGCTACTTACAGTGGGACAACCTGTATCATTTATAAAAATGGCACCCCAATTGGTACTGGAACAATTGGCAATAATCCAAATACGTCCAATGCTGGATATTATATTGGCCATCGTTGGGATATGGCAGATTTGGTTTACGGCGATTACTCGATAGTAAATATTTACAACAGGGCCTTAAGTCCAACTCAAGTCACCTCCAATTTTGATGCAGTAAAATCGAGATTTGGATTATAGGTAATTAGTTAATTGGTTTACTAGAAAAGAAGGCGGGATATTTTAGATTTAAATTTGCCCTTCACGATCCTTCCACATTTCATTGAAAGTCTTTTTACTAAACTCTAGATCACTTCTATTTTCTTTCCAGCCCTTGAATAATCCATTGACTACTTTATTCTTTAAATTCCCATTTCCTAGGTTCATCATTTTTCTATTCAGGCTTGCTATCTTCCAGATTTTCCAGGCGGCTTTTTCGGCAAAACTATTCATGCCCTGCTTTACTGATTCCTGCCGATTGTCTAATAACAATTCATGTAAATTTATTTTTACTGCACATACTTCCGTACAGGCGCCACAAAGAGAAGAAGCATAACTCAAATGTTTAAAATCATCCATCCCTTGCAGATTCGGTGTAATCACACTTCCAATAGGGCCACTGTAAGTAGCGCCATAGGCATGTCCACCAATATTTTTATAAATAGGACAAGCATTTAGGCAGGCACCACAACGAATACAATACAAACTTTCTCTCTGCTTTGGATTTTCTAAAATATTGGTACGACCATTGTCTAATAAAATCACATACATTTCTTCTGGTCCATCTATTTCATTTGGTTGTTTTGGTCCAGTTACAATCGTATTGTAAACAGTTACTTTTTGTCCCGTTCCAAAAGTAGATAGCAATGGCCAAAATAGACCTAGATCTGTTAGCGAGGGAATTACTTTTTCTATTCCAACAATAACGATATGCGTCTTTGGATAAGCACAGGTTAATCGAGCATTGCCCTCATTTTCTGTAATGGCAATTGCACCAATATCACTGATGATAAAGTTGGCTCCCGTTACACCAATCTCAGCCTCCACATATTTTTCTCTTAAAATATCACGCGCTACTAAGGTTAATTGTTCTGGCGTTAGATTGATAGGAGTACCCAATTTTTCATGAAATAATTTGGCTACATCTTCCTTGTTTTTATGCATTGCCGGCGTTACAATATGGTAAGGAGCTTCGCCGTCTAGTTGTTGAATGTATTCGCCTAAGTCAGTCTCCACACTTTCAATACCATTATTTTCAAGGGCGCTATTGAGATGTACCTCTTCGGTAACCATACTCTTACTTTTAACGAGCTTCTTACAATTTTTTTCTTTACAAATTTTAAGTACTTCTTCAATTGCTTGTGAAGCATCTTCAGCCCATATTACCTTACCACCTCTTTTAGTAAAATTGAATTCAAAATTTTCTAGTTGTTGATCGAGGGTTTCAATTGCACGCCATTTTATATTCTTTGCTCTTTCTCTTGCTAAGTGTACATTAGTAAATTGTTCTTTTCCTTCTGGAACTTTTTCGTTGTACTTACCAATATTGAAATTGATTTTTCTACGATGCTCTAGATCATTGGCTTTGACAGTACTTCTAGATATAAAATTTTGCAATTGATTGGTCATGCGCTTCGATTGTTAAAATTTAAATCAACTATTATTTTTTAATACCCCTAATTCTTTTCCCACTTTTGTAAATGCAAAGATAGCTTTATCAAGTTGCGCTGGTTCATGCGCAGCACTTAGTTGTACACGAATCCTTGCTTGTCCCTTTGCTACCACTGGAAAAAAGAATCCAATCACATAAATCCCTTCTTCTAATAATTTTGCGGCAAAATTTTGCGCTATCACTGCATCATACAACATGATTGGAACAATCGGATGTTCACCGGGCTTAATATCAAAACCAGCTTCGGTCATTTTTGTCCTAAAGTAAAGGGTGTTGGCAGCTAGCTTATCTCTTAACTCAGTTGTTTCGCTCAGCATATCTAACACCGCAATAGAAGCGCCTACAATAGATGGAGCTAGCGTATTACTAAATAAATAAGGTCTACTTCTTTGGCGAAGCAACTCAATAATGGCAGCATTGCCGCTGGTAAAACCACCGCTTGCTCCTCCCAATGCTTTGCCCAATGTTCCGGTGATAATATCTATTCTTCCCAACACCCCACGGTGTTCATGCGCCCCCCTTCCTGTTTTACCTAAAAAGCCAGAGGAGTGACATTCATCAATCATTACAATGGCGTCATACTGGTCTGCCAAGTCACAAATTTTATCTAACTGCGCAATGGTACCATCCATGCTGAAAGATCCGTCTGTAACGATAATGCGACTGCGTAAATGAGCCGTCTCTTTTAATTTGGTTTCGAGGTCTTCCATATTATTGTGCTCATAGCGGTATCGCTGCGCCTTACAAAGTCTTACGCCATCTATAATACTTGCATGGTTGAGTGCATCACTAATGATGGCATCTTCTTCACCAAACAGTGGTTCAAATAAACCCCCATTGGCATCAAAGGCTGCTGCATATAGGATGCTATCTTCTGTGCCTAGAAAAACAGATAATTTTTGTTCGAGTTCTTTATGGATATCTTGTGTGCCGCAAATGAATCGTACACTGCTCATTCCAAAGCCCCGACTATCAATGTATTTTTTTGCTGCTTCAACCACTTTTTGATGAGAGGATAGTCCGAGATAATTGTTTGCACAAAAGTTGAGTACTTTCTTTCCACCTACAACAATCTCAGCTCCCTGATCACTGGTGATGATCCTTTCCTTTTTAAATAGACCCGCCTTTTCAATGGCGGCTACCTCATCGGCTATCCTTGAAATAAATTTTTGATTCATACCTACAATTTAGTTACGTAAAATTACGCAAGGTGGATGGAAATTCGGTTAAGTAATTAGCAAAATTCCACTTCATTACAAAGTGATCAATGAATGTAATTCAATTAAAATCAAAAATAATTCAGTTGTGCTAAGCTCTAAAGAGGGAAATATAGGTAGGATAGATTTTGACAAACTATCGTTTCATCTTCCATGTTATTGTCCATGCAGTATCTTTTACAGGAGAGGAGTAACGAATTTCTAGATCAGTTTCTGTTGCCG
>Ga0214919_10006038_pt1 | contig 16819 bp, 12 predicted proteins | sample LL1503_MetaG_FD_177994 | JGI IMG/M metagenome (GOLD analysis project Ga0214919, IMG submission 177994) | Freshwater microbial communities from Lake Lanier, Atlanta, Georgia, United States - LL-1503 | ecosystem: Environmental > Aquatic > Freshwater > Lake | place: USA: Georgia | collected... | reverse complement strand
TTTCCCCGGAGTCTTCAACCTTAACTGAGACTCACGCTAATCTCGCTCGGGTTACTCAAGAGTTAAAAGCTTACCAGAAAGCTACAGGTAAAAAACTCCTCTGGGGTACGGCCTGTCTTTTTGCGCATCCACGCTATGCCCAAGGTGCGGGCACTTCTCCCAATGCCGATGTCTTTGCGTATGGCGCCAGCCAGGTTCGTCATGCGCTGGATGCGACCAAGGCGCTAGACGGTGAGGGCTATGTTTTCTGGGGCGGTCGTGAAGGCTATGCGACGTTACTGAATACTCATATGAAGCGTGAGTTGGATCACTTGGCTCAGCTCTTACACCTCGCTGTCGATTACGCGAAGAAGATTGGTTTTAAAGGACAGTTTTACATTGAGCCGAAACCACGCGAACCGTCTACGCACCAATACGATTCGGATTCGGCCGCCTGTCTCAACTTCCTGCGTGAATATGACTTATTAAAACATTTTAAACTTAATATTGAAACCAATCACGCAACGCTGGCTGGACACACGATGGAGCATGAGCTCGAAGTAGCCATCGGTGCTGATGCCTTAGGCTCAATCGATGCTAATCGCGGAGATACACTCTTGGGTTGGGACACCGATCAATTTCCTACCGACCTTTATCTCACGACTAATATTATGTTACGCGTCTTGAAGATGGGTGGATTTACCACGGGTGGACTTAATTTTGATGCTAAACGTCGCCGTGAATCGCACGAGCCTGTTGATCTCTTCCACGCTCACATTGGCGGCATGGACGCCTTTGCGCGTGGCCTGAAAATTGCTCATGCAATCATCAAAGACGGCAAGCTCGATCAGTTTGTCGATAAACGTTATGCTTCATGGGATAAAGGTATTGGGCGCAAAATTGAATCGGGTAAGGCTTCGCTCATTGCGCTCGATCAATACGCTCAAGGCATTACGCCGCCACGTCTCGACTCGGGTCGTCAGGAGTTACTGGAAAATCTTATCAACGAATATATTCGGTAATCCTTATGGCGATTGTTCTTGGTTTAGATTTATCAACGCAAAGTGCAACTGCACTGGTGTTAGATACTAAATCTGGAAAGCAGTTAGCGATGGCTCGTGCAGCCTTCGGCCCTGACTTTCCTGAGCGAGGACATCCCGAAGGATTTATTCCCGGCGGTCACAATAATGAAGTCCATGCCAGTCCATTGCTTTGGTTGGATGGATTAGAATTAGCTTTGGGTTGTTTGGGGGTTTCAACTGATCTTTCTAAAATCGAAGCGGTTTCAGTTTCTGGTCAACAACACGGCAGTGTTTATCTTGGTGCGGATTATCTCGCTGCGTTCGCGGATGGTAATCCACAAACTTCTCTCGCTGAGAAAATTAAGCCGGTGCTCTCTCGCGAGACTTCTCCAATCTGGATGGATAGCTCAACAGCCCAAGAGTGTGCGGAGATTGCTGCTGCCCTCGGTGGCAATCAGGCAGTGTGTGATTTAACCGGAAGTGTCGCCACGTCCCGATTTACTGGTCCACAGATTCGTCGTTTCGCTAAAAATAATCCTGCACTTTGGGCGAAAACCGAACGTGTTCATTTAGTTTCCTCATTCATGGCGTCTATTTTAGCAGGCAAGGACGTTGCGATTGATACGGGTGATGGTGCCGGGATGAATTTAATGGATATTCGCAAGGGCGATTGGTCGCCAGCCGCTCTGCAAGCGACTGCTCCCGACTTAGCAAGGAAACTTCCAAGTATTAGTCCTGGTTCCACCGTGGCTGGATCTATTTCAAAATATTTTGTCGCGCGTTATGGTTTTTCAAAAACTTGCCAAGTGGTGATTGGTACAGGCGACAATCCTTCTAGCTTAGTGGGCATGGGCGCATCTCGTCCTGGAAAAATCGTCATTAGTTTAGGAACCAGTGATACACTTTTTGCCGCAATCGAAGGAATCCGCACGGATGCGGCTGGCCTGGGTCATGCCTTTGGAAATCCATTAGGCGGGAGTATGAGTTTGATTTGTGTTCGTAATGGCTCACTCGCCCGCGAAGCCATTCGTCGCGAATGCGGATTAAAAAGCTGGGATGATTTTTCTGCGGCGATTGATAAATCGCCTGCCGCTCAGTCTGCGATACTACCCATGGAAGTGGACGAGATTACTCCACGTCATTCTGCGGGCCGGATAACTCTAGGAAAAAATGTTTCTAAAGAATCATTGCCCCGCGCTGCGGTAGAAGGTCAGGCTTTGAGCATGCGTTTGCACAGTCGTTGGGTGGGAACACCGACCACTCAGTTATTACTCACGGGAGGTGCTTCTAATAACTCATCGATTGCACAAATTTTTGCGGACGTTTTTGGTGCTCCCGTTTTACGTTTAGCGGTTTCGGACTCTGCTGCGCTGGGTGCTGCTTTACGGGCTGCGGAAGCCGCCTGTGGAGAGAAAATAGATCATCTTGAATCTCTATTTTGTGCACCGGCTCCGGGAGTTATCCATCCTAACCGTGCATTGCGTTCCGCTTACGACGCACTTGAAATTGAATTAGACAAAAAACTTTCTTAATGATTATTCATATCAATTAAACCCAACAACTCTATGTCACAACGTCCAACCACATTATTTACCGGCCAGTGGGCCGATCTCCCGATTGCCGAATTATTACCTAAAGTTAAGTCCATGGGTTACGATGGTGTAGAATTAGCCTGCTGGGGTGATCACTTTGATGTCACTCGTGCCGTCAAAGAAAAAGGCTACATTGAATCTCTTTGGGCTTTATTAGAAAAAAATGGATTAGGTTGCTGGGCGATTTCATCACACCTGGTGGGTCAAGCTACCTGTGATAATATTGATGAACGACATCAGGCGATTCTCTCTCCACACATCTGGGGCGATGGAAATCCCGAAGGTGTCCGTACGCGTGCAGCGGCAGAAATGATTCTCACGGCAGAAGCAGCACGTAAATTCTTTGATCACGGTAAGTCCTATATGTCTAAGTTGCCCAAGGGTTCGGGTAAGGTCGTGGTTAATGGTTTTACCGGCTCATCCATTTGGCATGCGCTTTATGCGTTTCCTCCAACGAGTCAGGCTTTTCTGCAAAAAGGTTATGATGATTTCGCTAAACGCTGGCTACCGATTCTCGAAGCTTTCGAAAAACAGGATGTTTATTTCGCACTCGAAGTGCATCCGACCGAAATTGCTTTTGATATCGTTTCTGCACAACGCGCTCTAGAAGCTGTCGGAAATCATAAGCGCTTTGGCTTTAACTACGATCCTAGTCACTTGGGTTACCAAGGCGTGGATTATATTAAATTCATCCGCACTTTTGCTAAGCAAATTCATCATGCGCACATGAAAGATGTATGGTGGGGTCATGGTGATGGTACGGTGGGTGTTTTTGGTGGTCACACTGATTTCTGCGACGCACGTCGTGCTTGGGATTTTCGCTCTGTAGGTCGAGGCGATATTCGTTTTGAAGACGTCATTGTGGCACTTAATGACATTGATTATGCTGGGCCGCTCTCAGTGGAGTGGGAAGACGGTCGTATGGATCGTTTCCATGGTGCAACAGAGAGCTGCGCCTATGTTAAACGTCTTGCCTTCCCCACGAACAAGGTCGCCTTCGATGCTGCCTTCGATAAGGCTAAGCAAAAGAAATAATTTTTTATAACTACTACTAAAAAGCTATGAGTTCATTAAATCGTAAAATTCGTATGGGTATGGTCGGCGGTGGCCGCGGTGCTTTTATTGGCGCAGTCCATCGCATGGCAGCCGCTCTCGATGGCCAGATTGAGTTAGTCGCCGGCTCCTTCTCGGCTGATCCAGAAAAATCGCGTCTCTCCGGCCAAGATTTATATCTTAACCCTAAACGTGTCTATGCCTCCTATCAGGAGATGGCTACTGCCGAGGCAAAATTACCGGTCGGTGAGCGTATCGATTTCGTTTCTATCGTCGCCCGAAATGATATGCACTATCCAGTGGCTAAGGCTTTTTTAGAAGCAGGTATCCACGTCGTTTGTGAAAAGCCCCTTGCTTACAGTTTAGCAGAAGCCAAAAAGTTGCTCGCACTTACCAAGAAGAAGAAATTAATTTTTGCTCTCACTCATAATTATACCGGTTATCCGATGGTCAAAGAAGCACGTGCCATGGTCGCCGCGGGCAAGCTCGGTAAGATTAACAAAATAGTCGTCGAATATCCACAGGGGTATGCTAGCCCCTCTTTGCAGGCCGCTAAGCCTTCCAAAATTTCTAATTGGCGTATGAATCCGAATGTTTCTGGCATCTCTAATTGCATTGGTGATATCGGAACACACGCCCAGAATCTCGCCCAATATATCACCGGTTTAGAAGTCAAAGAAGTGGCTGCAGAACTGACGGCCTTTATTCCCGGTCATACCTTAGATGATGATGGTAATATGTTGGTGCGTTACAAAAATGGAGCACGTGGGGTTCTCTACGCATCGCAGATTTCCACCGGCGAAGAAAATAATTTAAATATTCGCGTCTACGGTTCCTTGGCTTCGCTGGAGTGGCATCAAGAAGACCCGAATGAATTAATGGTTAAGTTTGTTGACGCACCTCGCCAGGTTTGGCGTCGCGGTAATTCCTACAACGGACCTCAGGCTAAAAAATACACTCGTACACCATTCGGTCACCCCGAAGGTTTTATCGAAGCCTTTGGAAATATTTATTGTGCAGTCGTTGAGGCGATTACCGATCGTCTGCTTAATCGCAAGGCTCCGAAAGAAGGTTATGATTTCCCGACTATTGATCACGGCGTGACAGGTATGGCCTTTGTGGAGGCAGCGGTAAAATCATCCAAATCCAACGCACGTTGGACTAAGCTGAAGATCTAATTGAGTAAATAGATAGTCGCGTTGAGTACCGTTGCAAAGCTCACCCATAATACGTGGGGGCTCTGCAGGTACGCCGCCGTTTTGTTTTCTAGGTAAAGACAACGTACCCATGCACCGAGTGTGATTAAATAGCCTGCTAATACTGCGAGTGCCCAACCGAGTTGGTGGTATTTAAAAAAGACTGGAGACCAGAGCGCATTGCAGACGAGCATTAGAACAAAAAATAGTTTTATCGATTTACTCTGCTTAGACTCCCAGACCATCCATTGCGAAATGGCCATTAAAAGATAGAGGGTGCTCCAGACTGGTCCAAAAAGATAATTGGGTGGATTAAACGATGGCTTATTGAGTTGGGCGTACCAGGTAGGAATTTCAGGCAAGGTTGCACGAGAGCCCATCCAGCCAATCCCGAGTGTCAGTAAAATCAAAAGCCCTAAAATACCATAACTTCCACGGGTCTGGGATGATTTCATAGGTTTAATATGTTAGATATCCGCTAGGGAGCAAGGGAAGTATTTTGACCGCTTGCCATCTGTCGTTTTGTCCTTCTTTTTCGTCTCACTAAGCCATGTCCGATCCTTATATCCAAAATCTCTTCGCTGAACGCATCGGCGGAATTAATTACGGCAAATCTACCGCGATTTATAAATTTGAAAAAATCAAGCGCGCTAAAGCCGCGGCGAAAAAAGCGAAGCCTGATGTAGCGTTGATTGATCTTGGAGTAGGGGAGCCTGATGAAATGGCTTTTCCTCAAGTGGTGAAGGCGCTTCAAGTTGAAGCCGCGAAGCCTGAGAATCGTGGTTACGCTGATAACGGTGGTGTGGATCTTCGTTTAGCTGGCGCACGATATTTAAAGAATCTTTTCAATGTGACCATTGATCCCGAGACCGAAATTCTTCACTCGATTGGTTCGAAGGCTGCACTCTCACTTTTACCTGCCTGCTTTATTAATCCTGGCGACGTCGTGTTAATGACCGTTCCTGGTTATCCCGTATTTGGAACTCACGCTAAATATTATGGCGGTGTAGTTCATAATATTAAATTAACGGCCGAGAATCATTTCCTCCCCGATTTAAAATCAATCCCCGCTGACGTTTTAGCTAAAGCTAAAGTATTAGTTTTAAATTATCCGAATAATCCGACCGGTGCTTGTGCGACTCTGAAGTTCTACGAAGAGGTCGTCGCTTTTGCGAAGAAGTATAATTTGATTGTGATTCAAGATGCTGCTTATGGTTCGCTTCACTTCGGCACTGAGCAGGTTTCAATCTTACAAGTGCCTGGCGCTAAAGATGTCGCCGTTGAACTCCATTCACTTTCCAAGAGTCACAACATGACTGGCTGGCGCATCGGTTTCGTCGCCGGCAATTCACTCATCGTGCGTGCTTATGGTGACGTAAAAGATAATTCTGATTCCGGTCAGTTCTTAGGAATTCAAAAAGCCGGTGTTGCCGGTCTCGATGATGTTTCGATTCCTCGTGCAATTGCTGCTAAATATTCTCGTCGCATGGATAAGCTCGTGGGTGTTTTAGCAAAGCTCGGTTTCCAAGTGCGTAAACCTGGTGCTGGATTCTTCTTATACATGCCTGCACCTAAATCTGCCACTGGTCCAACTGGCACTGTTCAATTTGATTCGGGCGAAGCATTTTCTCAGTGGATGATTTCGGAACATTTAATTTCCACCGTGCCTTGGGATGATTGCGGATCGTTCGTACGCTTCTCCGTCACGTTCGTATCTGAAAAAGGTGAAGCCGGTGAGGCCGAGGTAATTGCCGAGGTCGAACGTCGCTTAACCCCCTGGAAATTCAATTTCTAAGAGATTTTAGCTAGTTTCTGTCGGATTGACAGGAGCGGGGTTAATTGGTCAGATTAACTTTCTAGTTTATGGCCTGATAGCTCAGTTGGTAGAGCAGGCGCCTGAAGAGCGCCGTGTCGTTGGTTCGATTCCGACTCAGGCCACCACTTTAAGAAACCCGTTTGAACCCTCAGACGGGTTATCTTTTGAAGAGTAAACGGAGGAGAGAAAATCTTTCGCCGTGATCAAGCGGTGGCACGAAAGAATTATCAGTGCCGTGACTAACTAGACTAATACGTTTCGACTCCTTGCTGACTTTGTCGCCCTTGGTTGTTTCTTCTATCCATTCTGCTTTAACAATACCGAAGGGGATGGATTCGTTTCGCCAGACGGTTCCCTCGATTTTAATAACCTGCTTTTTGACAAAGGGTGGATCGATATTGGTGATACAAGTCATATGCAGTTTTTTGCATTCATATATTTTATTTTGAAAATCTAAGCGCTCTGTTTTCTTATCATCCACTAAGGTGTTTTCGGTGGAGTAACCGGCAGCACCCGCGAGTGATTTTACGTCTTCGGGTAACATGTACCACGGACCCGTTTTCGGATTCGAAAAAAGAATTTCTGCGGAAGACTCCAGTAATTTATTAGCACCTTCGCGATCGATGTCTTTAGGTATTAAAAAACGCAGTGGTGCTTTCTCGCGCGACCCCAGCCAGGCCACCGGTTCGATATTAAGCCAGACATACGCTTTGCCGTTAACTTCACCTGCCGCCCAAACGGAAAGTTTTATCTCGGGCGCTTTGCTGGTCGATGGAACGTCGGTGCGGGCTATTTCATAGGTTGCCCAAGAGCCTGCGGGTGGGAGATTTTCAGCAAAAATATTCCATTGGGCTTGGACGTGTGTGCAGAGCCCGAGGGTGAGCCAGAGCCACCATTGTTTCGCAAGTTTCACGTTTTGACCCTAAATTGCTGATTTTGTCCTGTCGAGTGCCTAACTTTTGCCTTTGTCTTTGACTCAATGTAAGGGCTTAATTGTAGTTAAATCCCTTCTATGGAACGCACGATACAGTCATCGACTAATCAGACCTTGCGTGGTCGTGCCATTATTCCTGCGATTATTATTATCGGGCTATAAGTCCGCGAACGGATCGCATCAGCGAATTTCCGTTCCGCGGCAAATCGGAGCGGCGGTCTATCTTTTAACCCAAACCAACCTTTAACAAACTAACATGGCACGAAAAATCGAAATCTATGACACCACACTCCGCGACGGATCGCAGGGGCTGGGTATCCATTTCTCGGTGGCTGACAAATTGCGCGTCGCACAGGAGCTCGAACGTTTCGGCGTCACTTACATCGAGGGCGGCTGGCCTGGTTCCAACCCTCGCGATATCGAATTTTTTGCGGAGGCTCGAAAATTAAAATTCAAGAAAGCTAAACTCGCTGCCTTTGGGTCCACTCGTAAAAAAGGTGTGCGTGCTTCTGAGGACTCCCAAGTTAAGGGTTTGCTCGAAGTGAATACGCCCGTTGTAACTATTTACGGAAAAACATCGGCACTCCATGTACGTGAAGTTTTACGCTGCACCCCTGAAGAAAATTTAGCGATGATTGCTGATACTATCGCCTATTTAAAATCACACGGACGCGAAGTGGTTTATGACTGTGAACACGCTATCGATGGCTGGAAGGAAGACCCTCAATACGCTTTGGCTTGTTTTAAAGCAGCAGCCGAAGCGGGTGCTTCGCGCATTGTTTTATGCGATACGAATGGCGGATCGTTGCCCGACGAAGTCGCTGCTTGCACTCGCGCTGCGATGTCAGCCGTGAAAGCGGCGATAGGCATACACACCCACGACGACTCCGGATTGGCATTGGCTAATGCGTTAGCCTCACTCGATGCAGGTGCGATGCATGTACAAGGTACGATGAATGGTATCGGCGAACGTACCGGTAATTGCGATTTAACAGCGGTCATACCCGTCGCTCAAATCAAACGTGGATGGAGTTGTGTGCCCGCGAGCTCATTACGTCGTCTCACAGAGCTCTCTCGTTTTATTGATGGGGTTACTAATCAAGCACCTGATCCTCGTCGCCCTTGGGTGGGTGCCGCTGCGTTTGCGCATAAAGGTGGAACGCACGTCGATGCTGTACGAAAATTTTCTGCGGCCTATGAACACGTTGATCCTGCTACCGTTGGCAATGCGCGCGATGTTTTAGTGAGCGATCAATCGGGTCGCAGTAATTTACTCATGAAGGCTGCCGAGTTAGGCATCGAATTAGATAAGGATGCGCCGTCGACCAAAGCTGCGTTAGAAGAATTAAAGAAACTCGAGCACCAAGGTTGGAGTTTTGAAGATGCGGATGCATCACTGGTTTTATTACTTCGACGTCATTTAGGCAAAGCTGCGGTGGTTCCTTTTGAAGTCGTAAACTATAATGTCTCTATCCAAGGCGGAAGTAAGTTGGCTTCATGTGAAGCAACCATCCGTACGCGTGTTGATGGCAAAGAATCTTTGACGGTAGCCGACGGTGAAGGACCCGTACATGCTTTAGACCAAGCGTTACGCAAGGCTCTCATTAAGGCATTTCCTAAACTCAAAAAAGTTCATCTCGCCGACTATAAAGTGCGCGTGTTAGCTGGCCAAGATGGCACCTCTGCTAAAACCCGCGTGGTTGTCCGCTCGACTGACGGTAAAAAATCTTGGGGCACGGTAGGCGTCAGTGCGAATTTAGTCGAAGCCTCATTACGTGCCATTGTCGAAGGCTACGCTCACGCTTTAGTGTAATTTATGAAAACTTTACCGACTATTTTCCTCATCGTGTTAGCCGCCTGTGCACAGGCAGCTAATTCCGTTGAGTCGGTACGAGTTGTTTCACCGCGCCTGCAATTAGCAACGAAGTTACAGATTCGGGATGTAAATTTGGATAAAACCATAGAGCCTAAATTAATTAATCGGCTGAAAGAACAAGACGATCGTGCCGATCATCCGATAGACAGCAAAAATTTTGTTCAACGCTTCAGTGATTTTTCCTTTTTAGAAAAAAGCCGAAAAGAAAAACTCGACGTTTATATTCCCAGTGGTGAGTGGAAAAATAATCGTCCAGCGGTATTATTTATTCACGGAGGAGGATTTAAAGGTGGTGATAAAGCAGAGTATCGCAGCGCCAGTGTCTCTGCGGATTTAGCTCGTGCTGGTTATGTAGCGGTCAGCTGCAATTATGTTTTATCGACTAAAGATAAGCCGGGAGCCTGGCCGCAGAATATTGCAGACTGTCGCGAAGCGGTAAGATGGATGCGAAAAAATGCCAGCGACTTAGGAATTGATCCGCAACGTATCGCCGTAGCGGGTGGTTCGGCGGGTGGTTACTTAGCGCTGATGGTGGGGTTGACGGATGAAAAGTCTGAACTTGGTGGTGATCCTAAAGCCACGATTTCTTCCAAAGTTTCTGCGGTCATTAATATGTATGGTGTAACCAGTTCTGGAAAACACGGTAAAGAAATGCTCGCTAATTTAGGTACCGATGCTGACAAAATTTTTAGCCCAATGACTTATGTTACTAGTAAAAGTGTCCCCGTTTTAATTTTACATGGTACGGCGGATAAGACGGTGGATATTAAAGAGTCCAAGAACTTGGAAGTAGCACTCATTAAGAACAAAGTAGACTACAACTTTGTTGAGATTGAAGAGGCTGAACATACTTTTGATCTTCATCCACCGAAGGCAAAAGGGTGGAAGCTCTCAGGAGCTTTTAAAGGTCAGGCTGAATCACGCACGAGTAATGACCCTGATGTTAAGGCTGTGGTGGTTGAGTTTTTAGAGCGCACCATCGGTAAGTAATTTTAAAAATTCTTTACAATTTTGAAACCTAAGCGAATGTTTGGGGTTCAACTTTTGTATGAATTCACTGGTCTACTTAATTCTAATTAATTTTCTATGGGTCGCACCCTTGTTTGGGTATACTAAACAAGCAAATCCCGGTCCGTGGGGAGAGCTCCTAGTATCTAATATTTATTTAGAAGCACCCGACTCGGTGATCGAAATTGCTGGCAAGCCTGATCCAGTGCCGCGTTGGACTTTTCCAGGTTTATCCGCGAGCATGGTTAAGGATTTATTAATACAGTCTGGCGTCGAACTTGCCTTAGTTGAACGTCTGACATCTTCCACTCAGTTAAAGAGCAGTGGCGCCGAGATTGTGGTTTATCCAAAGTTGGAAGACCTGTTGCAAATTAAGGGAACTGTCCGAGATAAACTTTACACCGAAATTTCTAAATATCCGCAGAATGATTATTATACCGATCCGGTGTTTATTTTATCAGGTGACGTCGAGGAATGGTTGGCCGAGGCTACCCTTAATGCCAATCAGAAGAACGCGGTTAGACAGTTAGTTTGGCACCGAGGAAATGCATTAGTCTTCAGCAATGTCGGGGTTTTAATGAGTTATGCTACGACTGCGGAAGAAATTAAAAATACGCTCCGAGCGATTACTCGGTGTATGTCCTTGGTGGTTAATAAAAAATTTCCCATTAAGCCGGAGCAACGCGAAGCATTCTTGCGTTATTGGATTGGAAATCAGCCAGAGTCTCCACGGATGACTTTTATTAAGGCTGTCGCAAAAGAAAATGATCTTAACGACACGGTTGATGTCATGCATTTCTTGCCAGTAATCATGCGGGAGAAACTTTATACGTTTCCCACGCTGAAAGACGGCGTTAAAGGTCGTTTGCCTGATTGTCATTGGACATCACTCAACTTTTTCAATCTTAGTCCGCGTGATTATTATCGAAATACTTCGATGGCGGCCATTCAGCTAACCCAAGCTTACAATCAAGTATCTGCTCCGTATCAGTTTGGTGATCTCTTGTGCTACACTGATAACGGCGAAGGATTACATACCTGCGTTTATATAGCAGATAATATAGTCCTCACTAAAAACGGTGAAAATATTTTAGCTCCCTGGGTCCTGCTCACCATTGAGGATGTTTCTAAGATTTATAAGCGCAGTGCGACTACCCAAATTCAGGTCTATCGCTTAAAGTAAATCCGCTGTCCCCGACAGGAATCGAACCTGTATCCTCGGTTTAGGAAACCAATGTTCTATCCGTTGAACTACGGGAACGCGGACTGGGTTTTTAGGGCTTTTGTGTCTCTCGGGCAAGCCCTCATCATTTGACATTTAGCCGGAATTTTCTAATTCTTTTTCTATGTCCGCCTATTTATCTGCAGTAAATACCCCACTATTGATTCCTGGTTGGGCCTGGGTGGGCTTCATCCTCTTTATCTGTACGATGCTCGCGTTAGATTTAGGCGTGTTCAGTCGTAAAGAAGAAGCGCCTACATTTAAGAAAGCAATTGCTTGGTGCACCGTGTGGATTTCTTTGGCCATCGTCTTCTCTTTTCTACTTTCATTCTGGCACGGATCCGAGACCGCTGAATTGTTTGTCGGTGGATATATTTTGGAATTAGCTCTCTCGGTGGACAACTTGTTTATCTTTGTTTTGGTTTTTGCCCACTTTAAGATTCCTACTCAATACCAACATAGAGTCTTGTTCTGGGGAATTCTGGGAGCGATTGTGATGCGCGCACTTTTTATCATTATCGGAGTCGCTGCGGTCGATCGCTTCGTCATACTTTTACCTCTATTTGGTTTATTCCTCGTCTTTACGGGTCTGAAGCTGGTTTTCGCGAAAGATGAAGAAGAGGGCAAAGGAGTTTCCGAAGGTTTTATTGTTCGGATGATCAAAAGAGTCGTTCCCTTAACCCCGGATCTACATGGTAAATCTTTTTACGTGAAACAAAATGGCCGTAGATACTTTACGCCCTTATTCGTGGTGCTGATTATTATTGAATGCACGGATTTGATTTTTGCGATAGATTCAATTCCAGCTGTGTTGGGAATCCTTCCCCCCGAGATGTCAGTTGAGGAGCGTCGCTTCATCGCCTTCACTTCTAATATTTTTGCAATCATGGGTCTGCGATCGATGTACTTTGCTATCTCTGGATTCATGGAATATTTCCGTTTCCTTAAACCGGCCCTCGCCTTTATTTTAGTGTTTATTGGTATTAAAATGATACTTCCTTGGGCTGCTACATTGAGTATGGCGGAGGGAATGGTTACGAGTTGGATGCCTGCCTCCTTTATTACGGACGGCAAGATACACATCCCCACCCAGATTTCATTGATGGTTATTAGTGTTGCCCTGATCACCGGAGTCGTCGCCTCAATCCTTTTCCCTAAACGTAAATAAGTGAGTTTGGTATTTCCTCCGGCGGACCTCTGGCTCAGTCTAACCCTGTGTTTAGTGCCCGCTACAGAACTTACATTCCACACCTAAAGGGAAGTCGCACCCTATTAGTTTTAGCTTTATTGTTTGGTGCGATTTACGCCTCAACCAATGCCATCGGATTGCCGTTTCTAGTCGGCAAAGTTTTACCAACCGTTTTTGGCGATGAAGTCCAGCGGGCGGCCCCGCTCGTGGTGCTGCCTGCATGGCTCGGTGGTAAATCGTATTATTTACCAAAAGATTACGCGGTTACCTTCGCCGTCGCCTTTCTTCCAGCGATTTTTATTATTCGTGGGGTCGCAGAATTTTGCTCAAGTTTTTTCTTAAACTTAGCCGGACTTCGTGTAGTCGAATCAGTGCGTCGTACGGTTTTTGAGAAATTGCAAAAAATGCATCTGGGATTTTTTGGAAAAATCCCCGTGGGTGATTTACTCCAAAGAGTAATCAATGACGCCAATTCGGTGCGATTAGTTTTGGTCGATGTTTCTAATGACATCTTAATTCAACCACTCACGATGCTCTTTGCGGTGGGCTATGTCGTCTGGCTTTGTTTATCGAGACCCAACGGAGTTTTATTTTTAGCCTGCTTGGCTGTCGTGCCCATTGCAGTGTTTGCGGTTCGTGGTGTGGGTTTAGCAATTCAGAAACGCGCCCGCAGTGGATTAACTTCGGCATCCGACCTTAATTCGATTGCCGTAGAAAATCTTCAAGCCGCTCGCGATGTTCGGGCGTATGGACTGCAAGAACGTGAGGCTGCTCGTTTTGCCAAATCCAGTCACGAGGGTTTGCGCATCCAAGCTAAATTAGTGCGCTACGAAAAAGTACTTTCACCACTCCTCGAAATTTCTGCCGCCTGTGGTATCGCCATTGCAATCGGTGTCGGTGCATCGGTCGGTTTTAAATTCGAAGAACTTCTCTCGCTCATCACGGCATTTTACATGGCTTATGGTCCGATCAAGAAAATCGGATTCGTCAGTAATCGTCTGCACATGGCTGAACCAGGTTTAGTTCGCTTAGAAGAAATTATTCACGCAACCATCGAGGTCGCTGATTCACCTCAAGCCAAGTCGCTCGGACGTGTGAAAGGGGAGATTGCGATGAAGGATTTGTCTTTTGCTTACGGCAAAGAAACGGTTTTAAGTAATGTCACAATCAGCATTCGCGCCGGACAGTCGGTAGCTTTAGTTGGACCGAGTGGTGCAGGAAAAAGTACGTTTGTGAATCTGGTTCCACGATTTTTCGATCCACAAGAGGGTAGCTTACTGGTCGATGGACTCGACGTTCGCCAAGTAAAACAAGCTGATTTGCGGGCCAATATCGCTCTCGTTTCACAAGAGCCTATTCTGTTTAACGAGACCATTGCCGAAAATATTCGTATCGGAAAGGCAGGCGCTACCGATGCAGAGATTCGCGAAGCAGCTCACCTCGCAGGAGCACTCGATTTCATCAATGCTCAGCCTCAAGGATTTAATACGATGGTGGGCGAACGCGGTAGTAAGTTGTCGGGCGGCCAGCGCCAACGTATTGCCATCGCTCGGGCTTTCTTGAAAGACGCTCCGATTTTAATTTTAGACGAAGCTACCTCGGCGCTCGATACTGAAACGGAGCGCAGTATTCAGAACTCACTTTCTCGATTAATGACAGGTCGCACCACTCTCATTGTTGCCCACCGCTTCAGTACGATTCGCGATGTGGATAGAATTTTAGTTTTTGATGGCGGACGTATCGTTGCGGATGGATCGCGCGATGAAGTTTACAAAACCAATGAACTTTTCCGCCGTCTTTGGGATAATCAGTCGCAAGGTTTAACTTAATTATGCGGATATTGATTTGTAAGTTCGCTGGCTTACGTGGTGCGCTCGCCGTTACTGCTTCTCTGCGTGCGATTAAAGAAGTTCACCCCGGTGCCAATGTTACCTATATCACATTGCCTGGCGCTGAAATGGCTACGCAGGGTTGTCCGGTTATTACCGAAACAGTTACTTATAATTTAAATAATAAGGTCTCGCAGTTTGCCGCTCTCGTCTCCCATCTTCGTCGTCAAGATTTTGATTACGCTATTGCGCTATCTTCTCATCGGATGGCTCATACTTTAGTGGCATTAAGTGGAGCGACGCGTAGAATTTGTGCGGGCAAGGCTCCCTTTTATTTAGCACCATTTTTTCATCAGCAAGTCCGAGGATTATTAGTGGATCCGCATGAAGCCGCCCGCGATCACGCCGTCTTTTCAGAGATTTTTAATATTGCCGCTGAAGTTCCACCGATGTGGTTTGCCTCTTCGCGCATGGATTCACACGGCTTGCTCGTTGAACCACAAAAATATTTAGTGATTCATCCTGGTGCTTCGCAACCCTCACAAATTTTAGAAATCGATAAATGGGCTCAAGCGACGCGTGAATTATTAGCCGCTGGTTTAATTGAACGCGTGGTCGTGTCCGCTGGACCCGCCTCCGAAGAGCGCATCATGGCCGACGCACTCTGTGGATTAATTGGCCCCGCTGCTTTTTCGACTCGTGGTCAACTGAGCTTACCGCAACTCGCACTTTTACTCAAAGAGGCTCGATTGTTTATGGGTACTGATTCAGCTATTCTCCAATTAGCTTCAGCCGTCAAAGTGCCCGTTTTAGGAGTTTATGGACCTTCGAATTATAACCGTTCACGACCTTGGGGCACATTAAGTCGTGCGGTGCGAATTGATACGACGAAGTTTGAGGGCGAAGACATTAACGATTATAATGCACGAATGAATCGTGCGATGGGACGCATCACCGCTCAGCAAATTTTTCGGGCTGCTGATGAGTTGCTAAGAATTAGTAAGGTTTAAGTAAAGGTGTCGCTTGACCCTTGGCTGGGCTTTTCAAATGTAAACGTGTGGATTCTGCCCCCGTTCATTACGACGCCGTTATTATTGGAGCAGGAATGTCAGGCCTCGCCGCTGCCGTTCGCTTAAGTATGTTCGGTCAAAAGGTTCTGTTATTAGAAAAGCATAATGCCGCGGGTGGACTGAATTCATTTTATGCACGTGGAAATCGTAAATATGATGTGGGCTTACATGCCCTCACTAATTGGGTGCCCGAAGGCGCCAAGGGCACACCCCTCACCAAGTTACTCCGTCAGCTAAGAATTAAGCGTGAAGAATTAGATCTATGTCCACAGCTTGGCTCGCTCATCAAAATGGGCGGCAAGCAGTTACGAGTGAATAATCATTTTCCGGATTTGATGGATGATGTGGCCAAGGTTTTTCCCAAGGCCATCGATCAGTTTCGCGCGCTCGATAATTATATCTCTAATATTGATGAAGCTGCTTTGGAGGCTAACGGCGGTTCCGCTCGTGCGTTACTCGATGAAAAGATTTCGGATCCGCTTTTGCGTGATATGCTTCTTTTACCCACCTGTTTCTATGGTAGTGCTTTAGAAAACGATATCGAAGTCTCGCAGTTCGCTATCATGTGGCGTTCGCTTTTTAAAGAAGGCTTTGCCCGACCCTTTATTGGGGTAAGACAAGTCATTCGCCTGCTCTTGGATCGCTGTCGGGAACATCAAGTAGACCGCCGGATGAAGTGTGGTGTTAAGCAAATCATTGTCCGTAATTCCCGTGCCGTGGGACTAATTTTAGATGATGGCACCGAAGTCACTACCGACAAAATTTATTCTTCAGCGGGTGCGGTCGAGACGCAGCGATTAAGATCTGATTGCTCCCCGCAAGTGGCACAAAATGAGATTGGTCGATTGGGCTATCTCGAAACGATTGCGACCTATAAGCCGGAAGAGTTTTCTCAATTTAAGTGGAACGAAACTATTATATTTTTCTGTGATGAAGAGCGTTTTAATTACCAGTCACCGAAGAGTTTAGTCGATCCGAAGTCAGGCGTTATCTGTATTCCCAATAATTACAATTACGGCACTGGGCGAAAGTT
>Ga0214919_10006037_pt1 | contig 16820 bp, 20 predicted proteins | sample LL1503_MetaG_FD_177994 | JGI IMG/M metagenome (GOLD analysis project Ga0214919, IMG submission 177994) | Freshwater microbial communities from Lake Lanier, Atlanta, Georgia, United States - LL-1503 | ecosystem: Environmental > Aquatic > Freshwater > Lake | place: USA: Georgia | collected... | reverse complement strand
TGAGTTTATTAAAAGATTAGAGGATAATATAAACCACGATGAAAACGGGATTGAGTTTTGGTATGCAAGAAAACTACAAGAAATTCTTGAGTATGGGTCTTGGGATAAATTTCAGTCGCCACTAAAAAAAGCACAAACTGCTTGTCAAAAAAGCGGAATTGATGTTGATTGCAATTTTTCCCATGTGGGAAAAATTGTTGAAACCGGCATTGCAACAAAAGAAATTGATGACTACAAGCTTACAAGATACGCTTGCTATTTAATAGCACAAAATGCTGATGCAAGAAAAAAGATTGTAGCTTTTGCACAAACATATTTTGCGGTGCAAACAAGAAGACGAGAAATAGAGGATTTAGAATTAAGCAGATTAAGTGAAAATGACAAGAGAATACATTTAAGACATGATATAAAAAAGCATAATAGCATTTTGTCAAGCGTCGCCAAAGGTGCTGGTGTTATTTTGTATTGGGTCTTCTATTTCCTGAAAATCCCTAATCTTATAATAATACTCTTCATTGTGGTTTGCTTTATGAACCTTTAAAGCCTCTATAAGCTCTAAAGGTTTTGTTTTAACGATTTGATACGAAACTATTAAATCAGCGTTTAAATCAGATAAGAAACTATGTTTAACACGATTTGCTATTTCATAAAATAAAGCTCCTCCTCCGACAAATTCTTTGGTATGGTCAACTCTTAAATGTATGCGAAAATAATTAGTGATTTTACACTACATTTCGGATTTTAGAACCTGATAAATCATTTCAGAATTAGCATTTTTATCAGCAAGCACATGTATAACTTGCTCATCCTTACATTTATTTGCCACAATATGATGAATAAGGACAGGTTTAGTTTGACCTTGTCTATGAAGTCTTGCGTTGAACTGTAAATAATGTTCTAAATCAGGGGTAATTCCAAACCATACAATAATCCTACCCCCATTTTGTAAATTAAGTCCTTTTGCAGTACCGCATTGGCATAATAATAATTTTATTTTACCCTCATTCCAACGTTGTTGAATATCTATTACATTTTGACTAGTTAAAGTAACAGCTGTACTAAAGGCTTTTCTTATTCTTTCTTCATCAATTCTAAATTTATAAGCAACTAAAATATTTTCAGAAGCATATATTTCTATAAACTCTCTCAGATAATCTATTTTGTTGTTATGTATGGTTGTATATGTTCCGTCATTGGTACTGCTATAAACAGCTCCATTGCAGTATTGAAGTAACTTAGAATATAGCACAGCTGAATTTACAGCAGTTATCTCCTCATCATTAATTTTCAGATAATATTCTTTTTCAAACTCCTTATATAGTTTGTAATTATCAATATCTACTTTCGCAACACTTGGGATTTTGTCAGGTAATTTTAAATAATCAGTAACTTTCATTGAGATAGTTATGTCTGCAATTTTATCAAGTATTGTATTAGGATAAAGGCATACATACTTACGTTTATGCTCATCATAATTGAAATATGACTTTCTATAATGAGTAATATATTTACCAAGTCTTAACCCTCTATCTAACAAATATATCTGACTCCATAAATCCATAAATCCATTTGGATATGGTGTGCCTGTAAGAAGTACCATATAAATTGAGGTAAAATGTTTTAACGCTTTAAAACGATTAGAAGCATGCGATTTAAAGCCTGTACTTTCATCAACAATAATAAATCCGTAACGTTTAAAACCTTTTTCCAACAACCATGGTACATTTTCTTGATTAATAATATACACATCAGAATCCTCTTGGAGAGCTTTAAGCCGTTGTTTCTCAGTACCTATAGCTAAACTATATTTTAAATGTTTAGTATGTTCCCACTTAGTAAATTCATTAACCCAAGTAGTTTTGGCAACATTAAGAGGTGCTATAATTAAGCATTTCTTAACTTCACTATGTAATACTTTCGTAAAAGCCGTTATTGCAGAGATAGTCTTACCAAGTCCCATTTGCAGATTAACCAATACTCTTTTTTTATCAAGAATAGATTTGATCGTAGTTTGTTGATAACGCTCTAGGTTTGATTCATTTAACATTTACGAATTTGTCCAGTTTGAGGCTTGTTTGAATTAAAATAAAGGTGTGACAATTTGTCACGAGTTACCTATCATTATCGTTTATATTTTTACGCATCATCTATAAATTCTGTTAGTATTTCTAAACCTAGTTCTTCATTATTAACTACAAATACATTTTGGTTATACTCAACTAACTCTGATATTTTCTTCTGTTGTAACTTAGTAAGTTTACCTTTTGCAGATTTGAACTCTATAAAAAATACCTTACCTGATTTGCAATGAGGGCAAATATGTTTGCTAAAAAATATCCTGTCAGGATCACCTTTTTCTGCTTCAAACTTCTTTACCATAAAACCAAGTTTTATGGCTTTAGTTGTTATCTTTTTCTCTAGGTTTTTTTCTAATTTTATCATTAATTTTCTGAATAAAGTTCTCTAAGAAATCTAAATATTTCCCAAACATAAACACTCCCTATTTTAAATTTGATTTTGACTTTAGTCTTTTTACAAAAACGGATTCAACATACTTATAGTCCTCTTTAATTCTCAATGTGAATATTATAATAATTCTAGCTATTGGCATTACCACAAAACTTAACAGGTAAATAACAATATCTAAAAAAGTTTCAATCATAATCAACCCCTAAACTAAATAATGTTTTAATTGTCTCCTTCTTATACCTATCGTAATCAATATTGACTACATCTTCGCTCAAATCCATGATGGGGTAACATTTATTTGCATCAGGTACTTTGTGACCTTTCATATTCAAAATATAATCTCCGTCAGTTCTATAATACCATCTAACAACCTTACCAAGATATTTACCTTTAAAATTAGCCCCAAATTTTGTTTTCTTACTTAAGATGTAATCTTCCTTATTACCGCATCGTAACGTTATCTCAATAGCTACTCCATTTAATAAATATTCTATGACTGCTTTTTTTACTATTCCAAGATGTGCGTTTCTTGATAAATCGTTACTAGCTAAAAACCCTCTAGTTTTTATAGTACCGTCAGCCTTTATTGCTAAATAGTTATTTACATCTTTTATATAAAGCCTACTATAACCGCTATGTTCCAACTCAAGACCTGTTATATTCTCCCACTTTGTAAGTATTGATTTAAATTTATCTATAAAATTAATATTACCTTTTATAGTAAGTCCGTCAGTATTACCGGATATTATCTCAAACCCACCTACTTCTAACATATCAACCAACATCAATAAGCATAATTGTCCTGTTATAGTAGTCTGTATCATCTTCTCTAGATCATACAAAATACTCCTACTGTAACCAAGACGACCAAATGTCCCATTAAGTACAATTTTATAAAATTTAGAATATTTACTCTGTTTATCTTTAATTAGTAGTCTTTTATCCCTTAACTTCTTATACTCATCTAAAAACTCTTTACCTAAATTAGTTGGGTAAATTTGATTATTTATTATCACACTTGGATAATAGGATGTTACATCAACATCTATCAAAAACTCACTATCAGCTTTAATAACCGATTTTCGCTCTTCTTTAGAATGTAACCCACCTATTCCTATTGTAAAACTATTAGTTTTGGTCTTAATCTCTTTACCAACAAATGGAATTTCTTTTTTTAAATCCATGTTACTTGTAAATTCAAAAGCACTGATAACATCTAAAATATTTGTAATGTTTTCATTACTGTAGGTTAGATAACTAGGTATTTTGTATTTGAAATTAATATCAACATATTTTGGTATTGAAACATCAGAAAATCTACTTTTGAAATAAATTTCTGCAATATCTGCATCTGATTTACTCCTACAATCTACAGCAAGTTCTTTTCCTATCGCCCATCTAAGTTTTAGTTCTTCCTGTATTTTCAAATATAATTGTTTTGTAATATCAACGTCATCATGACAGTATTGTTTCAAAATCTTTTTCTCTTCCCTAGTTAGTATTCTTTCAGGTTCAAAAGGTAAGTCTTGAAGCTTATTTGTGTGTATTCTTGCCCCAAACATTTTAAGCGACGTTCCTTTAGGAAGAACCCTAATAATGTCTATATGATTCCACTCATAAGGCGTCCAACTATTATTTTTTTTTAATACTTCAAATTTGTTATCACTTAATATTAACTCATCAGATAATCTTTTAAGGTCTCCATTTGTAACATAACCGCCACTAAGTAGTTTCAATATCATAGGTATATCATACCACCTAGAGTTGAAACCTATTGTTAAAATTGATTGTTTATCACAAAATATTTCCCTAAGCTCCTTATCGAATGTATAAGGATGTTCCTCATCGTACTCAAATTCTAATATATGACCTTCTATAGATTTAAGTACAATGAGGAAATAGTTTTGATAACACTCGGTATCAAAAAACCATTTCATAACTAACACAGTTAAGTTTAAGACTTTACTAGAAGGGGATGCTGTTATCGTATAAGTCTGATTCTACTATAGAATCTTTCAACATCGCAAATTTATCAGTAGCATCTCTAGGGGCATTAGCAATTAAAATAGGGTCACCGTCTCGCAAGTGTTTAACATGCTCAAGCTTACAAGATAATGTGTTGTAACTATTAATTTGAAAAGTAACAAGGGCGTGGACTACAGAACCTCTTTTCACTAATTCATCATTTATAACAACTTGATTATTTCTATCAGTTACTCTAGGTTTATCAAAACGTGACGCACTTAATTTATAGAAATCTCGTACAATCTCTAACGAGTCATCAGCATCGGCAAAAGGTGCTAAATCTTTAAAAACCTTATAGTTAGCACTTTCCAAAGCAATTTTGTTTTCTTTAAATAATGTTTTAATGAGGGTTGTTATTTCTTCGATTTCTTTAGAATGGGTTTCTTTGTTTAGAAAAAAAGTACACGTATACTTTCTTTCGTTTTCTTCTTTTGGATATTTAGGATTATTAGCTTTTACAAATAAAGACGGATAATCCACTATTACGTTTGCCAAAACTACTTCTATTTTCTTTTTTTCTGTGGTCATATTCTTACCTTTTTAATTTAAATTTTTTAATTTATCTTCAAACTTTACTAATTTTTTACCAAGTAATTTTTTTTCTGTTAATTCATCTATTGTTTCCTTACTTAACAATTTATCAGCTTGACCTATTCCGATAATGTTTTTCTTGATATTATATGCTTTATCACCAAGCATATTAACTAACTCTTCCTCAGCTTCTTTTATCCATTTTCTATTGGAATAGTCATCAACTAGACAGTAACCTTCTATTTCACCACCATTTAGAAGAATACTTTTAACGTAATCTTCTAAACTACTCATGTATAACCCAATAAGTTCCTTATTGTCAAGAATTTCTTTTATCTCATAACTTTTTAAAGTATTTTTATCTTTTGTTGTAATAAGTCTAGCTAAAGGTTTACAGCTAGCCTTAGCCTTACAGAACCTACACGCTTTAATATTAGGTGCAAATTCAGGTTCTAATTCTTTACATTTAGACACAACATTTTTATAGAACTCATTGTTAATAATGAAGTCTTGTTTTTCATCTTCACTCAGCGACCAGCAACTATCTCTAAATGTTGGTTGGAATATATGAAGATGTAAATCATACTCATTAGGTATGAAACCCACGCTTTCTATATACCCTTTAGCATAAAGTAATAGTTGATAGTTCATATAAGCCTCAACTTGCACACCCCTACCAAATTTGAAGTCAATTACATGTATTTGATTTTTCCCATCCTTATTAATACCAGTGACTATTAAGTCAACAGTTCCTTTTTCCCCATCAGATAGGAAAGGTAAAGGATACGTTTCGTCTAAAATAACATTGCTTTTATCTAGTTGTTTTATAACTTTAATAAAAGACATAATACAGTCTATTATTAAATCTTTACTTGGATTATCTTCATACTTTACATAACTTAAATTAGACAGATACTCCCCTAATGTAAAAGCATTTACCGTTATACCATTCCTAATTTCATCAGTTACTAACTTATGCAACATTGTACCGTGTTCAGCATATATACTTGTTGTGCTTGGCAAATCCTTTTCCATTAGATAAGATGCCGGACATAAGTATCTTCGTTCAAACGATGATGGTGAGAAATCTGTGTGTTTTTTCATATAAAGTTTATCCTAATTAATTAAAAAAAGTAACAATCCAATCACAAGCTTCTATATCCTCTATATTAAAACTTGTATGTGCCAAACCCTTAATTTGGTATATTTTACTAGATGACATTCTTCTTATTGGCATTCCATCCTTGTAAAAAGCCATTACGTCTTTAAATCTTAGAGGCAACGGCTCTTTCACCTCATACCACCCATCAAACATTGTCGGAAAATTAATGCTTAGATCGTCTTCCTCATTCAAAATATAATAATCATTGCCCTTATAAAACACGAGTAACAGATCTTTATATTTTTGGTACACCTGTATTAGATTAGTTTGGTTGCAGATTCTTACGCCTTCTTCAAGTAGCTTAAATGCTTCACTTAGTTTCATAAATTATTTACCTCTTATTTTCAAATATTCATCTATCTTTTTACTTTCATCTGATATTGATTTCCCAACACAAACACGTAATTTATCGTATACCGTTTCGTAACTCTGATTTTGCTCGTAATCCACTGTATCCTCAGCCTCTATTTCAATTGATATATTTTCATAATTACCTAAGTTTCTAATAATCTTCTTCTTGTATGTTATTTTCATCTTCTTTTAACTCTTTTCTTTTACTTACCAACCGCCATTTAGGTCCATCTTTCCTATTAGGAAACCCTTTTTTTCTTAAGAAACTGGCTAAATCATTTCTTAATTTTTTACTAATAGTATTTGTTGAATAACCAAGCCTTTTTAAAATGTCAGTGCAATTATATAACTCAGCACTAACATTTATTTCGTTTGTAAATTCCTCATAAAACAAATCCTCAAAAGTATCTTGTAATGTAAATTGTGCATTTATCTTTTTTTGTGATTCTTTACTTTCTGATGAAAGTTCAAAATTTACCCAGTCTTCACTCTCGTAAACCTGACGATAAAGCTCTAGCATATCTATACCATGGTTAGCATTACAGAAAAGAGCTATTCCGTCATCCGTTCTATAAGCATCATCCAACGGTAATATTAGAAATCTTGTTGAACCACTATTGTCTTTCAAAAAATAATAGTCATTAGTTGATGCGATAAAACTAGTTGTTCTTTCATAATCTACAGGAAAAGTTACCCACTTTACTTTTAAAGTATCCACAGTTCTACCAAAGAAAGCTTTAAAAGCATTTATGTCACTGTGTCTAAATGACTTTTCTAATTCTCCAAGTTCTACAATCAACTTTCTAACAACACCTAATGTATGTTGATCATCATCAGTTTTGAGTGTAGCCCCTATTGCAATATACTTATTCTGTAAAGACGGTTGTATTAGATTTTTTACCCAAGTTGATTTCCCACCCTCTTGTTGTGATTGTAACACTAAGACATATCTTGATATTTTTTTGCTAGTTTCTTTTTCATCATAGGTAAATGAAAAACAACTTGTGTAAATAAATTGCTTCAACCAAGTTAATAAAAAGTCTTTCTTACATTGTTCATATTCAGATTTAACTTGGATAGTATTATAAAAATCTTCTAATCTATCAACACCATCCCACTTACTTTTTTGAACTAATCTTAAAAAAGAATTATATTTATGTGACATTGCGTATTTGTATAAAAACTTAGCCGCCTTACTAGCAAACATATTATTTATCTCCATCAAATCCTCAATATCCACAAGTCCTATATTTTGATCTGACTCACCATTCACAACTATTTCTTTTAAAATTATATCAAAACCTATATCAAATTTATAAAACTTCATTAACGCTACAAAGTTGACATAAGTATTTTTTATTTTAACCGAAACTAAACCTTTTTTATTCGTTGATTTGGTTAAATAAGGGAAAATGTCATAAGGAGCTTGTGCGTATAATTTCAGATCTATATTAGATTGTTTAGTAAAAATACTACAATCTCCGATACTAACCTCCTGTTTTATAATACTGTTCAGCTTTTTTATAATACTTTTGAAAGTCTTAGGCTTCTGTTTATTGTCTGTAAATTTACTCCAATTGTATTTTGTCTTAGCACTACTTTCACAACACCATTTTTCCCATTTGGATAACCCCTCAGCACTACCTTGATATTGATGGTGTAATATCATCCCAACATCTAACCAGTCTTCGTAATTAGAAATCCAACCAGTCTGCTTATCAAATCCAACCAACTTTTTATATTCAGCAAGATAGAAATTGATTTTATCTTCGCTTAAATCAGGAATAGGTAAGTTACTAGTCAATGTCCTGAATTCCTTCTCAAAATCCGGCTCTTGACTCTTAGGGGTAATTACCTGCTTGTCTTCACCTATAAAATAAGCTTTACCTTCATAATAAATCATTTCAAAATCTGATGACTTATAAGGCAGTCTTGATAAAGTATTATTGCCAAAACTATTAACCTTATCTACCGCCATTAGCAAATCGCTACTGAAATTTTGAGTAAGATTAATTAATATATTTGATTTCTCACTTGTTAAGAAATTCCTATTGGTAAATAAAATCAATCTAACTCTTGGTTTTTCTAGAGTATGTGAACTTGTTGTGTAGAATAAATAATTAAGCCCTAATAATGAACTTGTGATTTCTTCTTTTAGAAATTCATAATTTTTTCTGTAGTTATCAAAATCAATTACTATACTACTATAATGATTGATGTTTTCTGACACCCTCGCCCCTTTTAAATCGGAATACTCAGCTAATATAAAGTGCCTCTGTTCATCTTCAACATCATTTGATTTTTGTTGATATTTCACGAAATTATTATAAATTTCAAATGGTGTAAAACTACTAATTTTTACACCATCTTGACCCATGTTTGATATTCTTACATGGGGGAAAGTAGTGATGATTATACTGTTCATAATTACAACTGCTTATGGTTATACTTTTGGAATACATCTGTTATAGCTTCTTTAAGTATATCTACAACAGTTATTCTATAACCTGCATCATTACTACGCCTTACAGCAAGTAAAGCCAAATCACTATGTGTTTGTCTACTAATATTTACAGGTGTAATCATTTGTCTACTAATATTTACAGGTGTAATCATTTGTCTACTAGCTCCACTTTACTTAATATTAAATCTACAGCTTCAAATAACGATATTTTCTCAATGTCAGCTATCATTACTAATAGTTCGTAATGCTCTAACTCTTTTAAATTAATTAGTAAATCTGCTTCAATTATACTCATGTAACTACCTCCTGTTTTGTAATGGTAATGTGAAATTCTACTTTATATGATTTCTTATATGCAAAACCCGCTTCATCTATTCTTAATGCCCCTGACTGATCATTATTAAACACAAATAAATCTATGTTATAACCAACTATATGTTTCAATATAGGTAACATATAGTTTCTAAAATCAAAGCCTGTTTCATTTAATGAATACAATAAATTATCTTTTTTATATATTCTTTCATATAGAATTCTAACTTGATTATGTTTATTTAATGAGTCATTAGCTTTAAGTTCTAATTTTTCATTTATCATTTTAACTACAGTGTTTAATTGTTCTATTTCTAATTTTGATAAATCTCTTTTCATTCTCTTTTATCTATTCCTTAGATTTATAATATTCGCTAATTCCTAAGCCTAACACAAAATCTAGTGTTTCAACTAAAGATGTTTTCTCAATATCTGATATATCTTTTAATAAATCGTATAATTTCAACTCTGCTAAATTAATTAGTAAAACATCGTCAATTATGCTCATATAAATACCTCCTAATATCTAAAGTAAAATCTAATCCAAAATTCTACCACATAAGGTCTTTTATATAGACCTTTATCACACCATTCCCCAGACAGCTCATCATTCATTACTCGCAATTCTATTTTGACTAGGTTAGGGTGATCTATATTAACGTTTATTCTATCATAAATAAATGCCTCTAAATCAAAACCTGAATCTTGTAACAAATACAATAGATTATCTTTTTTATGTTCCTCTCTACAACAAACTGCAAAGGCAACCTTATTATGTATTGAGTATTCGCCGTAAGCAAGTTTCTCTTTAAATATTTCTATTTTATTGTTTAATGCTGCTATTATAAGATCAACTTGTTCCTTTTCTAACTTGCTAAGCTCACTAGGTTTTTCAGTCGGTGAATCTTCTAAATAAGAGTCTAATTCTTCAGATGTCAGTGTATTTTCTAAACAGTTATCGCTATTCTCGGAAGTTAATACTATCTCTTCTCCGAATACTTCCTCTTTTCCGAATACTTCCTCTTCTCCGAATATATAGTCTCTAAAATGTTCTATTTCTCCCAAAAATACAATTCTAGCGTCTTTTGTAAGTTTAATTCTATTAAAGGCTTTACAATCTAATATTCTTGTGAAGAAACTTGATCGCACAAAACTTTTTAATAAAAAATAATCTTCAAATACTAAAATGTTGTTATAATCAAATCTCTCATTAACAGAAGATAGTACATATTTAGTTTTTATTATGTTCATATTTTACTCATATTTTAATCATATTCTAAAGGGGGGTGACAATTTGTCCCTACCCTTTAAAAGGGTAGTTAACTTAAACCTAGTTCAGAAATTAATAACTTTTTAATCTCTACTACAACAGGGGACTTCTCACCATAATAATTCTCAAAATAAACAATGCCTTTTTCAGCAAAGTAACTTTTCTCATCATAAGACGCATCTGCTAATAGCTGGTAAGCCTCCAACTTATAGGTTAAATCCATATCGCAACCCCCCAAAGCTAGAAACTCTATGTCTTCATAGTCACCTAACACTTTGAAAGGTATTAAACCACAAAAGTAAGCAAGCTCTGCGTCGTAATTTCTTGCTTGGTAAACAGTGGTCAACATTAAAGCATCTTCTTCAAGTTGACTTTTAACATCACAATAAGTGTCAAGTTGTTCGTCGTTCAATGTATCCAACCAATTATTATTATTTTCAAATGTGGACTTACTAAAAAGATCGGGATATTGTTCTAATAATTCACTCTTTATTATAAATATTGGTATTTCTATCTCAGCAATACCTTTATTTAGAGAATCTATTATTGACGATATATCATTATATTTGAAAAAAGGTTTGATATGTATTCCTGAAAATACATTACGCAGTGGTTTATTATATTTATTGATTTCCATTTTATAAATCTTTTACATATTAAATTATATTTATATATTACATTCTTATTAAAAACGTGTCAATATATTTTTTCATTTTAATTTAAAAATATTTTATAACAGATATTTTTAAGAACAAATAGTTTAAAATATAACAATGTTGGCAATGATAACAATTTTCACATGGTTATCTATTAAAAAATTATAGATAACCATGTAGATAACCATGCTCGCAAACCCTTTTTCCCTGCCTATATATTGTTATAATTGTTATAATTGTTATACGTATATGTATATAAGAATAAAATATATAAGAATAAAATATATAAGAATAAAATACATTTATTACACACATGAGGAATAAATAACAATGTTGGCAATTAGATAGACCGGTAACCCTTAGAAGAACTGCTGTGTAGAAGGACATTGTTATCTTTTTATAAACCAATGTAGGCAATGATAACAATTAAATTATGAATTTTTGGTGACTTTTAGATGTTTCCGTATTATGACACATCTAAAATTATTTTGCAACAATTATTTTTATTTTGATCCTGTTAAATCTTCAAGGGATATAGTCCTTAGTGCAAAATATTTTACATTTTTATCAAATTACAACTTGACACATTATGATTTATGATTTATAGTGATTATTGACCTACTCAGTAATCACTATAAATCGAAATATAAAAATGAATGTTAGAAATATTGTTAAACTAGATAAGAACAATCGTGTATCTATTAAAGGTTTTAGAAAATATAGGGGCAAAGGTGCGTTAGTATATATAGACGCAGTTGATGAAAGAAGCTACCTACTGACTTTAGTTAATACAGAAGATTTCCGAGATCTGAATTTTGATGGTAAGTTAGTCAAAACTATACCTGATAACGAGTTTTAAGCTATGTTTTAAGCGTAATTCATAAGTTACTGTATGTTTCCCTATAAATTATAAATAGTCGCTTAAAACTCATTGTTCAGTGTTTGTTGTTATCTTTGACAATTTGATATTTGTGTGCTAATTTTTTATTATGTTAAATATTGCCTTTGAAATAACACAGTTGCAGGGTGCTTTCAAAAAACAACAAAATGAAATTAAAGCTTTGCAAGATTCACTGCAGAAATTACTAAACTCTAAAGTTAAAATATCTAGTGTAGTGAAAAGCCAACAAAAGGAATTTGACAGATTAGCAAAAGAAAATGAAAGGTTGCGAGATAAAATATCGCAAAAGATAAAAAAGAAAGAACTATCTTGTATGCAGGAAGTAGAATTTACAGAAGAAAATATTGCAAAAGTTAGAGAAATGGCAATCTGCATGACTAAAGAGCAGATTGCTAGACGTTTCAATATGTCGCTCACAAGTTATATTAAAAGGGAAGAGAAAATACCAGCTCTTAAAGAGGCTTATAATGTAGGTTGTGCGACTTTTATGGCAGAAGTAAGCTCTAAGTTTGTTGAGAATATAAGGTCTGGTTGTAAAGCTAGTTTGTTTTATTATATGAATAATAAGATGCGAATGCGAAACGATACTAGCGAAGAAACGCAGATAACCATATCACAGGAATTTCTAGACAAACCACTTAAAATTGTTAGTGGCAGTGGTAATTACGAAAAAGAACTAATGGAAAACTACCATAAGAAAATAATGTCAATTACTGTCACTAAAACCAAGGAAAATGACGAAGGCGAATTAGAATATTCTGATATTGATGAGTGAGCAGAATTTCAATAAATTTAACATCTATGAATTAGAGCCTTGGGAACATAATCTATACGAACCAAAGCAATTTAAAGTATTGCATGGTGGAAGAAGTTCCACAAAATCAACAAGTGTGGCTAAGGCATTACTTAGACTATCATTTAACACAAGTGGTAAAATAGTGGCCGCACGTGAGTATTTGGGTGACATTAGAGACAGTGTGCATGCTTTGTTTTGTAGAATCATCAAAGATGTAAAGGAATACGATTATTTTTTTAACATTACCACAACTCACATTACTAATAAGACTAATGGTAACGAGATACTTTTTAAAGGCATAAGGGATTATAAGGCTGACAGTATTAAATCTGTAGAGAATATCGGTTATTTGTGGTTGGAAGAGGGGTCATTTATCAGCAAGTATGCTTGGGATATTGTAGAACCAACACTCAGGGAACATGGTTGCGAATTATGGATTACCATGAATCCTCAACGTGAGACGGATTTTTTATATAATGAGTTTATTGTTAATGGTAAAAAGAACTATAAAGAGGATTTGTATATCCAACAATTGAATTGGTATAATAACAAACATTTAAGCGAAAGAACTATTGCAAGTATCATCAGGAAACGAGAGACTGATTTTGATACATACATGCACGTATACGGCGGTCAGTGTTTAAAAAATGATAACGTACTTGTTTTTAAGAAAGACTTTTTTGTAATACAGGATTTTGAAGAACCACAAGGCATACATCCTTATTATGGTTTGGATTTTGGTTGGACTGATGCGTCGGCTGGCATCAGATGTTATATACATGAAGATAACCTTTATGTAACTCACGAATTCAAACGTTCTCACGTAAGCGTTGATTTACTTGGTGAAGAACTGGAAAAAACACTTAAGGATTATAAGAAAAACGGTAAATACATATTAACTGCAGATAGTTCAAGCCCTGACCTTATAAATTTATTATCGAAATATGGTTATCCTGCTAAACCAGCTATTAAAGGTAGAGGTTCTATTGAGGCTGGAATAGCTTATATTAAAACTTTTAAGAAATGTTATGTTCACCCTAGATGTAATGAGTTTTTGAAAGAAATTTATAATTTAAAATACGAGACTGATAAATATAGCGGACAAATCAAAGATAAGATTGAGGACAAAAATAACCATCTTGTGGATTCTTGGCGATATAGTCTTGAAGGTTGTATGAAAAACAGGTATAATACTGAAGAGAAGTATAAAAATATTTCTACACGTGTTTCTTGGGTATAGTTACAATTTGTTATTTTAATGGATATAAACACAATTAGAATATTCAGTTTTGGAGGTGGTGGTACTAAGGGGTACGGTTCTAATCGTTTTATACAAAAGTTTATTCAGCAATGGGGGATAGCTCAGGCTGATTTTTGGAAATATGCAGATGTTATGTGTGGCACATCTATAGGAGCAATACTTGCTTCTGCATATTCATTTGGTAAAACTGCAAATGAGATGGAAAGTTTTTTTACTAATTATGCAAAACGTATATTTACTATTAGAACAGCATTAGAAGTAGCATCAAATAATCATAATGCAAGTGAAGCTTCAAATAGACCTAATTTGATACAAAAGTTATCGATGATTGGTAGTAATGACCCTTTTTATAAATCTGCATATTCAGACTCAAACTACGGTCATAATATATTACAGCAAGTTCTTGTAGATAATTTTGGCACAAATACTTTAGCTGATTTAAAAACTCCAATTGTAATACCAGCATATGAAGAAGATACTAAAAAATATGTTGTATTTTCTAATTTTAATGACCCTGATTATTTTATAGGCAACACTGAGACTATAGTTAATGTTTGCCGAGCTTCTTCCGCTGCACCGATATATCTTCCTACTGCTAATTTCAACGGACATTATTATAGTGATGGCGGTCAGTTTGCAAATGATCCAATTTTAGCGGCAATCAATGTTGGTTTAAGTGTAAAACCTAAAGCTACTAGAATTGTTATAGTAGATGTTGGAACAGGTATCGGTAATATGAGTTTTGACGGTAGTGGGACAGAAGAGGGTATTTCTCACGCAGTAGTTAGATTATTTGGAATTATGAATGTTGCTATGACTGGGACGGAAGAGTGGAGTAGATACTATTTAGATTATTTATCTAATAGAACTACTAATTTAACTAATAAAGCCACATTAGATATAAATTATTATAAATTTCAACCAAAATTTCCAGATGGTTTCCCTAATGAACTTGATAATAGTACGTCAGTTTGGTTTAATGATCTTGCTAATTTAGTTGATACTCATTACTCAAACGAAAGTAATAAAATATCAAGTATAATAACAAGATTGGTTGCATGAAGTCTGATCGTTTATATAATTTTATATCACCTATTACTGGTAAATTACCAATAAATAGTGGGTATATCTTACTTGGGGATAAAAAAGGTTTATCAGAATCATCGCCAGTTCTAATTGATATACGACAAGACATAATTGATTTAAGGAGGAGGAAGTTAGATACTTTAAACCTACCTATTTTAGGAGCGGCCATATTTCCTCTCCCTAAAATACCTTTTCTACCTCCGTTAGATATACCTATACCTAATCCAACTTTCAATCCACTTTCTCTTGGTGATTGGGTAATGTCTGGCCCATGGTTACCTCAGATTTTTGCAGGAAGTGTTAATAGTGATTTAAGCAATCCAAAAACTATTGTGTCAAGTAGTTTGGCGATGACACAAATAAGAACTGCCAAGAATTTTAAATTATTTGATAATGCAAACTTTATAGTAGGTTGTAGTACAATTTCTTTTTTGTGGGATAATCCAGCTTATACAATAGAGTCTATTGATCCAAAACTAAAGGCAATACTTGAATTATACGATCTTGGAACAACATATACGTTTACTAAAGCCCAGTCTCTTGGGGCTTTAGAAACTGGCTTACTTAAAAACACAGTTTCTAATGGGACTGGTACATTATCTAAGGCTATTTCAGGTGAAGATTATGTTAATACAGCAGATATTCCTATAGGTAAATTAGTGATATTAGACCCTAGTTATCCATTAAGTGGTCATAAATTAATTGCTCCGACAGATTTTTCTACTCGTAAAAATGAACCAAACGAATTTGGTTATCCTGTAGCTGGCAGCATTGATATATTAACTGGTATTGCTAGCAGTTTCGCTAAATTAGCTTTGACTGGTATAGCAGCTGGTTCATTAATTAAAATAAGTAATAATTTCAGTGAGTTAGTACCAGCGGTAGAGGGAACAGACTATGTTGCCCCTGATGATATTAATAATAAAATAGATAAGTTAATAACAGTTGTAAAATTACTTGTTGGCGTTAAAGATACTGTTGATTTTCTTAGTATAACAACTCAACAAGCTAGTAATCTAAATAAGATTGTAAAAACAATAGGTGGTGTAAATAACACTATAGATATGATTGATGTTACTGTATCTCAAGCAAGTAAGGTAACTGATGCAGTAAAAAATGCTGTTGGTTTAGCTAAAACAGTTGAAATGACAGAGGCTGCAACATCGGCTGCAGATTTAATATTGAATAAATCTGCTTTGATTGAAATAGAAGCTCAAATAGCTGCGTTAGCTGGCGTGCAGACTATTACAACACTGGGTACAATATTAGGATTTTTGGGGTTAGCGGCATCTGGTAAAGCTTATGGTGATTATATTAGAGGTCAAAGTTTAAACATAAAAAATACTTATAAATCTGCTGATTTAAATGATGAGGGTCATAATGCCGTTGGTGATTTTGAATTTAGGTATCCCTCAGGATATAGTTCAGATGATAGGGGTTATAGTACATTATGGTTTGACTCAAAAGGAAGAGATAATAATCATAATTCAAGTGCGGGATTACGTTTATTTGCTTGGGATAGTGGAGGGGATCATC
>Ga0214919_10006036_pt1 | contig 16822 bp, 17 predicted proteins | sample LL1503_MetaG_FD_177994 | JGI IMG/M metagenome (GOLD analysis project Ga0214919, IMG submission 177994) | Freshwater microbial communities from Lake Lanier, Atlanta, Georgia, United States - LL-1503 | ecosystem: Environmental > Aquatic > Freshwater > Lake | place: USA: Georgia | collected... | reverse complement strand
CCTACAAAGTAGTTTTCATGCTTGACACCAATTTCATATTGTATTAACTGTTAGTGACAATATGTTATTTCGTTGATCATAACAACATTAATAACGTGTTGATTGTAGTGGAAAAAAGGGAAAAAAGAAATGGAAAAAAGCGGTCATAAGTGCCAAAAACTTTTCCCCATTTGTTTTCCCGGATAGACATCCAGAGCTGTCTTGCCTCCCAAGTTTTATTTTCTGAGGTGTCTATTCATCCAAGGAAAAAGGAGTGTTTTTTTTGAGAAATCTTGAAACACTCCTCCTTTTTAAGTGCGGTATAACAGAAAAATAGAGAGATTTTTTAAAAAATCCTCAAAAAACATATAAGGATTGGATCATCATGACCACAAACCCCTATGCTATAAACTATCTTGAAGACATTTATCTTCATATTAATGTTCTAGAGGAATCTTTAGACCAGTTTTATGAAGAATTCATTACGGAATCATTGCCGTCTAAGTATGCCCATGTGGAACGATTTATTACGCTTTTCGGGCTTCTACAAGAGATTCGCACCGCGATAGTGTTTCAAAAACAATCCAAAACGCTTCATTAAAAAACATCTTGCAGGCGATGCAATGTTTTTGAATGGGTGAGATCCAAATGAAGAGGTGTGATGGCAATTTTGTGATCGCGGAGAGCCGTTAAATCACTGGGTTCTCCAAGATCCATTCTTTCTGGAATGGGGCCAAGCCAATAATAATGATTTCCCCGTGGGTCCACGGATTTAATAATGGACTTATAGGGAGGGCGGAATCCTTGGCCAACCACCTCTATTCCCATGACAGATTGGGTAATCACATCTGGAAAATTCAGATTGATCAAAACGTTTTTTGGCCAGCCAGTTTCCATGAGTTTTTGAATAATAGCAGGCGCATGATCAAGGGCTGTTTGCCATTTTGCAGGATGACCTGATTTAATTTCTTGGCTGAGTGCAATGGAAGGTATGCCAAAGGAGGTGCCTTCCATTGCAGCCGCAACAGTACCAGAATAGGTCACATCATCACCCACATTGGAACCATTATTAATGCCTGATAAAATAAGATCGGGTTTTTTCTCATCCATTAATTCTTCAATGGCCATCAAGACACAGTCTGTGGGGGTTCCATCGACGGAAAAACGCTTGTTTGAAAGCTTGTGCAATCTGAGGGGCCTATTTAAGGTCAGAGAATGGCCCGCGCCACTTTGTTCTGTCGCAGGCGCCACAACCCAGACATCATCACTTAAGCTATGGGCGATTTTCTCAAGGGCCTTAAGCCCCGGGGCATGAATGCCATCATCATTAGAGAGTAAAATACGTAGTGAGTCTTTTTTAGGGTTCATTTTTTAATCTCTTTCATGCCATTCATATAGGGAAGAAGGGCTTCAGGAATGCGAATGGATCCATCCTGTTGCTGATAGTTTTCAAGAACGGCAATAAGGGTTCGCCCCACGGCAAGGCCTGAACCATTCAGTGTATGAACGAAGACAGGTTTTTGCTTTTGCCCATCCACATCTTTGGGTCTAAATCGCGCGTTCATGCGGCGGGCCTGGAACGAATTACAGGATGAACAGCTAGAAATTTCTCTGTATTGATTTTGGCCTGGGAGCCAGACTTCGATGTCGTAGGTTTTTTCGGAACAAAATCCTGTATCACCCCCGCATAAAAGCTGTACACGATAGGGAAGTTTCAATGTTTTTAGAATTTCCTCTGCCGCGTTTGTCATGCGCTCTAATTCATCGCTGGATTTATCCGGATGCGTAATGCTGACCATTTCTACCTTATAAAACTGGTGTTGGCGGAGCATGCCGCGGGTGTCTTTTCCAGCAGCGCCCGCTTCAGACCTGAAACAGGGTGTGTGACCAACAAATCGTAGGGGAAGGCTTTCTTCTTCCAGGATGCTTTGGGAAACAAGATTGGTTAAAGGAACCTCTGCCGTTGGAATAAGCCAATGGTTTTTTGTCTGAAAAGAGTCTTCCCCAAGATTAGGAAGCTGGCCTGTTCCAAACATACTTTCTGATGTGACCAAAAGAGGCGGGGACACTTCTGTATATCCAAATTTATTCACATGGGTATCGAGCATAAACTGAGCAAGCGCTCTTTCTAAGCGTGCAAGAGCACCTTTGAGCACCACAAAGCGACTTCCAGAAAGACGCGTTGCCTCCTCAAAACTCATCAAGGACAATGCTTCACCCAGATCAAAGTGTTCTTTAGGTTCAAAAGAAAATGAAGGCGGTGTTCCAACCACGCGGACTGTTTGATTGAAGGTTTCATCTTTTCCCTCAGGGACGTCTTCTCTTAAGATATTAGGCAATGAAGAGAGGGAAAAATGGACTTTTTCCGCAAGCAAACGTTCTTCTGCTTCCAAATCAGAAAGCCTGTTTTTGAGAAGGGTTCCTTCTTCAATCAAAGAAGCAGTATCATCACCTGTGCCACGCAAAAGGCCCATTTTTTTAGCCACTTCATTGCGCTGTTGCTGAAGAGTCTGTGCTTCTGCGATGCACGCACGGTGCTCTTTATCAAGCGCTAAAATACGCTCTGCATGGGGTTCTTTCCATCGTTTCTTTAGGGCCGCATCAAATTCTTCGGGGTAGTCGCGAATCCATTTTATATCATGCATGATAGTTGCTTTTTTCCTTTAGTTTTATAACCACAATCGATAGTTCATAGAGCGCCCACAACGGAAGTGCAAGCATAATTTGACTGAAGACATCGGGAGGCGTTAACAGGGCTGCTGCAAAAAAAATTCCCACAACAACAAAACGCCTTTTTTCTACAAAAAACGCGGCACTTCCAAAACCAATGTGGGCTAATAGTAGCATGATTAAAGGGAGTTGAAAACAAAGTCCAAAAGTGAAAATAAATTTCATGGTTATTGCTAGGTATTCCCCCATTTGAGCCAAGAGACGGATAGAAAATTCTTCAGAAGTTGGGGCGGAAAATTGAATAAAAAAAGTCCATACGGTTGGAATAATAATCCAGTAGGAAAACAAACCACCTATAATAAAAAGACAAGGAAAAAGCACAAGAAAGGGGCCCCAATTTTTTTTCTCTTTTTTTAAAAGACCCGGAGACATGAAACGCCAGATTTCCCATTCTAGATAAGGGAATACCAAAAACAGGGCGCCAAAAAATGCTACATCCATATAGGTCGAAAAGGCTTCTAAAGGGTTGGTATAAATCATTTCTGGTACAAGACCCTGGGCTTTTAAAGTGTCCTTGAGGGGCATGGCCAAGACAAGAAAAATTTCTTTAGAGAAATAAAAGCAGAAAAAAAATAAACCAAAAAAACCCGCCAAAACTCTCAAAAGACGGTTTTTGAATTCTTTCACGTGTGTTTTGATGTTCCGGATGGCTTTCATTCTTTGGTAGTCGGGACTAGGGGCTCTTTTTTTTCAGCTTTTTCTTGAGCATTCTTTGAAAATTCTTGGATTTTTATTTCCTCAATGAAGGGAGTATAAGATTTTTTCAGGTCTGTTTGAAAGGTTTTTACCATGCGCATGAGTGTACCAAGTTTTCGAAAAAGAGCTGGCCAATCCTCTGGTTTGAGAACCACAAGAGCAACACCCCCCACAACAACCAGCTCAAAAAACCCTATACTCACCATGGAAAGATCAAGATTTCTTTTTAGGGGGAAGCTTCTTTTTTGGAAGAGATTTTTTTGATTCTCCTTCAAAACCCTTCTTGAAGGATCGAATTCCGCGTCCTAATTCTTCCATTACTTTTGGGAGTTTCCCAACCCCAAAAAAGATGAGAATGATGACTAAAATAAGAAGAATTTTCCAAATGCTGATCATGCCATTTTTCCTGATTAATTTTCCACACAATATGTTTTTGCAACAAAGACAGAGCCTCCAAAAAGGATGCCGACGACAAAGAGGAATATACCTGGAGACCACGCCAAATTTGTTGCATGGGTTATATAAGAAGCAATAATAGGTGTCATGCCTCCTAAGATAGCCTGTCCTGTTGTAAAGCTTACAGACATACCAGAATAACGAAGGTGTTTAGGAAAAATACGGGGAATAAAACTTGCAAGAGACCCAATGATAAGAGCATTGCTGATGAGAAGGAAGGCTTGTAGAACATAAATACGTTCTATCATGAGAGGGGTCTGAAAAGCCCACATATACATAGGAATGGACCCAATGGTTAAAAAAGCACAGCCGCCAAGAACGGTGCGCAACGCACCTACCTTATCACCTATCCATCCAAAAAGTGGGATAATACAGGCAGAAAATGTAAGGCATAGGGTGGAATTCAAAAGAACTTGAGGGCGTGTAAAATTCAGATGCTCATAGAGAATAGAATTCATGTAAATCGTTCCAAGATAAAGTGCAACCATGTTTGCTCCCCCATAGACGATGGTGCATAAAAATGGGAGGGGATGATGCTTTAAGACGTTTAAAAGAGGAGATCCTTTTATTTTCTTTTCAACAAGAGATTGAAAATCAGGGGTTTCCTCAAGAGAATTTCTAAGAAGCAAAACCCCTAAACCAAAAATACCGCCTAGAATAAAAGGAAATCTCCAGCCCCAGTCTCGTGGAAGATGTGCAAAAGTCTCTAAATCTAGAATTTTTGTGGAAATCCACCCCACAGAGGTCCCGAGGATGGCGCCTAAAAATCCAGAAGCAATCAAGAGGGAGGCTTTGAGAGCAGGCTTAATCTTCTTACTATGTTCTGACACATAAATAAGAGCTCCAGAAAATTCTCCGCCTACGCAGATACCCTGAAGCAATCTGCAGATAATTAATAGGATGGGGGAAAGAATCCCAATTTGGGCGTACGTGGGTAGAAATCCAATGGAAAATGTCGGAACAGTTACAAGGAGGATGGAAAAAAGCAAGGCCTTTCTTCTGCCGTATTTATCTCCAATATGCCCAAAGATAGCGCCTCCAAAGGGGCGCATCAAGAACCCTGCTGCAAAAGCCCCAAAGGAATAAAGCGTAGCGCACAGGGCATTGCTCTCCGGAAAGAAAACGGGACCCAGCATGGCTGCAAAAAAGCCGTATAAGGTTATATCGTAATGCTCTAGGAGATGACCCGCTATAATAGCGAAAGTTTTTTTACGCTCAGTTCTGCGTTTGATCATTTGCTAACTCCCACCCTTGAAACAGAAATACATTCTGCTATTCATCATTCTCCATGATGACAATGTCAAGAGAAGGTAAGTTTTTCTCAAAAAAAGAACTAAAAATACGCATATTGATGTTTTTCTGCTCATCGTCGCTTATGCGCATACAAAATTTTGTCTCAACAACGGGGCCTGCGATATCTGGCAATACATGAATCAGCTCTTCGTGATAAATGGCAAGAGATTCAATGGGGTTTGAAATGATCCCGATCCCGTTACGGGCCGCATCAAAAAGAGCGCGCGTAGAATTTATTTTTAATGTGGGGGTTAAATCAGGAAGACCATACTTTTTACCCTGCAGGTGCCAGTCTACGTTGGAAACACCATGAAAAGGTTGTCCGTAGGCTAAGATACAGTGATTTTTTAGATCCTCTGGTTTTTTAGGGATACCATACTTTGCTAAATAATCTCTGCTTGCAAAAAGTGCCATACGGTAACGGATCCGCCAATGGGGGTGAAATCCAGCAGGGGGTGTATCATCAAAAGGCCTAATGAGCACATCGGCTTTCTTCGTCATTGAATCTGAAAGATTATCCTCTGCGATGATAAAGATTTTTAAATTAGGATAAATATCGTGAAATTCCTTAATGCTTGGAATAAGCCAGATGATCGACGCAAATGTTGCGGAAACAACAAGCTCTCCTTTGCCCTCATGTTCTTTTTTCTGGAGTTGATTGAGGCCAGTTTCAAAAGAGGAAATCAACTGGTTTGCAATAGGGAGAAATCGCAAGCCATCAACGGTTAGATAATTGGGTCGGCCTCTTTTGATCAAGACGAGTCCTAAAAATTTTTCTACCTCATCCACGTGAGACCACATGGTTGAACGGGGAATAAAGAGTCTTTTGTAGGTATTTGTGTCGCAATCGCCACGACAAAACTCCACAAATGTTTTTAGAGAATTTATCCTCATTTGAACCTCATTAGTTTGTAGGACTTTTACACACAAAGGAGCCATTTGTCAAAATAGCCCATAAAATGAAAATAACTTATTATGAAACTTGACAATCAACTTCTCCGTCGCTATATATGACATATACGTCACGATAACAAAACCAAAAAAATCCGACGAACTAAATGGATGTTCTCAATTAAGAGCAAACTTAAAGGAGGGAAAATTGGCAGTGATTATTGACTTCGAACATGAAAAATTAAAACGATCTGACTATCACGATCTTTGTATAGACCTCTTGGAAGAGTTTTTAGATGACTTTCTCACGTCTGACAAAGAGTCCAGAGAGGGTCTTATCACAGAATTCATAGAAGATTTAGATTTAGGACCAAAACCTATTAGCTGTTTTGTTCATGCCTATTTTAGTGATTCAAATATACAGTTTGCGTTAGATAACATTCTTACGCGGGTTCCTTTGAGCGCTCTTAGCAATGTAGTGGAATTTATTGAGGTTTGTTGGCCTCAAGAACAAACACTTGTTAAGAGGATGAAGGTTTTACTCATTGGGTTTGGCATTAAAAAGATAAAACTTCAAAGCTCCCCGGTTTTTATGGAGTCTGTTGAGCGGTACTTCTCTGGAAAAAGTAACGCGCTCGAGGATGAAATTCTTTCCCCAACGCTCAATGTTTTGCAGTTTCCTGCATCGTTCCACCATCATTATGGTAGTGCGCCTGCAAAGTCTGTCTAAAGAGAGACGTGAAATACGATATATATATTAAGTGGTGCCCGCTGCCGGAGTCGAACCAGCACGGCCTTTCGGCCAACAGATTTTAAGTCTGTCGTGTCTACCGATTCCACCAAGCGGGCGAGTAGAACAAAACTTATCCTCAAGCTAAACAATCAAATCACTAAGATCAAGATAATTTTTATTGGGACTCCTTAAAAATTATGATAAAAATGGTTTAGTCCACAGGCCAACTCTTAGTGGAAATCAAAATATTAGCAAAGAGATTACATAGAATGTTTACAACCCTGATGAAGCGGATTTTTGGAACAGCCAATGAAAGGCTTATTAATAAGCACCAAAAGACAGTTGAAAAGATCAATGAGCTAGAACCTCATATGAAGGCTCTATCAGATGCAGCGCTTGCGGAAAAAAGGGTAGAGTTTAAAAAGCGATTGGATGATGGGGAAACGCTTGAGCAGATTTTACCAGAGGCTTTTGCGGTTGTGCGTGAGGCATCAGTTCGAACGCTTGGTATGCGCCATTTTGATGTGCAGCTTTTAGGTGGGATTTTCTTGCACGAAGGTGTGATCACAGAAATGCGCACTGGAGAAGGAAAAACCTTGGTTGCAACACTGCCTGTCTACCTGAATGCCTTATCAGGCAAAGGCGTGCATGTTGTAACGGTCAATGATTACCTGGCAGAGCGTGACTCTGAATGGATGTCCCCAATTTATAGATTCCTTGGAATGTCTGTAGGATGCATCACAAGTGCGCTCAGTGATGGGGCGCGGAAAAAAGCCTATAGCGAAGATATTACGCATGGAACAAATAATGAGTTCGGATTCGATTATCTTAGAGATAATATGAAGTTCCATTTAGACGACATGGTTCAAAGACCTTATAACTACGCCATTATAGACGAAGTCGATAGCATCTTGATTGATGAAGCGCGCACACCATTGATTATTTCTGGTCCTGCAGAGGATTCTTCGTCCCTTTATGTATCAGCCAACACAGTCGTTGCCATGCTTCAGCCCAATCATTATGAAAAAGAAGAGAAACAAAACAACGTTACTCTGACCGAAGAAGGCGTGGAAAGAGTTGAAGATCTTTTGAAAGAGCAGGGGCTTTTGAAAGGGGGCTCCATGTACGATAGTCACAATATCGCCTTGGTGCACCATATTAATCAGTCTTTGCGGGCCCATACTCTTTTTACACGTGATAAAGACTACATCGTGATGGATGATAAGGTCATCATTATTGATGAGTTCACAGGGCGTATGATGTCTGGAAGGCGGTTTTCAGATGGATTGCATCAGGCTTTGGAAGCAAAAGAAAAAGTAACCATACAAATGGAAAATCAGACCCTTGCGTCGGTCACATTCCAGAATTATTTCCGTCTTTACCCAAAACTTGCAGGGATGTCTGGCTCTGCTATGACGGAAGCTGGGGAGTTTATGGACATTTATAAATTGGGTGTGGTGGACCTTCCGACCCATAGGCCTGTTAATAGAGTCGATCATGATGATGAGGTTTATAGAACTGAACGTGAAAAATTTGACGCTGTTATTGCCCTTGTTAAAGAATGTTATGCGCGCAATCAACCTACATTGGTGGGGACAGCCAGTATTGAAAAGTCAGAGCAACTCTCGTTAGAACTAAAAAAACATAAGATTCCCCATAATGTGCTTAATGCGCGTCATCATGAACAAGAAGCAATCATCATTGCAGAGGCGGGGTATCCTCGGGCCGTAACGATTGCGACCAACATGGCAGGACGTGGAACGGATATTAAGGTTGGAGGTAACCTAGAGGTTCGCTTAAAAACAGAGCTGCAAGGTATTTCTGATGAAGTAAAACGTAAAGAGATTACAGAAAAAATTGAAGCACAAATTAAGGCGGATGAGGCCACGGTTTTGGCTGCAGGAGGGCTCTATGTGATTGGAACAGAGCGCCATGAAAGTCGGCGTATCGATAACCAATTGCGTGGACGTTCCGGTCGTCAAGGAGATCCAGGGGCTTCCAAGTTTTTCCTATCTCTAGAAGATGACTTAATGCGTATTTTTGGATCTGAACGTCTGGATGCCATGTTGCAAAAATTAGGATTAAAAGAAGGAGAGGCTATTACCCATCCTTGGATTAATCGTGCTTTAGAAAAAGCCCAAGGGCGTGTGGAAGCGCGCAACTATGATATTCGTAAACATCTTTTAAAGTATGATGACGTGATGAATGATCAACGTCGGGTGATCTATGATCAGCGCTGTGATCTCATGGGAGAAGAAGACGTTAGGGAATTTATAGGAGAAATACGCGAAGAAGTGATTGGGGATCTGATTCAAAGACATATTCCTGAAAAAGCATACCCATCAGATTGGAACATGAAGGGGCTGCACGAAGAAATGCGCCGTCTTTTTGGCTTAGATTTGGAAGTCAACCAATGGGCCGCAGAAGAAGGAATTGCGGACAAGGAAATTAAAGAACGGATTGAAAATGCGGTCAATAAACACCTTGAAGATAAATTTAAAGGGTTTCCAGATGAAGTTTTCTCTCATATTTGTCGCTCTATTCTGCTCAGAGTTTTAGACCAGGTGTGGAAAGAGCATCTACTATCGTTGGATCATTTGCGGCAAGGGATTAATTTACGTGCTTATGCACAAAGAGACCCTCTCAATGAATATAAGAGAGAGGCTTTTGAGCTTTTTGAGAGCATGCTTTGGTCCTTTAGAGAGGAAGTGATGGTGATTCTTTCTCAGTTTAATTTTAACCCTGAACGCAAGGAAGATTTGATACCTCGAGACGAGATAGAAATGCACGAGGGGCGTCAAGATCCTGCCTTGACCATACAAAAAGAAGATGCGTCAGAAGAGTCAATGAGTGCTCAGGCCGCAACACGTCGTCCTACGGATCAAATGAATCCAAAGGATCCAAAAACATGGGGTCGTGTTTCAAGGAACGCAGAATGTCCCTGTGGTTCAGGCAAGAAATACAAGCAGTGCCACGGAAGCCTTTAGATATCCGTATCGAGTCGTTGTTTGAGGTCTTTCCAGTGAAGAACTTTTAAGGGGTATGCCATCGCAAGGTAGGCCCCTAAAGAAAGAGAGATCATACCACTAAGGAGCCAAACTCTATTTCCGCTAATGCTTGTTAAAAAAGTTTCCATGGGAGATTTGCATGTATAGAGAAAGACAAAAAATAAGGACGAAACAAGCCCAATGCGGTAGAGAGACTCCCGGAGTGTTTTATCAAACACAAAGAAACCCTTCTTTCTCAAGATAACAATCAAAACGATCAAATTGACCCATGCGGAAAAGGATGTGGCTAAGGCAAGGCCTACGTACGCAAGGGGTTTCAGCAATAAAAGATTCAGTACCAAATTCAGCGTAAGGCAAATTCCTGCTACAATCATGGGATTTTTTGTATCTCCATGAGCAAAAAAACTTGTGCTGATGACCTTCAGAAGGACGTAGGCTGGAAGGCCGGAGGCAAAGGCAATCAGAGTATATGCCGTTGGCATGACGTCTTCTGCCCTAAATTCTCCATGGTGGAAGATGGTTTCAATGAGAAGAGGAGCGAGCAAGATAAGCCCGATAAAAGCTGGCATGGCAAGGGAGAGGGAAAATTCAATGGCGAGGGTCTGGCTATGTTGGGCTGCCTCAAGATGCCCTTTACGAATTTGCTTTGAAAGAAGGGGAAGGAGTACTGTGCTGATGGCAATCCCAATGGTGCTGAGGGGGAGCTGGTTGAGTCTATCGGCGTATCCCATATAAGAAATCCCGCCGGTTGGGAGAAAAGACCCGATCATCATATCAAGGAAAAGATTGATTTGCACAATCCCAGATCCAAGAGCGGCAGGAATCATTTTTTGGAAGAATAAGCGAACGTCTTTAGTAAGACGTGGTCTTTTTGGGAGAATAAGCGCAACTTTGAGGGAACAAGGGGCGAAAACCCATAAGAACTGTATGAGGCCGCAGAGAAAAATACCCCATGAAAAAGCCTCCCCCATATTATCCAAATGGGGGCTCAGGTAAAGGAGAGCGCCGATGATGGCAATATTGCCTGCAACGGGGGAGGAAGCTGCAGCAACGAAGCGTTCAAAGGAATTCAAGATACCGCTAAAAAAAGCCGTCAGTGAAATAAACATCAAAAACGGAAACATGATGCGGGTAAATTGCATGGTATAGGCAAGTCTGTCGGGGGTTTTCAAAAGCCCTGGATAAAGGAGATGAATAAAGTTTGGCAAGCAAAGTTCCACAAGGATAATGAGAACGGATAAAGTAATGGCCAGAATAGAGAAAATATTTTGAGAAAATTCAATGGCTTCTTTTTTTCCTTCACTGGTGAGTATTTTAGAAAAGATAGGAATAAAGGATGCGTTGAAAGCCCCCTCTGCAAAAATACGTCTGAAAACGCTGGGGATCCTTATGGCAAGCTTTAGTGCGTCATTGATGGCCCCTGCGCCAAAGTAATGGGCCTGCAGCATTTCTCTTAAGAATCCTGCAATACGACTTAAAATAGTCAATGTTGCCACAGAAAATGCTGATCTAATAAGACGCACGCTTATACTCCTCTATTGCTCAACGGTTTTCTAAACTAGGGTTTTTTCTTTAAAAAATCAATAGATGCATCAGTTCTGATTAATCTTTGCTCTCCTCGTCAAAAATTCCTTTCCCATCCCACAAAATCTTTCTAGCGCTTTGTGTATAGTTTCCGTCATCGTTATGCAAAATCATCCCCTTATGAAGAGTTGTTGGCGAACCCACATCCTTTCGTGCTGTGACAATAATACGCTTCGACACAGACGAGTCTTCTTTGGCCCATAAAGGATAAAGTGCGATCCCTCCTACTTTAGATCCCAAACAATTCAATAGGGTTTTCAGAGAATCGGTTGGGAAAATAAAATGAAGAAATCCTCGTGGTTTGGCCATTTTAATACAATAGTTCACCCATACTTGCAAACTGTCATCCTTATATCCACGACTTATGGCACGGGAAGAATCATCGGAGGATGTGGAGTTTTTAAAATAAGGGGGATTGGATATGACGCAATCAAAAGACTGTGGCTGTAATTCTTCCCTAGGAGATCTGATATCTTCAACAAGGAATGTCACCCGGTCATGGAGATTATTTTTCTGTGCATTTTCTTGGGCAAGGTCAATCATATGCTTTTGACAATCGATCCCTACGATCTCAACCTTAGGCATGCGCCATCCAAGACATAAAGAAGCAACGCCCGTGCCGCAGCCCACATCCAAGATGCGGCCCTTTGTATTGTGGGATAAGCTAGATGCCAAAAACACCCCATCACTTCCAGACCGAAATCCTTCTTTTGGCTGCTTAAGGACGATGTGGCCGCCTAAAAAATTATCCTCTGTATACAGTTTTATCATTTTAACAGTTCTATTTTTATTATGTTCAGTATATAAGAACCCAAAGAGTAAATGAGTTTTCCAGACAGTCAATGCAAGAACTACACGATTTTTTACGCGCTGAGTTAGAGGACCTTAATCGCCTGATTACAGATTCTCTGAAAAATACGCGCGTTCCCCTCATCACAGAGATTGCTCACCACATTATGGCTGCTGGAGGAAAGCGCTTGCGCCCCCTTCTCACATTCTTATGCGCTGGTATGTGCGACAATAAAGATCATGATCGCATGATTCGCTTGGGCGCGTGCATTGAATTTATTCATACAGCCACTTTGCTTCATGATGATGTGATTGATCAAAGCAATCAACGCAGAGGTCGTCCGTCGGCTCATACGCTATGGGGTAACGAAGCAAGTGTCCTCGTGGGCGATTTTCTTTTTAGTCGAGCCTTTGAGCTGATGGTGGAAGATGATTCATCTGAAGTTTTTAAAATACTCAGTCAAACAGCCTCTAAAATTTCTGAAGGAGAACTCTTACAGCTAACATACGCTCATAGCGTTTCTCTAAACGAAGATATTTACATGGATATTATTGGCGCAAAAACAGCGTCTCTATTTGCCGCGGCTTGTGAAATAGGTGCCCTTGCCGCCCATTCTTCTCATGACCAACGGAACCATCTAAGGGCTCTTGGATACAAAATTGGACTTCTCTTTCAAATCAGCGACGATATTCTCGATTTTTGTTTTTCCTCCATAGATCTTGGAAAAAATGCGGGCGACGACCTCTTTGAGGGAAAAATGACACTTCCGTTGATTCTTGCCTATAAGACAAGTAATGCCAATGAAAAATCACTCATAGAAGACACCCTCTCAGACTCGAAAAAATTCGAAAAAAACTTTCCTCTCATTAAAGAAATCATCCTTCAATCTCGTGCCATAGAATCAACACTAACTTACGCAAAAGCTATTCAACAAGATACGCTTCAGCACCTCTTGCCCTTTCGGGAGAGTCCTCAGAAAAAATTGCTGGAGAAAATCGTACATTTTTCTTTAAATCGTTGTGACTTTTTTTGAAAATTTTTTCTTGTATCAATAATGGTTTCAAGGCATGATCAAAGATAAATTTGTCAAAAAATTATAAGCCTTAAGGAGCTCAAAATGATGAAAAAATTTTTCGTTGGCGTGCTTTTATCCGCATTCCTAGTCTCACCTGCTGTCGCTGCAAAAGATACCAAAGCCAATCCGGCTGTGCTGACCTTTAAGAACAAAAAAGGAGAGACTATTACTTACTACCGCAGTGATGTGTTGCAATATAAGCAGACATTGCCGGAAGAGATTCGCTTTGCTGCGGATGAGGCTGTCTTCAGCGATGTGCGGGATCAAATGCTTTTAGATCTTCTTTTTGCAGACGCTATTGAAGTAGAGCATCTCGAGAATGATCCAGAGGTTCTCTCAGAGCTTAAGGCTGCAAAAGTAGAAATCATGAAAAAAGTATGGATGAAACGCCAACTCAATAAGATGGTGAAAGATGAAGACCTCGTGCGTTCTTACAATAAAGTGAAGGAATCTCTTGTGGGTAAGAAAGTTTACAACACAGCCATCATTGTCATGGATGATGAGGACAAGGCTCAAGAGCTTCTAAAGCAGATACAGGCAGGCGCTGATTTCGGGGAGCTTGCAAGAAAGCATTCCATCGAAGCAAATACCAAGGATCGTAGCGGTGAGATTGGATTCCTACCAGAAGAACATCTTGCGCGCCTTATTGATCAAGATGCGCCTAAGAAAATCAAGATATCCAAAGATGGTGTATGTACAAACCGTGTCTACAAAAAAGATGGAAAAAGCATTCTTATCAAGCGTTTAGGTATGAAAGATGCTGAGGTTCCTGAGTACAAGCAAGTTGAACAGCAGTTGAGGGCTCTTGAAATGCAGAAAGCTGTTGGAACTCTTGCGAAAGATCTTTTGAAGAAAAAGAAAGATAATATTACGGTAAAAGATTACAATGGCGCTGCAGATAGCCCTCTTAAGAAGGCCTTCGAAGCAATGGCGGAAGGCTTAGCAGCAGCGGGTTAACACTTAAGAATTCGTCCTAATAAAAAACCTCCCTTGGAATCCCAAGGGAGGTTTTTTTATGCATTTGCAAAAACGTTAAAGCGCCATAAAAGAAGAGTCTTCTTTGGGAACAGTTTTTCCAAAACAATATGGACAAGAAACATTCTCGATATAAGTCTTGGCCTCTTTGTCTTCAAGGCTTAGAGGATGACGGCATCGATAGCATAGGCTTTTGTCTCCTTGCTCCAGCATTGGATTTACTGAGACGCGTTGATCAAAAACGAAACATTCCCCATCCCAATGGGCACCCCCGCATTCCTCAAAATATTTAAGAATGCCCCCTTCAATTTGATATACATCCTTAAACCCTTGCGCTTCCATGTAGGGCGCTGCTTTTTCACATCGCACACCTCCCGTACAGAAGGTTACAATTGTTTTCTCTTTTAATGAGGGGTCGAGAGATTGAACAACTTGTTTGAAATCCTTAAAGCTTTTCATAGGAGGCTTTAGCGCATTTTTGAAGCTTCCTATCTCCACTTCATAATCATTGCGCGTATCCAGTAGGACGATGTCTTGATCGCTATCAAGCCATTTTTTAAGAGTTTTTGGGTCAATGTACTTTCCCTGATCTTTTGCAGGATCAAAGTGAAAATCAAAGGCAATGATTTCTTTTTTTAAACGTACAAGCATACGGTTAAAGGGCTGTTCTTCGCTGAAGCTTTCCTTAAAGTCCATGTCAGAAAATCGTTCATCTGATTTTAGGAAAGAAATAAACTGCTCTATGGAAGAGGGGGCGCCTGCAAGAAATATGCTAATCCCTTCCAAACTCACAAGAATCGTCCCCTTAAGGTCTAGGAGTAGACAAATATTTCTTAGCCTCGGACGTAGGGACAAAGGATTAACAATGTTGATAAATTTATATCCAGAGATATTGACGATTGATGGCATGACAACATAAGTGTTTAAATGAAACCTATTATGAGATATAGTCTCTCAGAAGGATTTGTCAATAAGGAACCCGGCCATGAAAAAGAAAATTCTTTTGTCTCTCTGCTTAACGGCTCCCTTTCTAGCGGGCTGCTATTCTGCTGAAACCATCACATCGTCTAAACGCTCTTCCAAGATGCGTCATATTATTTATCGTAAAGACTACCCTGCAACCCCTTCAGGCCAAGAAAATGCCGATGATAAAAAGCACTTTGACTCTGTGAGTGTCTATCAAAAGCCGGTGGGGAAAGAATTCCATGATACGTTCACAAAAGAACGCGGACAGGCCTTGTCCAGCCACTACAACCCCTCTGATATCTAAGGGATACCAATGTCCGTAAAGGATCATACTCTTTCTACAGCAGCAAACGTTATTCAAAAAGAAGCGGACGCTCTTGTGGCGTTGAAAGGTTCTCTTAATGAATCGTTTGTGCGCGCCGTTGACATAATGGCCGAGTCGCAAGGGAGGATTATTGTTACAGGCATGGGAAAAAGTGGTCATATTAGCAATAAGATTGCAGCCACCCTTGCTTCCACGGGCAGTCCCGCGTTTTTTATTCACCCTAGCGAAGCCAGCCATGGTGATCTTGGTATGATTTCGAAAAAAGATGTCATCATTGCTCTTTCTAACTCTGGAGAAACAAAAGAACTCAATGATATTATCTTTTTTTCAAAGCGCCATGGGATTCCTCTTATTGGCATTACCCAGAAAAAAAATAGTACGCTCGATGAGTTTTCCGATATTACGCTTATTATTCCACAAATGCCGGAAGCCTGTCCAAACGGACTTGCGCCCACCACATCCTCTACAATGATGCTGGCTCTTGGGGATGCTCTTGCGGTGTCTTTGCTGGAAAAAAAAGCCTTTTCAAAGGAAGATTTCAAGGCGCTTCATCCAGGAGGGCAATTAGGTGCGCGACTGAAGCGTGTCGGCGATATTATGCATAAACCCCCCCATGTTCCACTCATAGACGCCACAGACACCATGGAAGAAGCTCTGCTTGTCATGACAAATAAGAGCTTTGGGTGCGTGGGTGTCTTGGATCACAACAAAAAACTCTGTGGTATCGTCACTGATGGAGATCTAAGACGTCATATGTCTAAAACACTTCTTCAAAATGATGTCACAACAATTATGACGCCTAATCCTAAAACAATTTCTCCTCATGCGTTGATAGAAGAAGCCTTGCACAAAATGACGGGGACGATTACGGTGCTTTTTGTCGTGAATGAAAAGAAAGAACCCTTGGGAATCCTTCATATTCATGACCTTTTGCGACTCAATATTGTATAAAAATTAAGAGAGAGCTTCGTGGTATACGCACCCAAAACATCCATTAAAAATGCAAAGGAAACTCTTTCTAGGCGCCACAGATTAAAAACTCTTCTGATTGCAGGAGGTATAATTTTGTTAGCAGTAATGATTGCTTGGCCTTACGCTGGTGAGTTTTTAGAAGAAAAAGATAAAAAAAATCTTCCAAAAATTAGTATTGATCATATTGATTTAGATAAAAAAACAGTCACAAATCCTAAAATTGTTGGTGTTGATGGTGAGAACCAACCCTATACGATTACCGCTAGTTCGGGAGAGCAAATAGAAAATGATACCGTTCTCTTAAAGAACCTTAAGGGATCTATGACCCTTAAGGATGGAAAAGTCATTA
>Ga0214919_10006035_pt1 | contig 16825 bp, 22 predicted proteins | sample LL1503_MetaG_FD_177994 | JGI IMG/M metagenome (GOLD analysis project Ga0214919, IMG submission 177994) | Freshwater microbial communities from Lake Lanier, Atlanta, Georgia, United States - LL-1503 | ecosystem: Environmental > Aquatic > Freshwater > Lake | place: USA: Georgia | collected... | reverse complement strand
TGCGGCACTGGGCGCTGTGCAAGCCGCAGCGCCCATCCGCGTCCTGTACTTCTACGAGCTGGAGGACCAGGCGATTATTGACAACTGGATCGCTGCGCTGCGTGATGCGTTTCCGGCGCTCGAGTTCGTCGCGGCAAGGGTATGCATTAGTTCATCTGCAAGTTCATCTGCAAATGCGCTCGCCGACTGGGAAGAAATGCTGCTTATGTCGTGCTGCGACCACCACGTGATCGCCAACAGCTCCTTCAGCTGGTGGGCCGCCTACCTGGGGCGCCTCGACGCGCCGCGTGGCGTTGTGTGCGCCCCCCGCCAGTGGTTCGGCACCGACGTGGCGGCCCTCGCCCGCTCCCGCGACATCTGCCCGGCCGATTGGCTGCTGATCGACGATTAAGTGGCGCACATATGCCAAAAAGTCATTTTGGTATGTTTTATGTGACCCAAAATTGATTGTTTTACTATGGGGTATAATCAGCCATGAAACGTTCGCATTCAGCCGCTTTCACCAATCTTCCCGATTCGCCTGCTGCGAAAAAGCCTACGCCAATGACTCCGACGACCCCTATCGTCAAGCCCGCTCTTGAGCTTGCTCTTGAGCTTGCTCTTGAGCCCGCTCTTGAGCCCACCTCACCCATCTCCAAGCCCGCATCCACGGTTTTGGTAACAACGCCGTCAACGCCTCCTGTCAATTATGGCAAATTGGAGGATTATTACCCTCCCAGCTGCCCCCCCACGATTCCGGTAATTTATAACACCACGTATAATGACAGGTATCCAGATATGATCGATCCTCCAGAAGATGCCACATGGGTGCTGCGCAATCCACATGAGTTGTGCAATACATGTTGTTGTCTCTTCCCATAACCGTGCCTTACACAAAAGTACACGCCTCGCTTGAATCCACACTGTGTGGCTAATTTTTGTGTTTTTGATTTAGCCGTTTGCGACAACCTTCATTATGTCGCAGAATAACCCGCGGACTGTCCTGCTTTCGTATGCGAACGCCGCGTTCGGCCGGGCGCTGAATGCGCTCACTGCCGAGGCGGGCGCGTTTCCGTTCGCCGCCGTCTATGCTTTGCGCGAGGCGGACCTGGCCGCCACCGAGTTCTGGCCGGCGCACGGCGACTTTGTGCGGGCCCATCCTCGCGGCGGCGGATACTGGCTGTGGAAGCCCTTCCTGGTGCAGCGGCTGCTGGCGACGCTCGCCGATGGCGACGTCCTCGTGTACGCCGACGCCGGCTGCGCCCTCGACGCGGCAAAGCTGCCGCGCTTCGCCGAGTACGTCGCGGCCACCGCCGCGCACCCGAGCGGCGTGCTCGCGTTCGAGATGCCGCACCGCCAGCGCGTCTGGACGAAGGCCGCCGCGGCGGCCGCGGTGGCGGCGCGAGGCCCCGTCGATCTGGACGCGGGCCAGGTCGCCGCGACGTCGTTCATGCTGCGGGCGTCGCCGGAGACGCGGCGGCTCGTCGCCGACTGGTACGCGCTCTGCGCCGACTACCGCTTGCTCGACGACTCACCATCGCGCACGGCCGACGGCGTCGCGCTGCCCGAGGACCCCGCGTTCCGCGAGCACCGCCACGACCAGGCGATCTGGTCGCTACTTGTGCGTCAGGGCGCCCCGCTGCTCATTCCCGACGAGTTGTGGCCGCCCGGCGCCGTCGAGACCGGGCCGATCGTCGCTGCGCGGCGTCGCTAGTATTAAAAATGAATCAGATTATTAGTAAAATACTACCCGCAACAAATATGTGGTACCAGGTCTCAATTAGATTTGCGTTCTTCGGCAACCTCGACATCGAAGACGACGATGCGGCTGCCGAAGCGGCTGGCGACGCAGTCGCCGACGCAGCAATTTCAGCCTTCACAGTCGCGCCCTGCGGCGCCCAGTGCGTGCACCGGATCTCGCTGCCGCCCGCCGCCGCCGTCGAGGCCCACGTTAAACGGATCCCGGCCGCCGAGTTTCTCATGTACATGGGCGAGGGCATTGGGGATGTCCGAAACGCCCAGTGGATCGACGGCCGCTTTGCGGCCAAGTTTGATATCGAGACCGATCTCATGCCGGACGCGCTTGAGTATGAGCTGAAAACACGTTCGCTTGAGGATGGCGAGTACGAGGCGAGCGACGACAATGGCTGGTCGGTCAAGTGTGGCGACCGCGAGCTTGGCACGACTGATTACCGCCATGCGCCGATCTTGATCACGCTAACCGAGCCGCCCGCGTCGCCGCTTGCGTCGCCGCTTGCGTCGCCGCTTGCGTCGCCTGCGTCTCCCTAAGTTAAACCGCGCGGTCTTTTTCGGCGACAAAGCTCACCTTCTGGGTAGCTGGCTGGCCATTATGCGCGGGCACATTACAGACATGGACAGGGACTTGCACAGTTGTAGTCGAGCAGGTCTGTCCCGGCACTACTGAGTGGTTGGCCGGAACCGGACTGGTTACTTTTTCGGTAAGCTTACCGGTCAGTTGTGACGTAATCGAATCTTTGGCTTTGTTTATTATGTTTTCTTGCACTTTATTACTGATCGTACCCGTAATCTTATATTTGAAAGCATCCCAGAGCGCCCGCAGTCCCACAGCCGCGTTGCTAGCAATTACACCATGGGCGGCCGTAGTTGCGGCCGTAGTTGCGGCCGCAGTGGCGGCCGTAGTTGCGGCCGCAGTGGCGGCCGTAGTTGCGGCCGCAGTGGCGGCCACAGCCACAGCCGCTACTGTTGTCCCCACTACGGCTTTTGTAACGGCTTTTTGCACAGCTTTCTGTTGCGCTTTCTGTACTTCTTTTTGTTGAGCGGCATGATGAGCGGCTTGTTGAGCAGCATGATGAGCGGCTTGTTGATCAGCATGATGAGCGGCTTGTTGAGCAGCATGATGAGCAATAACTGGATTGTTTTTTGAAGTCATAGGTGGCACCTTTGGGTCGAACGTCGTATGCTTTGGGTCAAACGTCGTATGCTTTGGGTCAAATGTTGTATGCTTTGGGTCAAACGTTGTATGCTTTGGGTCAAACGTTGTATGCTTTGGGTCAAACGTTGTATGCTTTGGGTCAAACGTCGTATTATCAAACCGCGTGCCGCTAAATTTATCACAGCGATTGGCACAGATAAGAATAATACATAGTACCGCTAGCAGGGCTAACCCAAGAATTAGCCCACGGGCTTGCCCATGAGACCGCTTATGCATAGTATGTTATGTCATTTTAGTGTATTATTTTCACATAAATATAATTGTATGATCTTTGTGCTACAATTGAAATCACCCGCAGGTGAACCGCCGCGGTTTTACGTCGGCATCGGCAGCAACGCGCCGACGGGTGATGGCAGTGCCGACGCCCTAATTGCCGCGCAGTTTGCCGGCAAGGGCGCGGACTGCACGCGCCGGTACCCGCCGACCCACGTCGTCGAGCTGCACCCCGGCGCGCGCAGCGAGCTGGCGATGACGACGCGCCGTCTCATTGAGCTGCACGGTGCCGACTGTGTGTTTTGCGCAGTCCCACCTTCGAAAGTGTCATTAACGTCAACTTCGCAAGAAACTTTAAAGGCATCCCCAAAGGCGTCCCCAAAGGCGTCCCCGAAGGCGCCCCCGAAGGCGTCCCCGAAGGCGTCCCCAAAATCATATTTAAAAAATGCGCGCAGCCGCCGGCGCTGGGTCGACTTGAGCGCAGCCAATGAGGCGCGGATTAGCCCGATCTCACATGAGTCGCGCCATTTCACATTTTAGCTTGCAGTTGAAACACGAAAGACTCTCGCACACCCTTACTGGCGAGGTCGACCGGGCAGTGCCACACGTCGCCATCCATTAGTACGGCGCGGACGTGGCCGGGCGGTGCGCGCGCACCCACATTTGTATCTGCGCGCAGATAGCAAGCTCGCCACCAACTTCTGTCGTGTTCCTTGCATAAATAATGAGCGTGCGGTTACCCAGTTGTGGCGCCTCTGACGAGCCCGCCCTCGTTGTCCTGGTGGGCGGCCGCGCCCGACGCAACCGGGTCGCCCGTTGAGCGCGCCAGATGCACTTCGGCCAGCGCCGTGTGACCAAACTCATTTTTCGACATAGGCGCCACAACTGGGTAACCGCAATTTGTCATGAACTCTACGAGCGTCGCCTGGTCGCTGTCGCGAATTGGCACTTGATGATCATTGCTGCGCCGAATCGATGCGAAACTGAGTCAATTAGTCTCTGCGCCACGGTAGCAACTGAGTTGTCGCACAGAATATCGCACACACGAAAGCCTGCCATATTGCTTTTTTTATGGCAAAAATTCATTTTTGCCACACTACCGCAACCAGGCGCACCGCCGACAGCAGTCGGCAGACGTTGGGAACCGGTCGCGCAGCTCGGCCGAGAACGCGCGCCGCGCGTCAACCGTTGACGCGCGCGGATTGTTGCGGTACTTAATGAGGGCGGCCATGACATCTGTCTTCTTGAGGCCGGCCTCAACTGCGCACTTGGCGATGTGGCGCCGCTTTTCCCGAAGGTATGCTGCCCCTCGCAGGATGCTGCTGCTCAGGATACCGGCGGCTACGATCTGCATGCGCAGCCGCGCAGGTATCTGCGCAAAGCGACAACACTGCCGCACCTTCATCACAAGGCAGTAAAACCTCGGCTCGTTCAGCCCGAAACGGCACAGGTGGTTTCGGCTGAACCGGCGCGCCACCTCAGCGATTAGCGCGTCGGCCAGCGGGCAGGTCACTTCTTCGGCGCCGTCTGCGTCTGCGCTGTCTGCGCCAGCGCCGACCATGGCGTCCGCGCCGTCAATGGCGTCCGCGCCGACCATGGCGTCTGCGCCGTCTGCGTCTGCGCTGTCTGCGCCAGCGCCGACCATGGCGTCCGCGCCGTCAATGGCGTCCGCGCCGTCAATGGCGTCCGCGCCGTCTGCGTCTGCAGCGTCAACCGCGTTAGCGTCTTCAACAATGTCGTCAGTCGCGTCGGCCATATTGGAAATGGCGTCCAGGTCTAATAATTGAAATTATAGTTGATCACATATAATTGAGATTATATGGAGTGTTCGGCCGACGAAATCGAAGAAATCGAAGAACTCGAATACTTTAAAGACTGTGCTGGATTTTACCTAGATTTCGCAGCCCGAAACAAGAATTTCAGAGCCCAACAGCTGCAACAGACCGCGCTTTCATTCTACATCAGCGCCTGGTTCGGGCTCGGTGCGCGCTCGCCACACCCCGAGCGCGCCGACGAGCACAAAGTTATCGATAACTTGCTTATGTCACTCGCAAGTAATGCGATGCTCGCGCCGTTGGCGTCACTTCCTAGCGACACATTTGTCGTGAAAAATGCAATGACGGCGGGCGAAAGCCACTTCCGATATATGTTTGGGAAGTTTATACGGATTAATAGCTAAGGGCAGCCCTTGTTTTTCTACACAACGCAATTGAAACCATATGGGTGATTTGCATAGTATGTGCGCATTAGCAGCGCCGGCAGTGGCGCCGGCGCCGGCAGTGGCGCCGGCGCCGGCAGTGGCGCCGGCGCCGGCATCCGCCATGGCGCCGGCGCGCCGTCTTCTGACGCGAATACTGGCGCGTGCGCAAAAGCGCGCGCCCCAGGAGCTGTCGGTGCGCATTCTGCCCCCGGCGCCGCCCGTCAAAGACTCGCGCAGTATCTTATATATGCTCCAACACAGTAATGGGGTCGAAAAAAGGTTTGCAGAGCTCAGAGTGTAAATTTTATTGCACACAATTTTTATTGCACACAATTTTTATTGCACACAATTTTTATTGCACACAATTTTTATTGCACACAATTTTTATTGCACACAATTTTTATTGCACACAATTTTTATTGCGCACAGCACGTGTAAGTAACGCCTGTTTGCGGATTGCCAACGCAGCCGCCGCTCTGGTACACGCACACGCCGTTAGTGAAGTAGTAGGCGGGACCGAGCGCGTCGGCGCAGTGGGCGCACATCCAGGCGCAGCCGGTGCCGGGGCCGACCGAGAACGAAATGCACTGGTTGGTCACCGACGGAGACATTTTGCCAAACGGGTTTGCTTGAGCCACCTGGCAGTTTGCGCTGGCAAGCGCCGCGGCGCTTGCCAATGCGAGCAAGACAAATACAAACCGCATTACTTTTATCAAAAGTAGTTTATTTGTTTAATTAAAAAAAGCTGTTGTCGGACCAGTTTAAGACCTATCGATTAAGGTAGCGCTGCAATTGCGGTGCCAGCTGCAATTGCAGCGCCAGCTGCCGCATTGGTCTTGAAATTGTGGACTTTCTTGACTAAATTGACTCTCCACTGTGATATGTAGGAGTCATATGCGTTATCGTATTTGCCATCTTTAGTAAACATGCTCGTGGCAAATGCATTGAAGGCATCGATGGCATCGATGGTCGGGCCGATACCCATTAATGTGGGGGCAGTGTGTGCCTTTGTGGGCGTCGTTGTGGGCGTCGTTGTGGGCGTCGTTGTGGACGCTTTTGTGGGCGTCGTTGTGGACGCTTTTGTGGGCGTCGTTGTGGACGCTTTTGTGGGCGTCGTTGTGGGCGGCATATCAAGCATTGCCGGTGCCTTGCGTGTTTGTGATGTACTCATGGCTATAGGAGGTCTCTCTTTTTTTCAGTTTTAAAGTACATAATTGATCTAGAAGAACACATCTTGGACGAGCTGCGCGCGGTGCACAGGGACGCGCACGCATATGGCGTCCAGCAGCGCGCGCCCCACGGTGAGCCAGTCGCCGACCGACAGCGCCGCGCCGGCGCTGCTGGCATCAATAAATTCGACGTATGCCCGGTGATCGGGCCAGTCGGCCGCGGCTAGTTGCACACGCTGGATAGAGAGCACCGCGCGATCGCGGGCCGGCCGCCAGAGCCCGCGCGGGGCCGGCGTCCAGCCCGCGACTGTGTGCAACGCGTCGTCCCAGTGCATCTCTAGGTCGGCGATGCGCATTTGCACATCCCGGGGCGCCCGCGCCATCGTGTCGTCGGGCCAGGCGTAGACGCGCAATCGCCGCCGCCCCAGCTCCATTATTACCACCACTGATCGTTCTACCAAAATTGAAATTGTTTTGTAGGTACATTGTTCGCATCATAGCTCGCACCATAGCTCGCATCATAGCTCGCATCATAGCTCGCACCATGGCATCTCAGACTGAATTCATCAGTGCATTGAAGCAGGTTCTGACTCTTCAGCAACAGTTGCAAGGCGCTATCAGGAACTGCATTAGTCCGAGTGACCCAGACGCTCCAGCCACAGACGCCTTAGTAGTATTGAAAGGAGCAATCTATGAGGCTTTGATGGGGCTGTTGCCATTGATCCCCATTATATGCAGTCTGGTGACACCACGGCGTGCATGCGGCGTGTATATGGACTTGTTTGCCACCGAAGATAAGTCTGCCACCGTCAAGCAGTCAGTGGCCGTTGCAATCATCTACGCGATTGCAAAACAACTGTATCAACGCAGCCTTAGGGCAGACGCACATTGTTGGATTGTTGCTAGTTCGTGCTTGGTGGACATCTGCAACGCGTGCGACAAAGCGTGCAACATGAGTACGCGAGGCCTGTGCAAGTGGCGTCCCGTTGGCGATGACACATTCATTACGCAACTAAAAACGCAACTAGTTGCATTTCAAGGTGCAGTTCCAAATTATTGGGAAGGAATCGACTCTGCGTGGAAAGATTTCTTGCAGAACACCCAGCCGTAATTGCATGCATTGTTTTTTATGACGGCGCATAATTTTTACATATATATCAATGATCGCTGTCGTTATTGTGCTGCTGCTGCTGGCGGCATACTATATGTATGCCAAGAGCCACGAAGAACATGGGCCCGCTGTGTTCTCTAAGGAGCTGGTGGAAAAGAATGCTGCCATCATTTGCAACAAAGACGACCCTTTGAACATTCCTGGCGGCGTATTCCGTGTAATGTCATCCAATACTATCGCCCGGTACCCGAACCCAGATATCGCAAATTCGTGGGACCCGACCTGGGGTTCAGCGATTAGAGTTCCTTGCACCGGCGCGACTGCCTTAGAAAACATGAAGTTGAAGCAATAGTGCGCATAATTCATTTTATTATAATTTTTACATATATATATCAATGATCGCTGTCGTTATTGTGCTGCTGCTGCTGGCGGCATACTTCATGTATACCAAGAGCCACGAAGATCTTGGGCCTGTTGTGTTCTCTAAGGAGCTGGTGGAAAGGCATGCCGCCGTATTGTGTGACAAGGGAGACCCGCTGAAAAATGGCGGGGTGTACCGCGTGGAGTCGCAAAACAGTATTGCTTGGTACCCCAGCGTGGTTATCGCCGACTCATGGGATCTGGATTGGCGTAAAGCGATCAAAGTCGACTGCACCGGCGCGACCGCCGCGCCATCTAAGCAGCTAAAGAAGTAACGTTCCGGGCGCGCAGCATGTCGATGAAGGTGTCGCGGGAGCTTTTTCCGGGTTCGCGAACAAACAGATCACCGGTAGAATCACCGTCCATAATTACACAGTCGTACGCAGCCATGCCCCCGAGCGAAATGCTGCAGGCGCGCTCATTTTCCGCATAGCAAATGACAACGCGGACGGCCTCATCCAGCGAGTTGAACCGGAGCCTGAAAGGTGGCGCACCGGCCTGTTGGCATTGAACGGAGACCGATATGGCTATTAAGGTCGGCCCAAAGATCAATTTTAAATGATTTAAAAATGAATTATAAAGATTAGATTAATACACTGCGCATCGTAAGCAAATGGGTCAGGATTGGCAGGCCGTTGTTGATTATGCCATTGCGCATCAGGATTGGCAGGCCGTTGTTAATTATGCCATTGCGCACGGTGGAGTCCAGTTTAAGAACTGGATAGAATTAATTGAGGTGCGCTGGGCCGAAGAGTGCCCGGATGGCGAGAAGTCTGTTGTCCACTGGGCTTATGCAGTCGATGGCCGCGTAATTGCCGGCTACGGCCAGCCCATCGACAAGCCTACAGCGCAGAGCTGGGTGCGGGCAGCAGTCTAAGTGGCACATTGGTTTTTTTGTGTGACTTGTTCACTACACGTTTACACGTTCACTACACGTTCACACGTTCACTACACGTTCACACGTTCACACGTCACACGTTCACTACACGTTCACTACACGTTCACTACACGTTCACTACACGTTTACACGTTCACTACACGTTTACACGTTCACTACACGTTTACACGTTCACTACACGTTTACACGTTCACTACACGTTTACACGTTCACTACACGTTCACACGTTCACTACACGTTCACACGTTCACTACACGTTCACTACACGTTCACTACACGTTCACTACACGTTCACTACACGTTCACACGTTCACTACACGTTTACACATTCACAAGTTTATCGGTTGACTTATATACTACAAATGATTTTACTAGTATTCTCAATAATACTGATAATCTATGGCGTGGGTAGCGCAATAAAGAAAAAGCGCGACGCCGACGCTGTCGCCGCGAAAATAGAGGCAGCCGCAAATGCCGCCGCAACGGCCGATGCCGCCATTAAGAGAGCCGCCGCAAATGCCGCCGCCGCCAAGGCAGCGGCCGATGCCGCCATTAACAGAGCCGCCGCGGCCAGAGTGGAGGCGGCCGCCGCCAAGGCAAAGGCAGATGCAGAAGAGGCGGCCGAGGCCGCATTGGAAGCCGATGCAATGGCCAGGGTTGCTTACAATGCGCAGAAAACTGCAGCCAGTGCGGCCAGTGCGGCGGAGGCGGCGGAAGCAGCCAGGGCGGTCAACGAGGCGGTCAATCGGGCCGCCGCAGCCCAACGGGCCGCCGAAATCGCAGCAAATGCATCCTTTGACGCAAATGCGCGCCGCAGTTGCCCACCAGGCACGTACTGCCCTAAGCCCGACCATAGGGCAGTGGCAAAATACCGGGTGGTACAACTTTAAGCACTAAAACGTCTTTTTACGTACATACTATTAACTCTATTTATACTTGAGACTGAGCCGGTAAGAGCCATCTGCACGGGGCAAGAGCCCCATCGCGACTAGGGAGGCGCGCCGGGAGAATCCGATAGACTTCCCGGCGCGGTGAGCTGTAAGGGCGGCACGCACGCCTTGGATGTCCTGAAAGGGGCGGGCGAGGGCCACCCGGCTGGCTCGGATCGCATAGGGCCGGTCAAACATATATACTTGTGCGCAAAATGCTGTCGCTCCTCGTCTAATCGGTCATATTTCTATAAAAAAAACATATGCCAGTGCCCATAGTGGCAGAATTGTAATTATGGTGTGCAAATACCTTGAGTGTGCTGTCATGGTGCAATCATGCAAGTGGCGCAACTCGCACCAAATCTTTATTTGTAGATTAATCTTTGCGGCCAAATTGCATGGTCTTTTTGCTTAGTTGAATTCACAAAAAAACAATTCCATGCATCTACGGCAAACCTGCGGGCAAACCTGCGGGCAAACCTGCGGATGAACCTGCGGATGAACCTGCGGATGAACCTGCGGATGAACCTGCGGATGAACCTGCGGATGAACCTGCGGGCTCAACGGCAAGCGAATCAGTGAGTGGACCAGCGGGCGGACCAGCGGGCGGACCAGCGGGCGGACCAGCGAACGAGACAACATTCGGCTTGGCACCCTGGGGTGCCGCCACGTGGGCCAAGCAGTTAGCGGCCTTTTTGGCGACCGCCGGCTCTGCCGAATAGGCTGCTGACTTGTTGGCGGCCTTCCGCGCTCGAAAGCGCGCCGCCCATTCGGCGGCGGCAGCCCGGAGGTCGGCGTCCTTCTGCTCTTCCGAGCGGGCCGCCAATTCGGCGGCTTGCTCGGCCGCTTTTGCGGCTTGCGCGGCCACAATGGCGGCCTGCTTCGTTGCCCAATTTTCGTTATACTGCGTTTCGGCCGCACGGAACTCGACTACTGCCATGGGGCACACGTTTTTGATCACTTCTTTGGCGTCGACGCGGAGCCGCCTCACAAGGAAATCGCAGATAGCTGCATGCATCGTCAAACGGCAGTCCTGTTGTGTCTGACCGGCTCTACTCAAGCGGTATTTCCGCAGCGCCACGGCACCTGCTTGCGGCGTTTCGACCGTTTCGACCGTAAATTTAAGATAGCACTCTACACCATCACTGTTCGGAATACAGATATGCGCGCAACATGAGGTCGCAACATAATGCCAAGGATACAATCTTGTTGCATAGGCGGCGGCATCGTCCGCAGATGCGGCTCGCCGTGGCTGCATGCTGTCGAGAACGACTAAGTCTGATGCTGGCGCCTGTGGCCGCGTAGAGAGATTGAGAAGAAGATGTGCCGCCGCAGCCTCGAAGTCAGGATAGCTCATTCTGACAAATGGGTTATACTACTACTTAAAAAATTCAATTTATTTGACAGCATTTTTGCCTATTTTTGCATTATTCGCACTTAAATCATATTAGGGTTTAATCATTGAATAATTCATTGAATAATTTATTAATTGAATATCGATGTTATCATAATAACCAAAATGAGTATCGAACCACTTACAGACCTGCTGCAGCAGGCATTCGGCCCTGCGCTGGTGTTCCCTTTCTTAACGACGTTAGATGCTCGCGAACTTAGGCGGGTCTGCAGAGATTTTATTGGTATCGTCGCGGCATTCCGCTGGCATGACATGCGCACTCGGGTCGAGAAGCTGGCGCTCTGGCGGCGCTGCTTCCCCAACGCCACGGCATGCCTTATTAGCGAATGGGCAAATGTCGACGGATTGGTCCACGGGTCGTTTGAGGGCGTCAAGTGGGTCGAATGCTTGAGATGGAGAGAATGGTGTGGCAGTGAGTACCTCTCGTTATTTGCTAGCGCCGAAACGCTACACATTGATAAAGTGCATGTGGGTGTGGATGGCATCCGCCAGGTAGACCCGCGTCAACTGTCCTGTGTGCGCGATCTATCGATCAGGTGTAATCTTAATGATGAGCTCCTCGAGCACCTCGCGGGCGTGCGCAAGCTGAAAGTTTCGGGATACCACTTTTCGTTCACAGACGCAGGGCTAAAATTGCTTGACAAAGTAGAGAGTCTCTCTCTGCACCGGCTCGTTAACTATAGTATGGATCCTCTTGTCCCTACTCTTGGCCCTCCTGCATTTACCGATGCTGCGCTAGCTGGGTTGCGGAGCCTTACAAACTTGTGCTTAGACGGAGTCCCCTGCACATTTACCGCCGCAGCACTACTGCCATTGTGCTCGCTGGAGCTAAAAAACGTTGATATGGTAATTTGTGCTGGCCAACTGGCAGCTCTGCGCAACCTCAGTTTCATATGCGTCAGCCATTGTCCCAATGTCGAACTCGGCGACAAAGACATCTGGGAAATGCCGGATCTTACGCAGCTTGTGCTCGATAGCTGCCCAGCGCAAATTACCAGCGGCGGTCTTTGTCAGTTGGTCGAAATGCAACTAGCACGCGGTAAGAAGCTGAAAGTTCTCAAAATTCCTTATGAGTTTGAGTTTAAGGATTGCAGGCCGGAAGATGACTACGGTGGCTATGGTGAATTATGGCCCGCCACGTGGTCCTGGTCCCTCACCCTTTATCCGAAAAAAATGCGCGAAAAAGTTGAGGCTGACCGCCAAGATATACTCGGCGATGCGGCGACAAACTATCGGGCCTCTCCAATTGAGATCCAAACGGCGCTCGAAAAAGTGGCTGTAAGGTGTCTGTTCCAGATTGCAATCGTAGACTGTCCTCGAGTGTCATTCACTTTAGAAGAGTATCATTGGCTCATCTCGCCAGTACCGTTCGTCGGCATCGAATCTTGGCAAATAGCAGGCTTTGAGGAAGACGTCGTCAATAGCGTGGATTACAGCGACGAAGTCGAAAACGAAGTTGAAAACGAAGTCGAAAACGAAGTCGAAAAGTAGAAAAGACGTGAATCTTTATAAGGTGTTTTAATCATAACATAGTGCTCACTCATTTTTACACTTTACTCCACCGAGATTTCCGAGTGCCCGGTCTTGCATACACCCCCCAGAATTGACGCGAAGCGCCCATGCCGTTCTTCAACTGAGGGTAAATAAAATCGGCATCAATGCACTCGAATACATCTTTGAAGTGTTCATCCCACCCGTAGTAGTTGCTATAGCGATAGATCTTAAATTCGCGTTCAGACTGGCTCTCATCATTATTTCTATCTGCTGTATTGTGGTATAGCTGGTGCTCGATGTCGACGAGCATCGCGTCAATCGCGTCCCAGCAGTCGTGATCGGCAATATAGAGTATGCCGTCTGGCGTGAGGACGCGCCCGATCTCGTGGACCATAGCGCGGATGTCATCAACGTGGTGCAGCACCATGTTGATGACAATTATGTCCATCGAGCCGTCTTCGTAGGGCAGCCTCGTCGACTCTCTCAGCTGTTTGTAGCGTATGCCGGAGTCGTTTGTCGCCTGGAAGTCGACCCCGTGCGTTTCCACATTGAGCAGCCGCCCCAGCGCGGCCGCAACGTAGCCGGTGCCGCACCCGATGTCGAGGAGCGTCTTGGGACTGCGGGCATAGCGCTTGATCTGCGCATAGGCTGTACTCGCTTTTGCCATATGGATCCGCTCTGCGCCTTCACTCGAGCGGCTGGGCATTCTGCGCCAGTGTTTAGCTATAGTGGCGTACGCATCACTATCTTTGAGCTTTGTTAACGCAAGAAGCTCTTCGCGCGACCCACGCCAGAACTTACATAGAAGGGCGAGTAGGCGCCCGTAATGCTCTATAGATCCGTGCTGTGTCACTGCCCGGATCTGCTGGTCTGACTCTGGTGGCCTATAGAACTGAATGAGGTTGCGGTGGGTCTTCTCTGCGCCCGTCTCTATGTCTGTGTAGGTGTACTCTTTCGGAAACTCCAGCAGTGTCGGAATTGCGACTGTCGTAAACTGACCCCCTCCATATGTATCGAGGTCAGTAAATGCTGCGCCGCAGAGTTGCATATGCGGCACACATATGCGCTGCATATGCGGCACACAGTATTGCCATAATAATTAGCAGCAACAACAGTATGAGGTATTGCATCGTATAAGAGAGTGGTAAAATAGCAATGTTTTTATCCCAACGCAACACTTGGATTGGAGAATGGCAAACCGTTACTCTACAAACTTGCATTATATCTTTTAAAATAATTGTGCGGCACACTTTAAACGGATAATATACGTGTAACGATGGATAGCAGCATTCTTTTAGCATGCGTGTTCTTAGTGTTGTGCATTCTTTTAGCATGCATGTGCATTTTGAAAAATAATACTGTGATTGGTGGTTCCGCCCTGAATATTAAACGGCGCGACCCATTATTGCAAGCTGAACTTTATGTTATTGGATCTAGCAGTATACGCCCCTTCTACTACCGGTGCACGTCGCCGAAGTCTGGCGGTATCGTAATGACAGGAAAGAGTATATCTGGGCTATTCAAGACAGAAGACAGCGATCGCAAACTTCTGTTTGACTCGCTTAAACAAGTCAAACCAAAGAACATACTAATGACATTTGGCGAGGTTGACTTATATTACCTATACCCTTTCCGTGTATGGAGCTCTTTAGACCAAAAAAACTCATCTTCAGGCCTGCTAGAAGATCCATTACAGTTTGCAATAAATGTAGCCGAGAAGTATCTAAAACTTTTGCAAGACATCTATATTTGTCATCCCGCCAACATCTATATACTGTTGCCCAACTACAGCCCTCTTGATGATAAGCTGTTACATCAATCACTGATCAATCACCTAAAGTATTTCACTGCGGCTAACTACTGTAAAGACTTGCTATACGGTAATGTAATGAATTCTATCCTGTCTCGCAACGTACGAAACCAGATGAATGATATATTTAATTCACGGGTTAAAGATGGGCTGAAACACAAAAAACATTTTCACGCAATTGACCTTAATCCATATGTGTCATCCAATGGAATCATCTTGTCCAAATACCGGATGCACTCTCCATTGGATCATCATCTAGCCGTGGTCCCTGTACTCAATTTGGTTAAGGAGTTGCTGCCACATTTAACTTGCTAATTTGCAGGCCATGACATTAACTTTATAGGTTGACATTGTTTTTCATTTGTGCTGTATTATAGTAAAATCGAGTTTTGTAATGCATATGCAAATTAGTGTTTCTGGCTTGGGTGTAACCAATGATTTAATCGGTTGATAGTCAAGCTTTGCAAAATGCTACAAATAGTTAACTAGTATACGATTTTGCCGATATTATCTCTCAATATGTATATACAGATGACGCAAGTGGTCTACGCATGTATAATTGTCCTCAGTCTGTTATTGCTGCTCGTCATGTCTGGAATAGGCGATACAGCTACTGCGATTGCCAGTTTAGCAATTGCCAGTTTGGCAGTCGCCAGTTTAGCAATTGCCAGTTTGGCAGTCGCCAGTTTAGCAATTGCCAGTTTGGCAGTCGCCAGTTTAGCAATTGCCAGTTTGGCAGTCGCGCACAAAGCAGTTGCCGAATCTTTTGTGGGAGGGTAATTATCGCGCAAAGCATGAATTTGCCTTGAGAAATTTTTAACATTTTCTTTTTACTTGCCCGACCAATTGTTTATGCACCGAGCAGTCAGTGGTTCAAGGCACGCCCAGTTGCTAAAAAGAGTTCGTTTACGTCTGGGCAATCACACTACATCGTAATGCAGCACTGTTTGAGACTGATGTCGACCCCCGCCAACTTGTCGTCGACGGTTTTCTGGGTGGCCGCGGCCACCTGATCTAGCGAGCGGTCGACGCCCTCGATGGCGCTGTCGATCTTTTTGCTGACGCCATCAGTGACGGCCGCGGCCATCTCGTCGATCTTCTGGTCGACGCCCGACACTACCTGGTCGACCTTCGCCACGATTTGGCCAACGACGGCGTTCACCAGCTGCTTTTAGCTCGACCCTACTGTTTATTGCACCGATCTTCGCTTCGATAGTGCCACTCAGGCCATCGACGGTGGTACTAAGACGCCTTTCAAAGCCAACCCCAATACTATCGATTTTTGTCGTAATTCTTGCAAGTACCTCATCAATACTGGCGGGCGCAGCGGTTACATCCGCGGGCGCAGCGGTTACATCCGCGGGCGCAGCGGTTACATCCGCGGGCGCAGCGGTTACATCCGCGGGCGCAGCGGTTACATCCGCGGGCGCAGCGGTTACATCCACTGTTTCAGACATGCCTATACATAGTATGACAAATGCCATTAATACGAAAGTTACTTGTCAGGCTCACAAACAAATTTATGCGCCGGGCGTCGGCCAGCCCGTATTCAAAAATATGTCATTGTTACCGTACTCATATGCTGATTAAATTAATCCATTACTAATTGAAACTCATAGTTGAACCATATATAAACCATATACGCCGCCGATGGCGCAAGCAAATTCTGTCTATGTGTTGCGCCTTGTGTCACCCGTGGGTGAGCCGCCACGATTCTACGTAGGCTCGACTGTAGACCCCGAAACACGGATTGCCGCGCACCGCGCCGGTTGTGGCGCTGCATATACGAAGCGCTACCCGGTCGACAGCGTTGTCTCGATTAATGCTGGGGATCGATTTGATGAAGACGCCACCGTGCGGCGGTTGATGGCCGAGCACGGCATTGCGTACGTGCGCGGCGGCGCCTACAGCCGGATTAAGCTCACTAAGAGCGATATGGCGACGCTTCACCGCGAGCTGTATGCAGCAGTCGATGCGTGTCTGCGCTGCGGAAGCCGGGATCACTTTGTGGCCACCTGTCCACAGCGCGCGCCAGCTGCACGCGCAGTTGCACGCGCAGCTATGTCTTGTGCCCGCTGCGGGCGCGCAAGTCATACTGCAGCCGACTGCTATGCAACCACCGATGTGCAAGGGATGACCATTGGCGACAGCGACAGTGATGGCGACAGCGACAGTGATGGCGACAGCGACAGTGATGGCGACAGCGACAGTCAT
>Ga0214919_10006034_pt1 | contig 16826 bp, 14 predicted proteins | sample LL1503_MetaG_FD_177994 | JGI IMG/M metagenome (GOLD analysis project Ga0214919, IMG submission 177994) | Freshwater microbial communities from Lake Lanier, Atlanta, Georgia, United States - LL-1503 | ecosystem: Environmental > Aquatic > Freshwater > Lake | place: USA: Georgia | collected... | reverse complement strand
TGGTGAAATTGAAATCAATACTAATGTAAGTGTGACTTTCGCTTTGGAATAAATGCTATTTAGTTCAAAAATAAAAAAACTCCTAAATGAATTGAGGAGCTTTTTACTTGGTGGGGAGAGCAGGATTGACTTTGTCCATCCTTAGCAAGGTTTCCTTGCTCAAAGCAAAAAGCTCAAAACATTTATAAAAGTAAATTTTCAACATGTTCTAAGCTTTTTACTTAGTGGGGAGAGCAGGATTCGAACCTGCGAAGATGTAATCAGCGGATTTACAGTCCGCCCTCGTTGGCCGCTTGAGTATCTCCCCCAAAGCCAATAGCAGTCACAAATATAGAAACACTTTTTAGCTTCACAAATAAAATATACTATTATTGTTTGTAGTTTTTTTTCTGTTTGGTTTAGGATAAAACAAAAAAATCTCCATTAAGGAGATTTTTTTGTTTTCATTTTTTAAAATAATTATTTAGATGCTAAAAGTTCATTTATTTTAGCTTTTAAACCATCACCTCTTAAATCTATAGCTACAATTTTTCCAGTTGCATCCAATAAAAATGTAGTTGGAATTTGTTGTATTCCATATTGCTCAGCAATGGGATCTTTCATTTGTTTTAAGTTGGATACATTTGTCCAAGTTAATTTATCTTTAGCAATAGCTTCTTTCCATTTTGTAGCGTCATTATCTAAAGAAACACTAATGATGTTTAATCCTTTGCTGTGTAATTCAGCATATAGAGCTACAACATTTGGATTTTCTTGTCTACAAGGCTGACACCAAGAAGCCCAAAAATCAATAAGAGTAACTTTGCCAAGACTTTCTTTTAGTGAAACTAGTTTTCCATCTGGAGTAGGAGCTTTAAAATCAGGAGCAACAATACCAACTGCAATTTTTGCTTTGGCATTCATTTGTTTTTTTAAATTGTCTATATTTTCTTTTACTTTTTTACCCGGTTTAGTTTTTTTCAAGGACTCATCCAAAGAATTGTAAATAGTTTCGATTTCTTTTACTTTGAATTTACTGTTGTTAAACATAGCTTGAACAATCAACACACTGATGTATGATTTTGAATGTGTTTTTGGATAATCAAACGTATAATCTGTAATATCTTTTTGAATTAGTTCATACTGTTTTCTAAGGCTATTCATAGCAACAGTATCTTTGTTTTTTTGAGCTTCATTCATTTTCGCCATGTTTTTCATTTGAAAATCCATTGCTTTTTTCTGAACTTTTTTCTGAAGTTTGTTAGTTTCTTCGTTAAATTTTGAAAACTCATCATTGCTATAAGTGCCAGAAAGTTTTGATTTAAAAAGACTGTCTTTATCCACTTGCATTTCTATTTCCCCACCTTCTAAAATAAATGGAACTTTACCATTTACTTTATCGATTTGTATAAAACAGATTTCTGGCTCTGTAGTTTTTCCTTTGATTTCAAATTTTCCATCAATAATTTTTACGGTATCAATGGTTTTAACTCCCATGCCCATAGGGTCTTGTTTTTCTAAATAAACTAAACCACTTTTTATTCCTTTGATATTTCCTGTGATTTCATATTCACCATCAGCAAGGTTTTTACAAGAAAATAAAACAACTGCAGTGGTTACTAAAAAAAGTATTTTTTTCATTTTTTAAATTATTATTTTACGATTGCAAATGTATTTAAATTGCAATAAATTGTATGTTTTTTTATGATTTATTTATAGAATTATTTATTTGTTGATGGACAGACAAATTGAGTGCAAGTAATACTAGTTTGTTTGATACCATTCATTCCTTTTTCAATATTGATAAGATTATGAATCCCTCTAGATTTTAAAATAGAAGCCATGATTACAGAGCGATAACCACCAGCACAATGCAAAAAGAAATCACTATCTTTGGGAACACTTTGAAAATTTTCATTTATACTGTCTAGAGGAATATTTATTGCATTTTCTACATGCTCTGCCTCAAATTCGCTTGGTTTTCTGGCATCAACAACAATACTGTTTTTAGTAAGTTGATGGGAAAACTTTTCGGGTGAAATGGAATGAATTGAATCAGTTTCAAAACCTGCCTTTTTCCATGTTTCAATTCCCCCTTTTAGGTAACCTAGTACATGGTCAAATCCAACTCTAGAGAGTCTGGTTATCGTTTCTTCTTCTCTTCCTTCAGGAATTATTAGTAATAATTTTTGATTGACATCACGAAGTAATGCACCAACCCAAGGGGCAAAGTTACCTTGAATACCGATAAAGATTGAATTTGGAATATGAGATTTCACAAAATCATTTTCATTTCTAACATCAAGTATTACTATATCTCCTTGATTAGCAATTGTTTCAAATTCCTGAGCTGAAAGGGCTACTTTACTGTTCTTAATTACTGTATCCAAACTTTCATAACCTTTGATGTTAAGCATAACATTTTGTGGAAAATAAGCCGGCGGAAGTCCTAAACCGTCTAATAATTCTCTAGTAAATTCTTCTTTGGTCATATCTGCTCTAAGAGCATAATTAGTTTTCTTTTGATTACCCAAAGTGTCTGTGGTTTCTTTGCTCATATTCTTTCCACAGGCACTTCCAGCACCATGACTTGGATATATAATTAAGTCATCGCTCAAAGGCATGATTTTATTTCTTAGCGAATCAAATAGGTAAGAAGCTAATTTATCTTGAGTTAATTCTTCAGTTAAGGTTTGGGCTAAATCTGGTCGTCCAACATCTCCAATGAAGAGTGTATCTCCTGTTATTAATCCGTGTTGTTTACCGTTTTCATCTATCAAAAGATAGCAAGTGCTTTCAAGCGTATGTCCTGGAGTATGTATGGTTTTGATAGTGTAATTCCCAACTTTAAATTCTTGATTGTCAGAAGCTATTATGGCATCAAACTTAGGATTTGCTGTTGGACCATAAACTATTTGTCCGCTACTTTTCTTTGCCAAATCTAAATGACCAGAAACAAAATCGGCATGGAAATGTGTTTCGAAAATGTATTTAATTTTAGCATTGTCTTTTAAAGCTCGGTCAAGATAGGGTTGCACTTCTCGCAAAGGGTCAAAAATAGCAGCTTCTCCATTACTTTCAAGATAATAGGCTGCTTGGGCAATGCACCCAGTATATATTTGTTCAATTTTCATGACTTGTATTTTAGGCAAATTTAAAGATTAGTCTATTGATTAGGCACCATTTTTAGAATAGTTTATGAAAAAACTCTTTGTAAAATATGACTACAGACATTACCAAAACAAAAATTCCGAATATTTTTTTTAGATATTTTTCATTGATATACTGTTGAATATAGAGTCCAACAAAAATCCCAATTACAGATATAGTAGTAAAAGTTAATAGAAATGACCAATCAATTATACTATTTTGAACATCTCCAAGAAAACCAACTAAAGAGTTGATAGTGATGATAAAAAGCGAAGTTCCGATGGCTTTTTTAATAGGAAGTTTAGCTAAATGTATCAAAGCTGGAATAATTAAGAAACCACCACCAGCCCCAATTAATCCTATTAGTATTCCAACAAAGAAAAGTTGCACAAAGACTATATATTTATTTTTTATTTTAACTTTTATGTTTTCTACTTCTTTTTTTGTTTTTAACATAGAATAGGCTGCCAAAAACATTACAGTAGCAAAAAGCAGCATTAAGAAAGTTTCTTTTGTAAGCTTGAGTGAGCCAAAATAAAACAAAGTATCTGGTAAATTTGGAACTATAAATTTTCGTGTTAAGTAAACTCCAATTAAAGAAGGAATAGCAAATTGTAGAGCAGTTTTAGGGACAACAAGATTTTTTTTAAAATTTTGAATGGTACCAAATGCAGCGGTTGTTCCCACAATAAATAACGAATAGGCAGTTGCAATAATTGGGTTTAAACTTATCACGTACACTAAAATAGGCACGGTTAATATTGAACCACCACCACCAGTAATTCCTAAAACAATTCCAATAAATAGAGCGCCTAAATATCCTAAAACTTCAAACATTAATTATAAAAATTTTACCATAATGTAAAAATAGTATAATTGTTTCAGAAATAACATTAATGTTTTTCATTTGTTAAATGAACAATTATTAATAATTATTAATTTTTTTAAGATTATATGTTTTCTACTTAATATATTTGGCAATTAATTAAACCCTAATGTTTAAAAAAACACTTTCGCTCTTGTTCTTTATTTCTTTTTCGTTTTCTAATGCACAAGTTGTAATCAACGAATTAGATGCTGATACGCCAAGTACAGATAACGAAGAATTTATTGAATTAAAATCAGCAACGCCTAATTTTTCTTTAGATGGTTATGTACTTGTTTTTTATAACGGTGGTACAACTGGTCAAACTTCTACAAGTTATTTTGCTCTAGATTTAGACGGTCAAATTACTGACATTAATGGTATAATTCATTTTGGTAATTCACAAGTTTCACCCACACCAAAAATTATTTTTCCTAGAGCCACGATTCAAAATGGTCCTGATGCTGTAGGATTGTATTTTGGTAATGCTTCTGATTTTACTGCGGCAACTGCTGTTGGTTTGGTTGATTCCATTGCTTATTCTAATAATGCAACAGTTCAACCTACTACTTTGATGTCAACTTTTGGAACAATTATTTGCACTAATGAAAATCAAACTAGTTCAGCTTCTACAAAATCCATTCAAAGAAAAATTGACGGAACTTATGAAGTAAAACCTCCAACTCCTGGAATAAATAATGACGGGTCGGGTGTTGTTTTGACCTATTTATCAATGACACCAAGCGTTTCTTCAATTACAGAAGGACAAAGTTTTACCATTACATTCACATCTTCTAAAGTAGTTACAGGAAGTAATATAGTTGTCAATTTTGTTTTAAATAACGGAAGTTTTACTAGTGCTGATTTTTCTGGAACTTTATCGGCTACTATTCCTGTAGGAGCTACTTCTGGAAGCACAACAATTCAAGTTCTAGACGATGGTGTTAATGAAGGCGATGAAGAACTTTCTATTTTTATTGGAACTATTCCAGCAGGTTATAGCTTGTATAATAACAATGTTATCATGCGGGTTAATGATATTAATTTTATGGTTTTACCTTTCGGAACTCCAGCAAATCCTACTTATGGCAATGTCACATCTACGGCGCCATCGGGTTATTATAGTTCCTTAGAAGGATTGTCAGGAGCGGCATTAAAGCAAGCACTTCAAGATATTATTGCCAATCCTTCGGTTGTTCGTGTGCATAATTATGATGATGTGTGGGATATTCTTAAAACTTCCGATCAAAATCCTGAAAACAGTAATCAAGTTTGGTTAATTTATACAGAAACACCTCGTTCAAAGATTGATTTGCAATCTGGAAATAGTATTGTTGGTAAATGGAACAGAGAACATATTTATTGTCAATCTCGTGGTGGATTTGCAGCGGGTACGGATTATTTAACGCCAAATGCAGATGGAATTAACCTTTGGACAGCAACAACAGGAGCCAATGATATTGGAGCCGGAGTTTGTGATGCGCACCATATTAGAGCTGTTGACGGTCAGGAAAATACTTCTCGAAATAATAGAAATTATGGAGTCGAATATAACGGACCAACCGACATTCTAACAACAACTTGGAAAGGCGATGCTGCAAGAGCCATTTTTTATATGTCAGTAAGATATAGTTTATTAAATGTAGTAAATGGAAATCCAAACGACGGAACAGTAGGAGAAATAGGCGATTTAAATACGCTTTTGTCTTGGAATCATTTAGATGCATCGGATGATTTTGAAATGAACCGAAATAATTATATTTATACTTGGCAAAAAAACAGAAACCCATTTATTGATTATCCAAGCTTGGCTGATTATATTTTTGGAGCTAATTTTGGTCAACCTTGGTTTTCAAATTTATCAAATACTCATTTTGACTTGAACAAAGTTACTATTTTTCCTAATCCAGCTAAGGATTATTTTACCGTTTCTGGATTGGATACAGAATGTAAAATTGAATTATTTAACGTAGTTGGTTCAAAAGTTATGGAGTCAGAATTTACTGGTGAAAAACAATTTAATATTGATGTAGCAGCTGGAATTTATTTGGCTAAAATCACCAATAATTCTAAAATTATAGTTAAGAAATTAATTGTGGAATAATTACTTTCCGATACAGAAGTTTGCAAATATATTACCTAAAAGCTCGTCATTAGTTACTTCTCCTGTGATTTCTCCAAAGTAATATAAAGCTTGTTTGATGTCAATTGCCATTAGGTCAGAAGGCAATCCGCTGTTTAATCCAAATTTCACTTTTTGTATTTCTTCTAATGCTTTTAGTAATGAATCGTAATGTCTTGTATTAGTGATTATTGTTTCGTTATTTCTAAGTGCTCCAGTGTTGACAAAAGAGAGTAAGGTGTTTTTGAGTTCGTCGATGCCTGTTTTGTTTTTGGCGGAAATGAATATAGTTGTCGGTTCTCCGTTGACGGTTGTCAGTTTTTTATTTGTAATTGAAACAACATCTTCAGAAATTAAATCTTTTTTATTAATAACAATTATAATTGGTTTTTGAGGAAACTGATTTTTGGTTTTGTTAATTTCTATAATTAGATTTTGTAGTTTCCCGACAACCGTCAACTGACGACCGTCAACCAAATATAACACTACCTGAGCTTGTTCTATCTTCTCAAAAGTTTTTTTAATACCGATGCTTTCTACCACATCAATTGTTTCACGAATTCCAGCGGTATCAATAAATCTAAAACTAATGCCGCCAATTACTAATTCATCTTCAATAGTATCACGAGTTGTTCCAGCAATCTCAGAAACGATCGCGCGTTCTTCATTCAACAAAGCATTTAATAAAGTCGATTTTCCCACATTGGGTTCGCCAACAATCGCAACAGGAATACCATTTTTAATTACATTTCCAATTGAAAACGAATCGATTAAACGTTTTAATACAAACTCAATTCTAGTCAGTAATTCTGTAAATTGGGTTCTATCGGCAAACTCAACATCTTCTTCTGCAAAATCTAATTCTAATTCGATTAAAGATGCAAAATTCAAAAGTTCTTCTCTAAGTTTGGTAATTTCATTACTAAAACCGCCACGCATTTGCTGCATCGCAATTTGATGACTCGCTTCATTGTCAGATGAAATTAAATCAGCGACAGCTTCGGCCTGTGATAAATCAAGTTTTCCGTTCAGAAAAGCACGCAGCGTAAATTCTCCAGCTTGTGCCATTCGACATCCTTTTCGCAATAGTAATTGAATAATTTGTTGTTGAATATAAGTTGAACCGTGACATGAAATCTCTACAACATCTTCGCCAGTATAGGAATGTGGGTTTTTGAATATCGAAAGTAATACTTGATCAAATACTTTTCCTTCATCTACAATATTTCCTAGATGAATAGTATGTGTTTTTTGTTTTGAAATAGATTTCCCCGAAACGGATTGGAATACTTGCTCAGCAATAGTAAGCGAATTTTTCCCCGAAAGTCGAATAATTGCAATCGCTCCAGCACCTGACGGTGAGGCTAAGGCAACAATAGTTTCTTGTGAGATCATTTCTTGAATTTGAGCAAAGGTAAAACTTTATAAATAAAAAAACCGTCCTAATTTTTCAATCGGACGGTTTCTCAGTATAAAGATTAATTTATTATTTAGTTATTCAACATTACTGGCATAACAAGCATAGTAACTGTTTCGCCTTCGTCTAATCCATCAATAGGCGTTAAAATTCCAGCGCGATTTGGCATAGACATTTCAAGCATTATTTCATCGGAAGTTAAATTGGTCAACATTTCAGAAAGAAAACGGGAATTGAAGCCAATTTGCATATCATCTCCTTGATAATCACAAGTCAATCTTTCTTCAGCTTTGTTGGAGTAATCGATATCCTCTGCAGAAATATTTAATTCAGCTCCAGCAATTTTTAAACGAATTTGGTGTGTGGTTTTATTTGAGAAGATGGCAACACGACGTACAGAATTTAATAATAAAACTCTGTTAATCATTAATTTATTTGGATTTTCTTTTGGAATAACGGCTTCATAATTTGGGTATTTTCCGTCAATCAAGCGACACATTAATACATAACTGTCAAAAGAGAAAGTAGCATTTGAATCATTATATTCTATGGTAACATCTGATTCAGAAGTTCCTAAAATGCTTTTTAAAATATTTAAAGGTTTCTTTGGCATAATGAAATCAGCTACTTGAGAAGCTTTTACATCAGCACGGGCATATTTCACTAATTTATGAGCATCTGTTGAAACAAAAATTAATCCTTCCGGAGAAAATTGGAAGAAGACACCACTCATTACCGGTCTTAAATCATCATTTCCTGCAGCAAAAATAGTTTTGCTGATGGCAGTAGCCAACACATCTGATGGAACAACAGTTGAAGATGGATCATCTAAACTTACTGATTTTGGAAATTCTTCACCTGGAGCATAAGCAATGGCATATTTTCCAGAATTAGAACTGATTTCGATAGTGCTATTTTCCTCAACCGTAAAAGTTAAGGGTTGTTCTGGAAATGTTTTTAGAATATCTAATAACAATTTAGCAGGAACTGCAACACTGCCTTTGCTTTTAGAATCTATTTCTAAAGTTGCAGACATGGTAGTCTCTAAATCAGAGGCAGAAACGGTTAATGCATTACTATCTAATTCGAATAGAAAGTTATCTAAAATTGGCAAGGTGTTACTGCTGTTGATAACACTACCTAAAACCTGTAATTGTTTTAATAAGTAGGAACTCGATACTATAAATTTCATATGAATTTAATTTTTACAAATATATCTTAAAGTAATAGATTTCAAAAAGTTTTTTATTAACATTACTTGCTATATTTTCTCTTGCGCAAAATGGTAAATACTAGACCAAATAATAACAAAATTATTATTGGAACTGCTACAGTTATGATTTGAGAGTAGGTATAATTTGCATATACTTTTTCTTTGTCTAATAATGGCAAATCGACTTCCTTGCTACGAATGTTAATAAGTCCATTGTCATCTAACAAATAATTGACACAATTCATCATAAACTCTTTATTAGCATATAGGTTATTGGTCCACTTATCATAGCCTAATTCTAAAGGTTGGAAGTTTTTGTCTAATTGATTTTTAATCACATCACCATCAGAAATCACAATCATTTTATTTTCTTTTCCTATGTTTTGAAAAGTATTAGCTCTAAAAGGTAACACACGATTTTCATACATTGAATGAAATTGTCCTTCTAATAAAACAGCAACTGGATAATTTCCATTTCCAATAAAATCCTTCTGGTCTGGTCGTTCTGAAACCATTTTTAAATTAATTTCTGATGGTGTTCCCACTACTTTTGAATACTGAGAAGATTGCAATAAAATGGTCTTTTTAATATCATTTTTCAAGGGTTCAATAGGATTTGAAAACTCAAATTTAATTCCGTCAAGGTTACTTACAATAGGATTTTTTATTGATGGATAAATCATTGGCGAAAAGAACCAGGGGTATTGAGTATATTGGGTAGCGCTTCCTTGTTCGCCGGTTGCTAAAGCGATTGGTGTTGCCATTAAATCTTTTATCAATTCAGGATGCAAGCGAATGCCATATTTGAAAAACATATCGTTCAAATTCAAATCTCTGGCAAATGCTAAATTTGATCCAGTTTCGTTATACAAGCTATCCATTTCCATATTAACTTGATCTACTAGCCAAAGTGTTTTTCCGCCATTGATTATGAATTGGTCTATTACTTGTTTTTCTTCATCTGTGAAAGCTTCTGTTGGCTTGGCAATTACAGCTAAATCATATTTTTGAAGGTATTTTAAAGTTTTATTTGGACTTTTTGCCACAGAGTCTAAAGTAAATGGCCCTATATAATAGTTGTCTTTTACTGACTTAATAAAATCAGCAATATATCGGTCTTGTAATTCTCCATTTCCATTTAAAATCACTACCTTTTTTTGCTTTGTTTTAGACACTGTATTTATAGCATTGGCAAAAGCATATTCCAAATGTTGCACAGAGCTTACTACTTTTTTAGCAGTAGTGGCGCCCATTATATTTTTCAATAAAGGCACCTTAATAGAATGACTTCTGCAAGTAGCTACTGCCCAAGGGAAAACTACTTCTTGTGTTTGTTGTCCTTTGTCGTTTACGGTAACATTAACGGGTATCATTCCGCGTTCCATAAACGATTGCATAGTTGTATCCTTTTGTTCCTCGTCTTCAAGTGGATTGATAAATTGAATTATAATATTTGAATTTTGGGACTTAAACTCTTCTAATAATTGCTTTGTTTCTGTTTGTAATTTTTTAAATTCTCCTGGAAATTCACCTTCGAGAAAAACATCAATATATAATGGTTCTTTTAGTTCACTTACAATTTTTAATGAGGTTTGAGAAAGCGTATATCTTTGATCAGCTGTAAGGTCAAAACGCTTGAAAACAAAATGACCGGCAAGATTAAAAACTACAATAATAAGAAATGTAGTTGCTATTTTTTTGAAGTTATTTTTTTTGGCACTCATTACGATTTCAAGGATTTTAATTTAAAAACAGTAAGCGATAAAAATAAATAGGTAATACTCAAAAAATACAAAACATCTCGAGTGTCAATAACTCCCAGAGACATACTTTTGAAATGATAATCCATGCCAATTTTAGCAACATTATCTTCGAAACTTTTTACATAAGTCGATACGCCCTCAAAGCCATAATAAATAGCAAAGCATATAAATACGGATAGTAAGAATGCTACAATCTGATTTTCTGAAAGCGTAGAAGTGAAGATGCCAATAGAAGTGTAGGAAGCTACTAAAAATAAAAGTCCGAAATAAGAACCAATAGTACTTCCCAAATCAATATTACCCTCTGGCAGACCTAAACTATAAATTACATAGACATAAACCAATGTTGGTAGTAAAGCAATAACAATTAATAGCAATGAACCTAAAAATTTTCCGTTTACAATTTGCCAAATTGATAAAGGCTTGGTTAATAATAGCTCAATTGTACCTTGTTTTTTTTCATCTGAAAAACTGCGCATAGTGACCGCTGGAATTAGAAAAATTAATATCCAAGGTGCTAAAGTGAAAAACGGACTTAAATCAGCAAATCCGCTTTGTAAGATATTATATTCACCATCAAAAACCCAAAGGAATAAACCATTGATTAAAAGAAAAATAGCAATAACCAAGTAGCCAATTGGCGAACCAAAAAAAGATTTTATTTCCCGTAATGCGATAGATTTCATATTTTATATTTTCTGTTTTTATTTTTAAACCCATAACCCATAACCCATAACCCACAACCGATAACTGAAAACCCACAACCGATAACTGAAAACCGACAACCGATAACCGAAAACCGATAACTATTCTAAACTCACTAATTTATCAACACTCCATGCTTCGGGTTTATCATTGAATAATTTCTTTGTAAATGACCAAACTTCAACAAATAAAGCCGATTTCCTGTAATTTTCCAAATCATTTTCGGTTTTCCAAAAACTACAGGTAAAGAAAATACAAGGATTATTTTTATCTTGATATAATTCCAAAAGCCCATTGCCTTCTGCGTTGCGGATTTTCTCTTTCATCAAATCAAAATTCTCCAAAAAAATTGGAATATTTTCTTTATGAAAACTCATTTTTACTATTCTGATGAACATTCTCTTACTTCTTAAATTCTATAGTAACCATATCTCTATAACTCAATCCAAGCAAGGAAGTTGCTGAACCAACATTGTCTGGATTGCTTCTGAAAATCGAAATTTCTAAAAATCCAGTCTCATTAAATATAGCTAGTTTTTGACCTTCAAAATCTTTTAAAGGATATTTGGAAGATAATCCAATGTCTGAATACTTTGATAAAATAGTTTTGATGATTTTATTTTTAAATTTTATTTCATAAGGTCTGCCTTTGCCCATTTCCAAAAATAATTTTTTAGAAATATTGGAAACGGCATTGCCTAAATGATCTATATAAATTATATAGCCTATAATTTGATTTTCTTTAACTAAAGCCTGCAATTCAGTTACTTCTTTTATAGCTTTAATTTCTTTGCCAATTACATTAAGCAAACCACCTTTGGCTAGATGACAGGCAACTTTAACAAATACATCCAAATCAGTAGCATCATTCGGTAATCTGTCGTGGATGTTTATACTAACTATTTTCTGTGGGACAATTTTTTGAATAAGCATACTCAAAATACCATTATCTGCACAAATGAAGTATTGGTCGTTCCATTGCATAGCTATGTGTTGGTTTTCTGTATTTAGTTCTATATCAACACCTATTAAGTGAACCGTTCCTTTTGGAAAACTTTCATAAGCTGCCCCGATAATATAGGCTGTTTCGGCAACATTAAATGGATCAATATAGTGTGAGATATCAATAATAGTAGCCTCACTAAACTCTGATAATAATTTACCTTTTAAAGCACCAACAAAGTGGTCTTTTAATCCATAATCGGTCGTTAAGGTAATTATTGACATAAATTGTTTATAACTTAGTGGAAATAGGGTTTCAAAAATGTAAAACCTATTCTTTATTTTTATTAAATTTGGATACAAAGCTAATAATATAAAGCGAATAATTTTAATTTAATACTACTGCTTTTGAACGAACGCATCATTGAATTACACGACATCGCACCAAAAGAATTTTGGGGCGCTCAAGACACTCATCTTGAAACCATTAAAAGGTATTATCCAAAACTAAAAATTGTCGCTCGTGGCACTACTTTGAAAGCATTTGGCGAAAAAGAAGAACTCGATGAGTTTGAAAATCGCTTCAATCGCTTGATGCTACATTTTACTCGCTACAACAATATTGATAACAATGTTATAGATAGAGTTATACATAGTAATTCAAACGAAGAGCAACGTATGCCAGATAGTGATAAAATCTTGGTACATGGAATAGGAGGTAAGCTTATCAAGGCGATGACACCTAACCAACAAAAAATGGTCGATATCATTCAAAAGAACGACATGATGTTTGCTGTTGGTCCCGCAGGAACTGGAAAAACCTATACAGGAGTTGCCTTAGCAGTAAAAGCGTTAAAAGAAAAACAGGTAAAAAGAATTGTACTAACACGACCTGCCGTAGAAGCTGGAGAAAACCTTGGATTTTTACCAGGTGATATGAAAGAAAAACTCGATCCCTATATGCAACCATTGTATGATGCATTACGTGATATGTTGCCTCCACAAACTTTGGAGGATTATATTTTAAAAGGTATTATTCAAATTGCACCCTTAGCCTTCATGCGCGGAAGAACTTTAGATAATGCTTTTGTAATCCTAGACGAAGCACAAAATACCACTCATTCGCAAATGAAAATGTTTTTGACTCGTATGGGTAAAAATGCAAAGTTCATTATCACTGGAGATCCAGGACAAGTTGATTTACCAAGAAGAACTATCTCAGGGTTAAAAGAAGCTATCTTGGTTTTAAAAGATATTGAGGGAATAGGCATCATTTATCTTGATGACAAAGATATCGTTCGCCACCGATTAGTTAAAAAAGTAATTGATGCCTACAAAAGCATAGAAAATAACGATTATTAATAGTTTATCAATCAAATAGAAAATCCTATCAAAATTATTTTTGATAGGGTTTCTTTTTTATTTTGAATTGTGAACTATAAAAAGTAATCTCAAATTCCTATTTTTGCAACAACAACAACAACAACACAAAGAATGAATACAATTACAACTACAAATTTTAATTTTCCCAATCAAAAGTCAGTTTATCGTGGCAAAGTTCGAGAAGTTTATAATATCAATGACGAATTGTTAGTGATGATTGCTACTGATAGGCTTTCTGCTTTTGATGTAGTTATGCCAAAAGGCATACCTTATAAAGGACAAATCCTAAATCAAATTGCAACTAAATTCATGGAATTGACAAAAGATATTGTTCCGAATTGGTTAATTGCAACGCCAGATCCAAATGTAGCTGTTGGATATTTATGTAATCCATTTAAAGTAGAAATGGTTATTCGAGGTTATCTTTCAGGTCATGCTGCTCGTGAATATGTTTTAGGAAAAAGGACTATTTGCGGTGTAGCGATGGAAGAAGGTTTGAAAGAGAATGATAAATTTCCAATCCCTTTAATTACGCCAACAACCAAAGCTGATAATGGTTCGCATGATGAAGACATTTCTCGAGAAGCAATTTTAGCTAAGGGAATCGTTTCAGAAGAAGATTATTTGATTTTAGAAAAATATACCCGTGCTTTATATCAAAGAGGAACAGAAATAGCAGCTAGTAGAGGTTTGATTTTGGTAGATACAAAATATGAATTTGGCAAAACTAAAGAAGGAGTTATAGTTTTAATTGATGAAATTCACACGCCAGATTCTTCACGATATTTTTATGCTGAAGGATATCAAGAACGACAGGACAAAGGTGAAGAACAAAAACAATTGTCTAAAGAATTTGTACGTCGTTGGTTAATTGAAAACGGTTTTCAAGGAAAAGAAGGGCAACAAATTCCAGATATGTCAGATGAATACATTGAAACTGTATCAGAGAGATATGTAGAGTTATTTGAAAATATATTAGGTGAAAAATTTATTAAAGCAGACATATCTAATATTAATCAACGAATAGAAAAAAATGTGTTACAGTTTTTGAAATCATAAAAGCTGTAAATTGAAAACATCCCGATGCAATCGAGATGTTTTTTTGGTTTATTTTATTTGAAATAAGAAAAATTATGATCAGCTTCAATTCTCAGCAAACTTTCATAAATTAATTTAATCACATTTTCCACATCTTCTCTATGAACCATTTCAACTGTGGTATGCATATAACGTAATGGTAAGGAAATTAGTGAAGAAGGGACACCTCCGTTACTGTAAGCAAAAGCATCGGTATCTGTTCCAGTTACTCTGGAAGTTGCATGACGTTGAAAAGGAATTTTGTTTTTCTCAGCAGTATCCACTATTAAATCTCTTAGAGTATTGTGAACAGCTGGAGCATAGGCAATAACAGGACCTTTTCCCATTTGTAAATCGCCTTCAATTTTCTTTTCTATCATTGGAGTTGTTGTGTCATGGCAAACATCAGTCACGATAGCGACATTCGGTTTAATAGTTTGCGTAATCATTTCGGCTCCGCGAAGTCCAATTTCTTCTTGAACAGAGTTGATAATGTACAATCCAAAAGGAAGTTTCTTTTTGTTTTCTTTCAACAAACGAGCTACTTCAGCAATCATAAAACCACCCATTCTGTTATCAATAGCCCTGCAAACAAATTTGTCATTATTTAAAATCATAAATTCATCTGGATAAGTTATCACACATCCAACATGTACGCCTAATTTTTCTACTTCCTCTTTAGTGGAACAACCACAATCTATAAATATATTGTGCAATGAAGCCGATTCTTCTTTGCCTCGATTTCTAGTATGAATTGCTGGCCATCCAAATACTCCTTTTACAATTCCTTTTTTGGTATGAATGTTTACTCTTTTTGATGGAGCAATTTGGTGATCTGAACCACCATTTCTAATAACATAAATTAATCCCTCAGCAGTAATATAATTTACATACCATGAAATTTCGTCTGAATGTCCTTCAATTACTACTTTATATGGAGAATCTGGATTAATAATTCCCACAGATGTGCCATAAGTATCAGTGATAAAAGTGTCTACATAAGGTTTCAAATAGTTCATCCATAGTTTTTGTCCAGCAGATTCATAGCCAGTAGGTGATGCATTATTCAAATAGTTTTCTAAAAAAGAAAGAGATGATTTGGTAAGGATTGATTTAGTAGTCATAAATATTTTTTTGCTAAAATATAAATTTGGCATTAGAGTTGTTAATGATATTCTATATTTTTACTCTAATAATTATTATTTATGAGAAAGTTATTTTTTATCATTTTAGTATTACTGATTTCATTTTCTTTAAAAGCACAAGTTACTTCAGATTCTATCAAAAAAAAAGAACTAAGTGTTGAGGAACTCGACACTATTCTTGATGAGCCTATACCATTAGAAGAAGTTGTTATTTACAAAGTAAAATTAAGTCCAGAAGATAAAAAACTGTTTCTCTTATTACAAAATAGAGTATATAAAGTATACCCTTTTGCAAAAACTGCCTCAGAACGATTGACAATTTTAAACAAGAACTTGGGTAAGATGAAGACTAATCGTGAGAGAAAGAAATACTTTAAAATAGTAGAGGATTATATAGAGAATGAATTTACCGGACAATTAAAAAAATTATCTCGTAAACAAGGACAGATACTTGTAAAACTTATCCATCGTCAAACAGGGTTTACAACTTTTGAACTAATAAAAGATTATAAAAGTGGTTGGAAAGCATTTTGGTCAAATAATACAGCGAGATTATTTGATATTAGTCTTAAAGCTAAATATGCTCCTTATGATGTAAATGAAGATTTTTTGATAGAAACCATTCTTGATAGAGCATTCACTAGAGGTAGACTCATATCTCAAAAACCTGCTAATCCAATAGATATAGATGAGCTTACTGACTATTGGCAGAATAAAGTTTTAAAATAATAGATTATTTTTTGATATTAAATGATTTGTAATTTATTTATTTATCATATTCCTTCTTTTTTGTTCATGATTTAGTCTGATTCAATTAGATTCAAGTAAGATTTTAATAATTTCTATTCTATTAATTTGTTAACAATTTTGATTTATATTTTGTAACAATCGATATATCAATATTTTAAAAAAGGCGCATAATTTATTTGGATATGGTGTTATTATTTTTTTATATTTGCACCCCGCAATAGGATAATATATTTAATGATTTTATTGGAAAAGCCGATTTAAAATAAATTCTAAAAATAATTTTAAAAAGGCTTGTTAGTTAGAAAAGAATAATTA
>Ga0214919_10006033_pt1 | contig 16828 bp, 15 predicted proteins | sample LL1503_MetaG_FD_177994 | JGI IMG/M metagenome (GOLD analysis project Ga0214919, IMG submission 177994) | Freshwater microbial communities from Lake Lanier, Atlanta, Georgia, United States - LL-1503 | ecosystem: Environmental > Aquatic > Freshwater > Lake | place: USA: Georgia | collected... | reverse complement strand
AAAGGAAAAAGCAACACCTAACCCTAAAAACTTAATTATTTAATTATTTTATAAACTTATATTTATATTTTTCTAATTTTCTAATTTTTTTATAGATTCATAAGTTTTTATTAAACCCATAAATATCTTAATTATATATAACTAATAATAGTATATATTTGGTATACTACTTTATAATATTTTTGCGTGCGGGATTTCCTAAATCCTGCTTTTGGTTAAGTTTTCGCAAAAACTTAGCTGTATAGATGTTCGATTCACTAACAACGTTCGTAGATGGTATAACATCATATAATATTATAATACCCTTATGGTTGCAAATTGGTATAATTTCATTTATTATATTATCAGTATGTGTATGTGCATATGTTTTCCGTGATGTATTTGATATGGCATATATAAGAAGTGGTTTTACATGGTATATAGTAGTTGCCGTAATCAATTTAGTGAGTATATTAGTCATATTTATATATTATAGTAGTGCAAATAATTCTTATGTTGGAAAAGAAGGAAAGCCTGGAAAAAAGGGTAAAAAAGGGAAACAGGGTAATTTTGTGACTTGTAGTTTCGATTGCGAAAAAAATATATATTTAAAATCTGTAAGACTTACTGATATAATTTGCAAACTTAGCATATATAATGAAGTTTTCAATTCTATAACACAAAAAGAAGATTATTTTGAAAATATGGTATCTAAAAACATTAATATAAATTATGATGATTTTGTTAATAATATAATTTTAGGTAAAACTGTTTCAAAAAAAACAGCATCATCTCAAACTACAATAGATAATTTCAGGTCGCTTATGTCTCCAAGTGCCATTACAATTTCTCTAATTAATCAAATTAATAATTCTGTAAGTAGAGTATCGCATGATACATATGGGACATTTCGTAGTCCAAAAAGTGTTAAATATATAAGTCTGGGTGATTCTGTATATGGAGGTATTGAGGATTTCGAGCTTAATTCATTCATGATTGATGGAAATATTATGTATCCATCAAGTTATACAGCATTGGTATCATTTACATCATATAATGCAGATACACAAGCCCATGATAATTATACAATATGGAGACCTAATGGTCAAAGTATTACTGATAATAAGGGATTTAAAAATTCAACCCAAACATATACATATAAATCAATAGGTGATTTATGCAGATTTGGAACTAGCACATCAAAACCTCCGCTAGTTAATGAAATCGCCACTATTAGAGATGATTGTCTTATACCATTAGATATAAAAGACTTACAATTAATATTTATTTATTTTGGTAATTTGAAATATGGTAATGATACAAACAAAACCGATTATACGCAGCAAGATTCATATTTAATTGCTAATAAAATGGCATTAGATGATATTGAAATATTTAGTGTATGGAGAACACCAATGAATACATTTATTACAAATTGCAATTCCCAAAGCCCAATAGTAAATAACACCTTAGCCTATAATATGTTAAATAATACTGATATTGAATTAAATAATTATGGGTCAATAAGTAAAGAAACTAAGAATGTAATTACAGAATTAATTAGTAAAATAAATATACCACGTATTTTAGTAGCTACAATTATTTGTAAGCATTATGAAATTGAATATTATAAAGAAATAGTATATTATTTCAACAAATATCAACTTAGAGTTCCAGAGTTTAAAGATAAAAATGCAATGTCAATGTCATTTGGAGCTATTATGGATTTAATAGATAAAACAAATACTGAATATAATGTTTATAATGAGAATTTATTAAAAGATGTTTCAAAATTAATATCATATACAGACACGGACTCATCAAAAAAACAAAAAAAACCACAAACTACATTATCAAATATTTACGATCCATCAAAAGAGAAGCATATACCACCGATATTATTGAATAGTTATAATTCGATTACAAATAAACTATTAACAATATCAGTTGAAATTGAAAATACAAATACATTATTAGATATTGTTAATATTGTGTTTGATAATGGGATAGATGGTAGAATTGCTATTGATGCTAACGGTATTGTTGAAGGAGGAACATTGCTTAATGATGTTCAACACTCTGTATTGCTAATATGCAAAATGATGTATCCTCCTACAAAAAATGCATTTGCAATTAAAGATGATTGTTTAGGAACATTTAAAGTTGACCATACGCGCGAATCTGTAATTACAGAATTAACTCAAATATTTGCTAAATATAGACAACTTAGTGATGAAATTAGTAATGATGATGATAAATATTCATCTGTAAGACAAAATATTAAACAATATGAAGACATGTTAATGTTAAAAATAGGCGAAGTATGTGGTCATATAGCTGATTATCAAAATAAAATAAATAAAATGAATTTGGAAGAATTTACAACTACAAGGCTTAAACAACTGATAAACTTATATGCAGATATGTTTATATATTTAGAGAAAATTATTGCAACATCCTAATTGCAACAAATTAAATCTAGATACATAAGCAATAAATAAACAATAAATAAACAATAAATAAACAATAAATAAACAATAAATAAACAATAAATAAACAATAAATAAACAACAAATTAAATCTAGATACATAAGAAACAAATAAACAATAAATAAAATATTTATAAATACTATACTATACTATACTAAAGATGTCGACATTTCAAAAATTCTTTACACCGATTTTTATAATTATAAGTTTATGTATTTTAATTGCAGGAACAGTTGGAATTAAGTTTCTAGATACATTATTTGCAGGAAGTAAAAATTTAAATTCAATAAGAATGTTTGCAATTACATTATTAATTAATATTATTATACTATTATTTTTAATAATGTCATTTAACAGAGTAGTTTTTAATGAAGGACCACAGGGACCAATAGGAAACAGGGGTGAAAGGGGATACAAAGGTAGTAATGGTGGTATAAATATATGTAAAAATAAACCATTAACAGTTGAAGAAGAAAAATATAATTCTAAGTCTAAAACATATCTAAATATGCAACCACCTTTAATAAGCGATGATTAGAAACTCACAAACTCACAAACTCACAAACTCACAAACTCACAAACTCACAAAATCATAATTAAGAAAAATATGGATTATTTGTCACTTTAACACCACAATATGTTATTGGATTAATTTGATAATTAACTGGTTCATAAATTCCCATATCATATGCTTGTTTTAATAGCCATTTAAAGTTTGCAACAAATTCCGGGGTATGTTGCTCTGAAATACTTGCAATATGTCCAAGTTCATGGATAATAACAAATTGTAATGTATTATAATCGTGAAAATCGCGTTCACCTTTTTTATGTCTTAAACATAATCCCATCATGGAACCTTTATCTATTGTAAATGATGACCCATCATCATCCGGTGCCTCCTCTATTTTAGTATTTTTAAAGCCTTTTACCAGGCGTTTTACTCTATCATCATCTGGATATTTTATTTTCAAATCATTAATAAAGTTTTCCATTTCATCATGCAATTTAGCTAAAATTTCAATTGCATCGTTTGATTTATTAAATGTTTCTTGTATACCATAATTTTTATTATTTAATTTAGCATTTCTGTATTCTAGAAACAATTCATTACGTTCTGCAATTATTAATACTATTAATGTAAAGAATACTATTAATACTAAAAAGACAATTACTGTTGAAACCTCATTCATTTTAGTATTTAATTAGTATTTATTTTTTATTTTAGTTTTTATATTTTTAATTATTAATCATTTATTAAATTATATCTAGATATATATTTATATTATTATTGATTTATTAGAATAACAGTTTTCATTTCAAATTAGTTTATTTAGTTTATATTTATATATATTTATCTTTGTAAAACTAAAAGTATCTAGAACTAAAAGTATCTAGAACTAAAATCATATCTAGAACTAAAACTCAAATATAATAATTAAATTAGTAATCAAATGAATTTAGATGAATTAAATCAACAATTATTTTCATTACAAAATGAGTTTCAAAGTCAACCAAATACATTTAGTGATGCAAATATAAATTCCGTTAATTTTCAAAGTCCACAATCACCAATTGAAACAACACAAATCAAACGTCCTAGTAAAACAGGAGACCATCGTAATGAAATAAATGATAAATTAAATGCTATGAATACAATACCATTTCTATCACCAGATATGATTAGTAATCCACCAAACACAATGCCTACTTTTACAAGAAATTATACAACAAATGCACAACCTAAAAAAAATGAAAGTCTGCCTCAAACTAATCACTTTACAAGTTATTATAATCATAATTTTGATACTTTACAAAAAAACTATGAACCTCCATCATCACAACACATTCAAAAGCAAAACTCACAGCAAAACTCACAGCAAAACCCACAGCAAAACTCACCATATAATATTATTATGAATACTGAATCTATGTCAAATGTATCTGCATATAATCAAATTGATAAGAAATCAGGTATTGATTTTGATATTAATAATCCTATGAAGATGTATCATCAAGGGCAACAGCAAGGACAACAGCAACAAAGACAACATTTTCAATCACAAAGCACTGCATATATAATGCCAGATACTGAAAGTAATAATAGTAATAGTAATAATAATAATAGTAATAATAATAATGCAACACATACAAATGGTTTACCAATGTTAAATCCTTTAAATATGTATAATATGACTAAATCTGGTCAATTAGATAATACATTAAATAAGTATAATGAGTCTGGATACAATAAAGTTGAGGATAAGAAAACAGATTATCGTCAAAGCATGAATAATAAATTAGATAATTTTATATTTAATAATCCAAATGCTTTACAACCAAATCCAATATTACAACAAACTAATATTTATAATAATTATAATGATAATGAGAATGGTCAACGCAAAGATACTAGAATGGTAATACAAGAAAGTAATAAAGACTATTATAGACAATCTGCAAATGACCGCATGTCAACTTATAGTCCACTTTCAAGAGCATCAAACATGCCAATTAGTATTGCAAGTATGTCAGTAAATGATTTTTATAGTGGTATGCAAGATGGAACATCACAACAAATGCAGCAACAAATGCAACCTACAAATAAGGATGCAATGAATCGCCGTATGGAAGATTATGCACCATTAGCAAAAACAATACAATATCAATCACAAAACAATACACAGAATAATTCACAATACAAACAAACCTTGTCTCAGGTTCCACAATTGCAAAATAATAAAATGATGCAATCACAACAACAACCAAATCAATGGAATCCAAATGATGTAAATAGTTTGAATGGGAAATTAAAGAATGTCGTTTTCAAAGATTTACCTGTAATGTCAAATTTAGTAAAATAAACATATAAACATTAAACATATAAACATTAAACATATAAACATTAAACATATAAACATTAAACATATAAACATCTAAACATTAAAAAATTGATTTTTATTATTTTATTATATTAGATATTTATTATTATAAATTAAATGGATATTATTGAAAAAACAATGGAATCGCTTTCACTTATTAATGATTCAGTTATGCAAACAGACATGCAGCAAGGAGACATGCAGCAAGGAGATATGCAAGATACGACAGATAATATTATTAATGATATGAAATCATTATCATTAGATGATGCAAAACATTTTAGAATTGATTTATTTGAACACCACATGGATATTTATTCAGCATATCCTAGTAATTATGATACTATACCTGAAATTCAAAATGAAAACATACATAAATATAAAAAATTAGCACTAGGTATTCCAAATGTATTTTGTAATAAGTATTTTGATGATGAGGATTTTATATATAGTCATTTAATATTTGAAGATAAAGATGATTTTAAAAACTCTAATTCATTACAATTATATGTTGATGACGAAGATTATTATATGAATGATAAGTATGAAAATGAAAATGAAAATGAAAATGAAAATGATAACTCATCAAACACAATATATGAACCAGATTATACATTAGTAAATTTTGCTGAAACTATATATACACCAAATACAATTTCTGCAAAAGTACATTATATTTATCAATTTGTTAAATTTTATTATAGTAAAACATTATATTTATTAAAACCATCTCAACGTGTTAAACATTTACCAGATACTTTCATACAATGGATAGATAATTTAATATGTATAATAAGAAAAGTTATTGACGAAAGAGAAAATTTAGAAAAAGAAAATTATAAGCAAACTCAAATGCAAAATCAAATACAAAATCAATTATTTTATATAAATCAAAAAACTATTACAAAAGATTATTTTGACGAATTACATTATGGTTTAGGTTTAACTGTATGTCATTTAAAAATGATAATAAATCATCATAAATTCTGTAAATTACATTTTTGGTTAATGCAAGAAAAATATATTGAAAAACTATTTACTATATTGCATAATCTATGTGTTATAGTAATGTTTATGAATAAAGAACATTGAAACAATTTATAATTAATATTTTCATTGTATTTTATATTTTATATTTTATATTTCTAAAAATATGTTGCTAGATACTAATATAACTAAAATATAAATTAATATATAAATTATAAATAATAAATAATAAATATAAAATGTATATTAAAACTTATATAGCATGTATTTTTTTATTAATATTGTGTGATGCTCCATATTTATATTTATGTGGTGATTTATATTCAAAAGCAACATTAGCAATTAGTGGTAAACCCTATACAAAAAGATATTATTCGGCTGTAATAGTATATTTAGCTCTGTCATTAGGTATAGTATTTCTTGTATTGCCACGTATGAGAACTGCTCAAAGTAATAATGTATCATTGCAAAATAGGTTTCATGATGCAATTTTATATGGTGGCATTTTTGGTCTAGCATCATATGCAACTTTTGATTTTACAATGCATTTTATGTTTGAAAAATGGGATTTAAGTGTTAGTATAATGGATAGTATTTGGGGTAGTATCTTATGTAGTATAGTTGCATTTATCTTATCGTTTATTTGAATATAAAAATATAAGTTATTGTAAATATAATTTATTGTAAATATAAGTTATTGTAAATATAAATATACATATACATCTAGATACATATCTAGATACATATCTAATTAGAATGAGTTTAAATTATGCAAATGTAAATGTAAATACAAATGCAAATACAAATGTTTGCCAAGTTATGAATTGCCAATATAAAACCGAACATGTATCGAAAAGGCATTGTTGTGGAACCTGTAAACATAATGGTCATGGAAAACTAGAATGTAGTAATGAGGATTTAATTTACGAATTAGCTAGATTTAATGGTGATATAATTAAAAAATCTTGTAAAATTAAAGGTTGTATAGACCCGCAAACACATACATCATCTGGACATTCTTGTTTATATTGTGATAAACGTTCAAATAATCATATGAAACATTGTCCATTAAGTAATCACATGAAAATGAACATTAACATGAATGAAACTGGTGATAATAGCATATGTGATAATATTGAAGATTTTAGTGAAGATATTAGACCAAATCTTACAAAAACAGAAATTAATAAGATTAGTATTGGTGAATATACAGATGTTTATGCTGGTATGGGGTGTACTTGGTTTATTCGTAATAATAATGATAATATTGAATATTTATTTATGCATAGTGATAGTTGGGGTCAATATGGAGATGACTCATCACATCTACCAAGATACAAGGCGTTTATATATGGTTTTCATAAGGTAAAATAAATGGAGTTTTTCTTTTCTAATTGATGTAATTTTCTATTTTATATTTTACGTTTTATATTTTACGTTTTATTACTAATGATTATATATCAAAATAATATATATTTAACAACATAATATCAATATAATATCAATATAATATCAATATAATATCAATATAATATCAATATTTATAAGACAAAAATGGGTAATGACAATAGCAAAAATACAATTGAAAATCAGCAATTAATTATGCAATTACAACAGCAATTATTGCAGGAAAAACAAAACCAATATGCACAAAACCAATATATACAACAGAAACAGACTCAAAATGCTCATTCACCCCAATTATTTTCGCCTGCTGAAATACAGCGTGGTATTAATCCAAATAACCCAATGTATCAATCAAGTAGTCAATCAAGGAGTCAATCAAGAGAAAATGATAGTGGCGGTATGAAAGCCTCACAAGGAAATAAGTTATTAGAAATATTAGGCAATAAGGAGTTAATGAGCCAAATAGATAAGAATCCTACACAAAAACGCAAACTATTAGAAAAACTACTTAATGAGCATCGTTATATGATGACTAGCAATCAGGTATCGCGTATTACACAAATGCTTAATAATTTGCCACCTGCAGATAATAATAGTGATACATCAAGATTTGCGTTTCAAAATTTACATGAAATAGGAAAACAAGCCAATGGTAATCAAACCAATGGTAATCAATCCCACGATACATATCAAAATCACACCCCGTTAACAAGTTTTAACAACGGTACAACTCCTCGTGATAATAAAAACCGCCAATTGCAAACAACACAACAACTTAACACTATTGATGCACTTACTAAGCATTATAAGACTGAGGCGGAAGAGGAGGAAGCCCGTTTTAAGATTGAGGAAGAAAAACGACGTAGGGAATTTGCAGAGAAACAGAGGCAACGCCGGCTGCATTATCAGGCATCACTTAGCGATTTGGAGAAATCAGACATTGATGCATTGCGATTATTTCAATTACAAAAAAACTATACTTTAGATGAATTGAAAACAGCTTATAAGAAAATGGCAATGAAAACCCATCCAGACAAAACAGGTGGTAATGCTGAGCAATTTCAACTCGTTACGAAATGTTATATGTCCCTTTTAGAAAAGCATAAGAATAGGGAAACAGAAAAGCCATTTAATGATTTGCGACAAGGTAGCAAAGTTTATATTGAAGACCAAATGCGTTCTCGTATGAAAAATAAAGATATGGAAACTGTGGCATCAAATTCCCCCCAACATCCAACAGTGAGTAAAGACAAGTTTGATAATAAATTATTCAATAAGATATATGAACAAAATAAGTTATGGGAATCGGGTGATGATGGCTATGGAGACTGGTTTACAAGCAATGAAAATGAGGAGGCACCAAATGAAATTTTCGGTAATAAATTTAATATAAATGTTTTTAATACAACATTTGAAGATTATAAGGAAAAACTCACATCTCAAAGTGGGGCTATTCAGGAATACAAAGAACCGCAAGAATTGGTATCTTGTTCAACGGGTTTTACAGATATAGATATATATGCGAGAAAAGTTAATGATTTTAGCAAACCTTTACCTATTAGTGGAAAAGGTAGTAGTAAGGCGGAATTAGCATATACTGATTTAAAAACAGCATATAGTAGTAAGGGTGCGTTTATTGACCCAAGCAAAGTTGATTATAAGGAATATAAGAGTGTTGATGAATTAAAGAGGGATAGAAGCAATATTAAATATGAAATGACACCAGAACAAATGCGTAATTATGAAATGAAAAAGAAGAAAGATATGGAAGAAGAAGAACAACGCCAGTATATCATTAGGCAAAGGGACTCAGTTGTTGCAAATACATACGGTAAATTGCATGAAAAAATGCTGGGTTATAAAGGTAATGCTAGTTATTAGATATTGGATATTGGATATTGGATATTAAAATAGTATTGATGCCATTGTTGCAAGTGGTCTTTGTTGAATTGGTAGATTTTGTGGATTGCTAGATATATATTGGGTAGTTGTAGTAGTTGATGGTGGATATAGATTAGGATTTTGGGCTTTATATTTTGATTTAGCATTAATTATTATAATTATTATAAAACCTACTAATACAAAATATAGGAAAAGTAAAACTACCATAAAATTAAAATCATCATATGTATCTAGAATTATGTTTTTAACCATTTCTATTTATTAACTATTTATTACTATTTATTACTATTTATTACTATTTATTAATCTCTTTACATTATACATCTATTTTTTCTATACATTTTAGATTAACTTTATATAATAATGATTCTGGTATTTTATCAAGAATTTGTGTTTCGGTTATTGATAAATTAGTAGTATATATTTTACCAGTAGTAATATAGCAAAGTAGTTTATCTGCAATACAACTTGCATCAATCATATGATGTTTTGTCAATCTAGCAACATTTTCTATTCTAAAATTAGTAATTTGTAAGTCTAGATACATTGATATCATTATTTTATATAATTTTGCATATTCATGACCATAATTTATTAGTGTATTACCAATGTATTTATCTGGTATAAAATAGACACGCCCATTTATATTTATATCATCACCTGATACTTTAATTTTGATTTGTATGTTTTGTTTATCTTGTTTATCTTGTTTGTCTTGTTTGTCTTGTTTCTTTGTTTGAATATCCATTTGTAATGTGTAATGTGTAATGTGTAATGTGTAATCTGTAATATGTAATGTGTAATGTGTAATGTGTAATGTGTAATGTGTATATCTTATTTATAAACTTATATGTATTCTAATAATATATGTTTTATGTTTAAGTGGAAATAAAAACTATGTTAATAATATATATATAATTAATAGGTAAGTAATAAATATTACATAGCTAATAACTAATAAATAACTAATAACACTAATAAATAACTAAGAACTCCATCATGTCTCTTTCGCTTATTGATACAATTAAAATATTTATAAATACGCTAGTTCGTATAACACCTGTTGCATTATATACTGGTTCTGCAATGTCAGGTGCTGTGTTTCAAGATTTTCGCGGTGTATTATTATTTTGCGGATTTTTAGGAAATGAATTATTAGCTTTGGGTTATCGTATGGTTTTACGTGGTATGGTAAACCCCCAATGTGCACTTACATATTCAATAGAGGGAACGCCATTTGTATTACCAAGTGCAATTACCCAAACTGTGGGTTTCTTCGCTGGTTTCTTTTTTATGGACATGTATTATAATAATAGATTTAGTATAATGGAATTTTCAATTCTTACAATCTTATTAATAATAACAATATATTCACGTGTAAATATAGGATGTAAAACACTTCTAGATGCAATATATTGTGCACTGATTGGTTTGCTCTTTGGTGTTGTATTTTATAGTTTGGTTCAGCCTTATTATAAAGCAGATTATTTACAACAAGAAATCACAACTGCTAATGACGATATAAATAAATTTTTCTCATTAACTTAGTAAGAATTATATAAGAATTATATAAGAATTATATAAGAATTATATACTTATGTGTTTTTTTGTTTATTTTCTTCTATATATTTAGTATAAACTAATACATACTATTACAAACCATCACACACTCACAAACCATCACACACTCACAAATACACTAACTCACAAATACACTATTACAAATTATGAATTGGTTTATAATTGGTTTTTTTATAATATCCATATCTTTATTTCTAATAACAAATTATTATCGTTTAAAGCAAACACTATCAAATGAGCAAATAGAGGCATTTGAAACAGAGGAAAAATTAACAATAAAACAAAAATTATTAAAACATCATAATATTACGATTAAGTATCTAGATACTATGCAAGCTAAAAATCTTATTATTAAAATTAAAAATGGTGAATATATAAATGGTATGAATCAAGCAAATTTAAGTGCAAGAGGTTGTGTTAGTATAGATGACTTATATAATAAATATTTAAATGCATTTGATAATATAACAGATGATGAAAAAGCAAAAGTAGAAAAGTTTATATACAAATTATTAGATGAAATTAAGGTCAAAACAGGTGGAAATGCAGATGGAAATGCAGATGGAAATGCAGATGGAAATGCAGATTCAAAATATTATAATTATGTTGTAAAATGGTTGCAAACTATTAGTTTTGCAAAGGCAAAATCGTGGCTAGAATCAGGTATGCCACATACCTTAGAAACAACAATAGTAATGGATGCAAATTGGTTTATTAAACCACGTAAAATAACATTATTGCATGAAATGGCACATGTTCATCAAAGGCAATCATCATTTGATTTTGAGGACTTATATTCAGCTCTTGGATACGTATATAATCCTGTTGACATTAGGGGTATGGATGCAATATATCCATTAAATAGAAATAATCCTGATGGAACCAGCAAATACTGGTTATGGCATTTACCTAATACAAAAGATACAAATAATACATATTGGTGGATAGGTGCTATATTTAAATCTGTGGAACCTATTAGTCTAACTGATGTAAACTTATTAGCATTACAACTAGAACATAGTGATGATGGAACATTTTATTATTTAAAACAAAACCCTACTGCTTTGAATAATTTGAAAGATTTTGCAAATTTCTTTGGAGATAATCCAAATAATTATCATCCTAATGAAATGAGCGCCAAATTTGCAGAATGGTATATGGAAGATGTATTAAGAGAATCAAGCGGAAATGGCAATAGCAATGGCAATGGCAATTCTGTATTAAATGAAAATAGTTATATTTATAATAGGCATGAGGGATATAGAATATATAAAAAATATTTTGAAAATATGATAAATAAGTATTATTAAATAAGTATTATTAAATAAGTATTATTAAATAAGTATTATTAAATAAGTATTATTAAATAAGTATTATTAAATAATTATTATGGAATAGATATATTAAGTTTTATGCAAAGGATTGTTCTTGTAATTTATAATTTTGTAATGGTTTTGATTTTTTTGATAATACATTATAAAAATTTAGACCACTATTTGCTATAATTTTTATTTCAACACTAGAATTGTTATATAGTTTTAAATTAAATTGTCTAACATGTTCAAAGAATTTTGCATATGCTAATTTACGCATGACTGTATCTTGATAATCTGCTTTAAAAACATTTGATAAATCATTGGGATTTGTTTGATTAATAGGTAATGAATACAATCTTACATAATATGTTCTTGTTTTACCATTTTTAATATTCGGTGCTTTATATGGTAAAATGGGAGAACCTGATATCATTCTATTTTTAAAAATAGTAAGCCATAATATTCTAACATTATCATGCATAATTAAATAACATGGAAAATTTATATTTACTCTAACACGAGGAACTCTATAAAAATTAACAATTGATATTGGTTGTGTCATATTATTAGTATCAGTATTGTTTATTAATACTGTTAAATTTTTTTCTTTTTGTAATGTAAATCTATTTTTGAGATTATTTGGGTCAAGCATATTAATATTAAAATGTTTCATACCAGGAAGTGTTTTTATTGAAAAGTTTTTTTTATCTGGCACTTGTATAGCTTGATGTGCTAATCCACTTGCAAATTCACTCAATAAACCACTACCATGGTGTGTCTTGTATTTTGGCTTCTTATGTGTCTTGTCTTTTGGCTTCTTATGTGTCTTGTCTTTTGGCTTATTATGTGTCTTGTTTTTACTTTTTTTAGTTTTATTAATTTTATTAATTTTAGTTTTAGTTTTAGTTTTCATTTTCATTTTCAATAGTTATATATACTAATACTATCATACATAATTTATATAAAATTATATAATTAAAATATTTTATTTAAAAAATGTTGTGTTTTTTCTAATACATTGCTATTTTTAATTACATTAAATGATTGTGTATCTAGAAGTTTATATTTACTAGTATTTAGATTGGATTCCATATCACTAGACATTATATATCTATATCTACTACCACTATTTTTTCTTCTTTCATATAATACAGTTTTTAGTCTTTCTAATTCTTTTTTTTTTTCATCATTATTATTACCAATAACTTTAAACACCTTAATTGTAAATTCATAAATTGCAGGTTGATTTCTAACTTTATAGAAGAATAATGAAAAATTACTTTTTTGATGATTAAAAAATTTTTTATCTTTTATATTTTTTACATATGCTATCCAATTAAGATATGGTGTTGTCATTTTATTAACAACTACTGGTTTATCATTTTTAGTATATGTAAAACTCTGTTTGTCTTTGTCTATGTCATGTGTTTTTTTTACAATACTAGTAAGCATAACAATATAATAACCAGTTTGTTTTAGTCTATTTGGTAATGGATTAATATTTAATTTATTACTTGTAGTATTAAATACATTATTTTTTGTATTATCAATTATAATAATTGGTTTATTTCTTATTTGTGAACGCTTTATAAATGAAACTACTTCTTTATTTTTTTTAGTATTGGCTTTTGGTGTTGTATTGGCTTTTGGTGTTGTATTGGCTTTTGGTGTTGTATTGGCTTTTGGTGTTGTATTGGCTTTTGGTGTTGTATTGGCTTTTGGTGTTGTATTGGCTTTTGGTGTTGTATTGTCTTTTAAATTAGATTTTTTTGTATTAATTTTGGATATTACATTATTAATATGAGATTTATTTATAATTGCTTTGCTTATCATTTTACCATTGTGAGATTTATTACTATTATATATTAGTTTTACAGTTCCTTTTATTATAGGTGATTGATTCATGTTTCTAGATATATATATATATATTTAACACATTTTATTTTATATAAACTTAAATACTTAAATAATTATAAATAACAAATAACAAATTAAAAAAAAAAAATAAAAAAAACTCAACTAATTAGGTTATGATGTATTATGATGTATATATTAGACTTGCATAGCTTACCGAACTTTTATTTACATCAGTTATAATCATTTCCTTTGATAATTGTGATGGATCAAAGTCTGCAAAATTATTACTAGCATTTGGTATTATATGTATTAAATCGCGTTGTAAAGATGTATAATAACATGTTAATTGTGGGTATAATTTTATATTATTATATGGAAAGTTTTTCTGTATTGGTGAGGACTCATTACTACTTAATGATGAGGTTGATGACGATGATGAGGATGATGATGAATCGGCACCACCAATATAACTATTCAATAATTTTGCAAAGAAATACATAGCCATTGTTCCGCATGATGCAGCATTTTGTATAAATAAGATATCATCCAATTTACGGGTTCTTGTATTTACACCATTGACTCCATCATAAACAAATTGCAATATTAAATCATCCTCCTTTTTAATATTTTTACTAATATTTTTATTAATTTTATTGCTAAAATGACCATTGATATGTGATAAATCACTAGTGCAAATTAAAACCGTATCATCATTCATGAGCAATTCTTTTAAAATACTAAACAAATTTCTTATTTTACTACATACTTGCTTATCTAATAAATTCAAACTATTACTAATTAAAAATGGTATGATTGATGCATTTGGGCATGATGTTTCAATAAATGGCATTTGATTATAAAAAGAGTGTTCATTATTGAATTTATTATCATCAATTTCACAATATGGCAATAGGCGTTTAATTGTAATTTGGTCTATTTGTATATCTTTATTTGTATCTTTTGTATAACTAGATACATGCGTATATGACGTTGTTATAAAATTATTGCGATTACCACTACTTCCAATACTTCCAATACTTCTACTACTTCCACTACTTCCACTACTACTATCTGCTGCACTATGGTCAGTACAAAATAGAATTATATGTTTAATATTTTTATTTTTTTTAGATTTATATATGTTTTGTGTTTTCTGGTATTCTAATAATTGATAATATGCTGTTGCTGAACATAATCCCGAATACCTAATACCTGCATGAGGAACTAGAATGCCTTTTATTGCATTTGATGTTGTTTTAGGATTAATATATTTTTGTGTTAAATTATATAATGTTCTTATATAGTCATCTAGACTCATATTATTTTCAGTTTCAAACCATGATTCATTATAAGGAGGTGTGAATATGTTTTTTGGTAATTGTTTTATATTTTGTCTAAGTTTAAGTTTTTTATTTACTTTTCCTGTATCTACTTTGTCTGTATCTACTTTGTCTGTATCTACTTTGTCTGTATCTACTTTTCCTGTATCTACTTTTCCTTTTTTTTTTCTAAATAATGCTTTTCTTTTTTTTATTTCATCATATATTGCATCATAATCAATTTCGTCAATTTCGTCAATTTCGTCAGTTTCGTCAGTTTCGTATTTTACATCTTTTGTATATCTAGATACATTTTTATTTTTAGTATATGCTTTTAGCATAATATATATTATCTAAATTATCAAATTTTTCTAAATTTTCTAAATTTAATGACATCAAAAAGTTATAACTATAATCTTTATAAACATTATAATTAGATTATCTAATAATAAAACAAAATTATAAAATTATAAAATGATAAAAACTAAACTTACAAAGACAAATATAAAAAATATAAAACATATAAATACAAAGAAAAATATAAATATAAATACAAAGAAAAATATAAAAATACAAAAAACAAAACAAAAATTACAAATAGGTTGTCATGCAAGTATAAGTCCAGATATAATTACGAGTTTACAATATGTTGTAAGTATAGGAGGTAATGCTGTACAAATATATTTAGGTAGTCCAAAATCTTCATCTCTTAAAAATAAACACAAGTTTGCCGAACCAAATGAAATAGATTTAATTAGAGAATATGTATCTAGAAACAATATTACACTTATAATACATGGAAACTATTTAATGAATTATTGTATATATCCTTATACTAGTAATCGTATTAAATATATGCATGATAATATACAATATGATTTGAAATATGGAGCCCTAATTGGTGCAAAATGTGTTGTAATGCATTTGGGTTCAAAAAAACAAACAAATATTGATACTGCAATTGAAACATTGATTGGAAATATTAAACATATTCTTAGTAATATGCCAAAGGGTATTATGTTATCGTTGGAAACCTCTGCTGGTGAGGGAAATGAGATAGGATGGAATATTGAGGAACTTGCAAAAATATGGAATGGAGTAATTTCTAGGG
>Ga0214919_10006032_pt1 | contig 16829 bp, 16 predicted proteins | sample LL1503_MetaG_FD_177994 | JGI IMG/M metagenome (GOLD analysis project Ga0214919, IMG submission 177994) | Freshwater microbial communities from Lake Lanier, Atlanta, Georgia, United States - LL-1503 | ecosystem: Environmental > Aquatic > Freshwater > Lake | place: USA: Georgia | collected... | reverse complement strand
ACGCCTTTCCCGGGCCAATGGTGCAGGCTACAGTCAGGAGCCCAAAGCAAAAAGCCCCGCATGGTGCGGGGCCTGAGGCTGCCTCAAGGCCTGCTGAGCAGGTTTGAGGTCTTTGTACTGGCGGAGAGAGAGGGATTCGAACCCTCGATACGGCAAAAACCGTATACCGGATTTCGAGTCCGGCGCATTCGACCACTCTGCCATCTCTCCGGCACGTCAAAAATAAATTCTATCAGTGTTACGTTTTAAGCACGAAGCTCAATCAGATTTCCCATGTATGGCTTTAAGGCGTCTGGCACACGAATACTTCCATCGGCTTGCTGATAATTTTCTAAAACCGCAACGAGTGTGCGGCCAACAGCCAGTCCTGAGCCATTAAGCGTGTGCACCAACTCGTTTTTGCCTTGGGCATTTTTAAATCGGGCTTGCAATCGTCTGGCTTGGAATGTTTCGCAGTTGGAGACAGAACTGATTTCGCGATATGCGTTTTGTCCTGGTAGCCAAACTTCGAGGTCGTGTGTGCGTGCTGCACCAAATCCCATATCTGCAGTGCACAAAGCCATCACACGAAAGGGAAGCCCCAGTTTTTTTAATATCGCTTCAGCGTGGCCCGTCATTTCTTCTAAGGCCTGATAACTGGTGTCGGGGTGAACAATTTGTACCATCTCGACTTTGTCAAACTGGTGTTGACGAATCATGCCTCGTGTGTCTTTGCCGTGACTGCCTGCCTCTGATCGAAAACAAGGCGTGTGAGCGGTAAGTTTGATGGGTAAATCATTGATGCCCAGCACCGTGTCGCGCACAAAGTTGGTGAGCGTGACTTCACTGGTTGGAATGAGATACAAGGTTTGAATATCATCTTGCCCATCTTGTCCGCCTTTTTTGGTGGCGAACAAATCTTCTTCAAACTTGGGCAATTGACCTGTGCCGCGTAAAGTTTCTGCATTGACGATGTATGGCGTGTAACACTCGGTATAGCCGTGTTCTTGGGTTTGTACATCCAACATGAATTGCGCCAAAGCGCGGTGCAAACGTGCAATCGGGCCTTTCATCACAGTAAATCGTGAACCGGACAACTTAACGCCAGTTTCAAAGTCCATGCCTAAAGGCTCACCCAATGCCACATGGTCATGCGCAGTAAACGCTAATACAACAGGATCTTTGCCAGTCGGTGACCATCTGCGCAATTCAACATTGTCTTTTTCTTCAGATCCAACGGGTACACTTTCGTGGGGTAAATTGGGTACAGCCAACAAAAGCGATTGTATTCCCTCTTGCAATGCTTCGAGTTGAATTTCCGAAGAATCAAGCTCAGTTTTAATCTTTCCAACTTCGGCCATCACTTCGGCGGCGGATTGGCCTTTTGATTTGAGTTGACCGATTTGTTTGGATAATGTGTTGCGCAATGCTTGCAATTCTTCAGTGCGCGTTTGTAATGTTTTACGTTGCGCCTCTAATGCTTGGAAGGCTTGTACGTCCAAATAGGGTTGAGGATTTTTCCGTGTTTGAAGTCGCGCAACCACCTGATCGAGTTCGCGTCGCAATAAATTGATATCGAGCATGAGATGATTTTATATTTTTAGGAAATGGATTGATCGAGTTTAAGCCCTTTGGGCAACGGAAATTTGATGGTTTCTTTGACGCCATCTAAATTTTTAATGGTTACAGCGCCAAGTTGGCGTAATTTGGCAATCACTTCTTGCACCAAAATATCTGGGGCCGAGGCGCCAGCAGTAAGTCCAACACGTTGCTTTCCAACCAACCACTCTTCTTTGAGTTCGCTGGCGTTGTCGATCATGTAACTGTTGGTTCCTTGTAACTGCGCAACATCGCGCAATCGATTACTGTTGGAACTGGATGGACTGCCGACCACAATCACAACGTCAACTTGTGGACTAAGCAATTTAACTGCATCTTGTCTATTTTGTGTGGCGTAACAAATATCTTGTTGCTTAGGTTCGCGTATTTGTGGAAAACGAGTTTTGATCGCTTTCATAATTTGCGCTGCATCATCCATACTCAGCGTGGTTTGCGTCACGACTGCTAACAATTGTATTTGTTTTGGTTTCACTTTGTTCACATCGTCAACATCTTGCACCAAATGAATGCCATCTGATAACTGCCCCATGGTACCTTCAACTTCTGGATGACCTTTGTGCCCAATCATTAAAAATTCATAACCTTCTTTGTGCAACTTTGCAACTTCAACATGAACCTTTGTAACCAAAGGACAGGTTGCATCAAACACTCGAAAACCACGACGCTCGGCCTCTCGCTCCACCGATTTAGGAACACCATGCGCACTAAATACCAAGGTTGCACCTTCAGGTACATCGTTTAAATCTTCAATAAAAATAGCGCCTCTCGAGCGCAAATCGTCAACCACATGCGTGTTGTGAACGATTTCATGGCGCACATAAATGGGTTTGCCAAATAATTCCAAGGCGTGATCAACAATATCGATTGCACGATCAACACCCGCACAAAATCCGCGCGGCTCGGCTAACAACACTTCCGTGATTTCAATTGCATTCATTCAAAGTACCCCAATGATTTCAACTTCAAAGGTAACGGCATGGCCTGCCAAAGGATGATTGAAGTCGAACAATACAGCATCCTCAGCCACCTGCTGGACCGAACCCGCATAAGTTCCTTGTCCGTTGGGCGCTGGAAATTCAACGACTTCGCCAATTTGCTAGGTCTCGAGCGGGTCCCCCATTTGCTTGAGCAATTGTCGACTCACCCATTGCAACATATCGGAATTGCGTGATCCAAATGCTTGGTCTTTAGGTATTTCGAAAGTGGCTCGTGTACCTTCGCTCAGACCCATGAGTTTTTCTTCCATGGCGGGTGAGAGCTCAGATTTTCCCAGCGACAACGTGGCTGGTTTTTCTAAAAATGTATTGATGATGTCGCCTTGTGGCCCCGCCAGTCTGTAATGAAGGGTGAGGAAAGATCCTTGGGTGACAAAGGGAATTTGGGATGTGGATGGATTCATGATGGATCAGGTGAATTGTGCCTATTGTAGAAAGGACCTGCATCACATCTTTGAAACCCCTTTTGGGGTGAAGATATCGTCCATGATGATGCACGACTTACACCACTCCCTTCGCCCTGGGGACAAATTATTAGCCATGGGGGCTGAATCCCTCACCGACAGCGAATTGTTGGCTGTTTTGATGCGCACGGGCACTTTGGGGCAAAGCGTTTTAAGCTTTTCTCAACACCTTTTAGACCGATTTGACGGCCTTGCGGGCTTGCTTCAAGCGACACCCAGAACCCTGCAATCGATCAAAGGCTTGGGCGGTGAGACGAGACGCGCACAAATGTGCTGTATTAGAGCTTTCAATGCGCGTTTGCTACCAACAGTTACGAACGCGTGATGTGATGACTTGCCCCGATACGGCCAAAAAAATTTTGTAATTACGCATCGGCAAAAGACCCCGCAAAGTTTTTGGCGTCATGTTTCACGACGCGCAAAATCGGTTACTTCAATTTGAAGAAATGTTTGTGGGCACACTGACCCAACCCAGAGTCTATCCGCGAGAAATCGTCAAATTAGCTTTGGAGTTGGGCTCGGCGACAGTAATCTTGTCGCACAATCACCCTAGCGGCCATTTAAAGCCTTAGCAAGCGGATGAAAAGTTAACATTCGCGCTCAACAGTGCTTTAGCAATGGTTGACGTCAAAGTTCTTGATCATGTGATTGTGGCGCCTGGACTCTCTTATTCCATGGCAGAAAGAGGTGAGTTGTGAAAGCAAAATCTTTACAAGATTTGGGTATGCTCAAAAAAACAATCGAGCAACAAGCACAAAAAGAAGCGGAAGAGAAAAAAGCCAAAGAACTCACCCTCAAAAAATCTCAAGCAGAAAAAAATTTATTCAAAAAAGCAGTTGGACATATTCAACCCATCCAACACGGTGCGCGCGTCGATCTGAGCCCTGATCCTCCCAAGCCCAAGGCTCAGCAACAACTTTTAGACGAGCAATCGGCGCTCAGAGAAAGCATGAGCGATGAGTTTGATGTGTCTACTTTGCTCGATACCGATGGTGATTTGAGTTACAGCCAAACAAGTATTGGTGCAAACGTAATCAAAAAACTACGCAAAGGCGATTGGAGCTTGCAAGGTCAAATTGATTTGCATGGACTGCGATCGGATGAAGCACGCGAAGCCTTGAGTCAATTTATCAAAGATTCCGTTCGCAAAGGTGTACGGTGCGTTCGTGTGGTTCATGGCAAGGGTTTGGGGTCGCCTGGCAAAACGCCCGTCCTCAAAAACAAGGTTTTGCGATGGCTGATTCAAAAAAATGAAGTCCTGGCATTTGTACAAGCCAAGCCCGCAGAGGGTGGCGCAGGCGCTTTGTTGGTTTTATTAAGAGGCGGCTAGTTTTATTCGGCGGCTTGTCGCAAGGTTTCAATCACAGGACGTTTTAATATGTCATTAAGACCCCACCAACCTGCAAGCCATGCCAATGAAGCGCCAGCCAACATGCCACCTAGCGGAAAAAGTAATGAGGGCTGCCAACTGAATTCAAAAACAAAATGCGTCAAACCCCAAGCCATTGCCATCGAAACAAGCGACGCCAAAAATCCTGCCAACACACCCACACCAATTAACTCGGCTCTTTGCATGTGAATGAGCAAGGTATTACTGCCACCCAAAGCACGAAGAATCGCGTATTCACGCGCTCGCTCTTCGCGCGTTGCAGTTACGGCAGAAAACAAAACCAACAAACCAGACGCCAAGGTAAATCCAAATAACAATTCCACCGCTTGAATCACTTGATTCAATACTTGCTGTACTTGATTGAGCGTGACTCCCATATCCACATTGGTGATATTAGGAAATTGATTCACCAATGCGTTGTCAAATCCTTTTTGAGAAGGCGCACGATAGGCTGCAATGTAAGTCATGGTTGTTTCAGGCATTTGTGACACTGGAAACATCACAAAGAAGTTTGCGCGCATCGAAGTCCAATCCACACGCCTAATTGATGTGACGCGTGCACGCATGATCACTCCAGCCATATCAAACGTAAGCCAGTCTCCCAATTGAACTTGCAGTGTTTTGGCGATGCCCTCTTCGATACTGATGGATTGTTTTTCTTCTGGCAACCATGTACCACCAACGATGCTGTTATGTGCAGGCGCTTGTGCGCTATGGGATAAATTAAATTCACGCTCGACCAAACGTTGTGCACGCTCGTCTTTAAAGTCTGAAGACGTGATGTTTTTTTGATTGATGGCAACGAGTCTGCCACGAATCATGGGGTACCAATCGTATCGTTGCACACCCGCTGTTTGAATTGCTTTTAAAAACTCTTGCGATTGCTCAGGTTGAATATTGATCACAAATCGGTTGGGTGCGTCAACAGGTGTCGCATTGCGCCAACTTGAAATCAAATCGGTTCGAAGCAAAACCAATAACATCAAGGCCAATAATCCAACCGATAAAGCGCTCACCTGAACCATTGCATAAGCAGGTTTTGATAATATTTGGCGTGTTGCCATTTGCAACCAATGTGGAACTTTGTTTTGTGCGATAAATTTTTTGAGTAACCACAACGAAGCCCATGCAAACGATGCAAAAAGAAGTAATGCGAATGCAAAACCAACCACGACCATCGTTCCCAATAACAAGTCTCGACTGAACACAATCATCAAGGCGCTAAAACCCAAAAGACCCAAGCCCATCACCCCCCAAGAAGCTGGTTGAATACGACCGAGATGTCTGCGAATCACGCGAAGCGGCGGCACTTGCGACAACTGCAATACAGGTGGCAGGCCAAATGCGATTAACAATGTGAGTCCAGAACCCAAGCCTTGCCATATCGGCTGCCATGTGGGTGCTGGTAATTGTGTTTCTACGAGGCCCTCTAACATTGCAACAAATGCGTTATGAACGCCGTAGCCTATTAATAATCCAACTAAACTGGCTAATAATCCCGCACCAATAAATTCAATCACAAACACACCTGTCATATCGCGTTGACTTTGTCCTAAAACTCTTTTGATCGCGCAATCGTCTAAGTGTTTGCTTGCAAAAGTTCGTGCAGACAATGCCACGGCCACTGCGGTTAATAAACTGGCTAACAACGCAACCAAATGCAAAAACTTGCTTGCGCGATCCAATGTTTGCCGCATATCAGGGCGCCCCATCTCTAAGGTTTCAACACGTACGCCTTTTACATCCGCTTGTTTGCTCCACGACTGCGCCCATGTGACCCATGCATCAACTTTGGTCGAATCGCCCACAACTGCAACGCGCCAATTGATTCGACTTGCTGGCTGAACCAATCCCGTTGCTTTAACGTCAGCTTCATTCATCAATACACGAGGCGAAAAATTCATAAAACCTGCACCGCGATCGGGCTCATACATCAGTACTTGTGAGATATGAAAAGTTTTTTGACCCAATTTCAAATCTGAACCCGGCTTGATATCTAAAGCCTCAAGCAATCCAGGCTCTACCCACACTTCACCAGCAGCAGGAATTTGGTTTGTTGCAACAGCAGGCCTGTCGTATTCACTCGCGTTATCCAATTGCGTGACCGTTGCAGGTCTTTGCTCAGGGGTATCAAGTGGCGCCATGATTTTGAGTTGACCTCTGAGAGGGTAAGACTCTTGCACCGCTTTAAGCGCAACGAGTTTGCTGGCTGATCCTTGTGCTTGTGTGGTTCTAGCCATCGTTGGAAAACTCATACTGGTATTGGCTTTCAAACCCAATGACTGAATTTTTTCAAACAAAACAGCGGGCGGTGGTTTGTCAGTCACAACAACTGCGTCACCACCTAACAGTTTGCGTGCATCACGTTGCAATCCGCCTTCAATGCGATCGGCTAAAAATGCAACCGACGTGAGAGACGCAACACCCAAAGCAACAGCAACAACGAGTAAACGCAATTCACCCGCACGTGCATCTCGCCAAGCAGAATGCAAAGCCAATCGAAATAATTTGATCATGTGATTTTGATAGAAGACTGTGCCAGATGCGGTTGATGAACCAATCGATGGCCAGCTGTGTAACATAAAAAGTGTTTGTTGGTAGCTCGCCCAATGGTGCAAACATTTAATTGTTCAGCCATGACAAAACCCATTTCTGTGATCCCACTTCTGGACACCACGATAGGCACATGCATTTGCGCTGATTTTAAAACCATCTCGCTTGTGAGTCGCCCCGTCGTATAAAAAACAGGCGCGTCAAATTGTATATCTTGCAACCACATCCATCCCGCCAATGTATCGATGGCATTGTGTCGTCCCACATCTTCAACAAACAATTGAAGCGATTGATGATTGAATAATGCGCATCCATGCACCGACCCAGCAGATTTATAGGTACTTTCTTGCAATCGAATGGCGTTAATGATTTGATACAACTGCTCTTGAGTGATTTGACTCTCGGGCATTTGCAAATCATCTAAATTTTGCATCAAGTCGCCAAACACACTGCCTTGCCCGCAACCCGTTGTCACCACACGGTGCTGTGTTTTTTCTGCAAGATTTTGAAGTCCATTTTTTGTTTTGACAGCAGCAACGCCCGCGCCCGCTTCACCTGCATCCCAATCGACGGTGATAGATTCCATCTCATTGAGTTGTTCGACTAATCGTTGATTGCGCAAATATCCCAACACCAACCACTCAGGGTATGCGCCCAAGGTCATGAGTGTGACGATTTCTTTTTTATCGACATACACAGTGAGGGCGCGCTCAGCTGGCACTTCAATGTTTTGGACTGCGCCGTGCTCATTGATTGCCGTGATCGCCCGGGTGAGTGGCGCTTTGGCTTGTGTGAGATGAGGTAATACTTTGTGCGTCATACCTTCAAGACTAACCGATGTTGGCGCTGTTTCATCAACAAATACTAAAAAACAAGATGTTTTTAGGGTTAAACACGGGTTCGCCCCAAGAGGCTAATGCTGTAAAACAAGCTCCAATTTGATTTTCATGTTTTGTTTTTAAGGGGAAGTTCATGCGCTTATCTTCAATTTCTAAAAGTACATTCCATTCGATTCTGATGGCTTCATGGATGCTCTTGTCGTTAGTGTCTGCAACGCAAGCTAGTGCACAAACATTTCCACAAAAGCCCATCCGATTGGTGGTGACCTTTCCCAGTGGTGGAGCTCCCGATATTTTGGCTCGATTATTCAGTGAAAAAGCGCAATTGGGTCAATCGGTGATTGTGGATAACAAACCAGGTGCAGGTGGAAATATTGGCGCAGATTTTGTCGCGAAATCTCCAGGTGACGGATACACCATTGTGATGGGCACCGTCGGCACACACGCAATCAACGGCGCCTTGTATGAAAAAATGCCCTACGACATGGTGAAAAATTTCTCACCTGTTTCATTGGTCGCATCGGCCCCTAATCTATTGGTTGTAAATAATGATTTGCCTGTTAAAACGGTTGCTGAACTTATCACCTACCTCAAAGCCAATCCCAATAAATTGTCTTTTGGCTCACCTGGTATTGGTAGTTCGGTGCATGTATCGGGTGAGTTGTTTAAATCAATGACCGGTACGACGATGGAGCATGTGCCGTACAAGGGCCGTCAATTTGCAATACCCGATTTGATCGGCGGCAGTATTCAACTCATGTTTGACAATATGCCTTCTGCCTTGCCCATGGCCAAGGAAGGAAAGATTCGTGCTGTTGCACAAACCACGGCCAAGCGTTCAAACGCGGCCCCTGACGTGCCCACCGTTGCAGAAACCATTCCTGGCTTTGAAGCGACAACTTGGTTTGCGATCTTTGCGCCAGCCAGTACACCCAAGCCCATTGTGGATCGATTGCAAGCAGAAGTTGTGAGAGTTTTCAAACTTCCCGATGTGCAAGAAAAACTCAAAACATTGGGCCTCGATCCAGTGCTCTCAACGCCAGAAGAGCTTCAACGCTATCAAGCGTCGGAAATTGTGAAGTGGGCAAAAGTAGTGAAAGAGTCTGGCGCAAAAGCAGAATAAATTATTGAGAGATAGACACAAACACACTGCAAGGCGATTCTTCAATCAAGGATTGAGAAACAGAGCCACTCCACCAGCGCTGCACCCAGCCTTCGCGGTGTTTGTGTCCTACCACAATCAAGTCTGCTTTCTTTTTACGAGCGCATTCGCAAATTTCATTGACGGGGTCACCGCTTAGCAATTCACCCGTTGCTTTGTAGCCATCAGCCTCCAACGCAGACAAGCCTTGTTCGAGTACAGCCTGATAAGACTCGCGTTGTAATTTTTCTTCTTGTGCCGAATAGACAATGCCTTCTGCAACCACGCTGTTGAGATTAAACGGCATGACAGCGACCAAATGCAAACTCGCCTGCCCCCAAGTGGCTAATTCTTTAGAGGCCAATAAGGCCTGCTGACCCACTTCTGAACCGTTGTATGCCAAGATGATGTTGTGGTACATAACGCCCCCTTGTTGTTGATCAATGGCGTATATCATGGGGCAAAAAAATCAAGAATGCCTTAGGGTTTTACTGCACGCTGGAGTTTTTAATTCAACATTTTTTTGAGCTATTAAGATCTTAAAAAAAATCCATAAAGAGTATAAAAGTACATATTTTTTCTAATACCTTGTTTTTGCCTATTCGATTGAGTTTGAAGACACCAAAAAGGAGGTTGTTTCGTCGCCACAAAATTTGACATAAATTGGGAAAAAGCTAATATCCACATCCGCTTACGAAATTTTGTTAATTTTATTTCTTGATTGAAAAAGTGCATGAAAGCCAGTTCGGCTGACATGAAAAAGGACAACATCATGGCATTCAAAATTCTCGTCACCAGTCAAAAAGGTGGCGTTGGAAAAAGCACCCTCTCCGCTAACTTGGTTGCTTATTTCTGCCAGCATCTGGGCCAATCCACAACATTGATTGATTGGGATCCCCACGGTTCTTCAAGCAATTGGCTCAGGCGTGCTCATAATGTGGGCGTTGATGTGCAACATTTGTCGCTACCCGTTGATCAAGGTGGTAATCGACCCATTTTTGAAGCACGACTACAAATGCGCAGAGCTGCAAGTGCTTGTGAAATTTTGCTTTGTGATTTAACTTGGTCAGACTCCATTGCGGGCGAATTAATGTTTGAATTTGATATGGTGCTTGTGCCCACATCGGTTTCAGAAATTGAACTCGTAGCGACTGCAGGATTTTTAAATCGTCAACGCTGGGTATTTGATTCAACAGCCGTTAGACGACCGATGTTGGTGGTTTGCCCCACACGCGTGTTGCCCGAACAAATTAATTCGGACGTGTTTTCAAAACAACGTTTTCCTGTGAGTTTTATGTTGGCCCCTCCCATCTTGGAAGGTCAAACAGCTCGCGATTTGTACGAGCGCGGTTATTTGATGAATTCCGACGACAAATGTGGCACCTCATTCAAAGAATTTGCGCAAGCCATTTGTGATGCAAGAGAAATTCGCATGAATCAATCGGCTGTACCCAAATTGGTACCGACTGCCACTGCATTTAATAAAGCGCAAATCAGTCTATCCATGCAAACTGGACATCGCAATGGTGTTTTAGAAACCCTACCAGGCGCGGCTCAGTATTCCATTTTAGGCCGCCATCGCCAACGAAAAATCCGTGAAGAGATCGATACCAATACATCACGCGGAATTAGCATACCTGATTTTCTAAAGCGTTTTACTCGCAGTGGCACTGCCAAGCTGGGATGATGGAGTAAACCATGCATCAAGAGAAATTTTTATCCTTTCGAGGCCTTAAACAATACGATCCAAGTGTGGGTTGGGCACAGGTACAAAAGTCTGCCGCTTCCACAGACGTCAAGATCAATGATCCTTTGCTTGATGAGTTGTTTGAGCAATTGGAAAAGCCAGCACCCGATGATTTAACGCACAACTGGCGCGTTATCGCATCAAGCGTTAATCGATTGAGTCAACGCATGAGTGAGCAAAGAGAGTTAAGAAATAAGCTCAATGAAATCGATCAAGAGCTTGATGGGTTGCGTCACACCATTTTGCACGATCTGCAAGATATTCAACAAGCAGCTGATCAACAATTATCTATGGCAAGATTGAGGGCTGAAGTTTCAGCTCTTGCGCAAGCACGACTTGCTTTCCACCTTAAAAAAGATCAGTCCTAGCCATTAGCGGTTAGGCCCTCAGGAGACCCAACCGTGATAGCCCAACTGAATCAATATTACCCGGTTCGATACACCGCTTTTTTTGCAAGTCTTGCAGGCTTGTGTTTAACATTTTTAATTTGGGTTGCCAGCGGGCATGGTTTTTTACTCTTTTTATTGTTTTTGTTTTTAAGTAGTGTTGGTGTTTTTGATTTATTACAAAAACATCACGCAATTTTGCGCAATTACCCCATCATCGGTCATTTGCGTTTTATGCTCGAATTTATTCGACCCGAAGTTCGCCAATACTTTATTGAAAACGAATCAGAGGCGACACCTTTTTCTCGCGCTCAACGCTCACTCGTTTATGCACGTGCCAAAGGTGAGTCGGATAAGCGCCCCTTTGGTACGCAACTCGATGTTCGTGCTTTAGGCTATGAGTGGATCACGCATTCGATTGCACCAACCACTATTGACAGTCATGACTTTCGCGCGCAAGTAGGAGGCACCGATTGCTTGCAACCTTATAACATCAGTTTATTTAACGTGTCAGCTATGAGCTTTGGTGCGCTCAGCGCTAATGCCATCATGGCCTTGAACGAAGGTGCTCGATTGGGCAGTTTTATTCATGACACGGGGGAAGGTTCTATCTCTAAGCACCACAGGGTTCACGGTGGTGATCTGACTTGGCAGATTGCTTCGGGATATTTTGGGTGCAGAGATGAAAACGGTCACTTCAGTCCAGAAAAATTTGTCGAGAATGCCAATTCATCACAAGTGAAAATGATTGAAATCAAACTCAGTCAAGGGGCTAAACCAGGTCATGGCGGTGTATTGCCAGGACCCAAAGTGACACCAGAAATTGCCCAAGCGCGTGGGGTACCCGTTGGCGTTGATTGTGTTTCACCTTCGGTTCATAGTCGATTCTCAACTCCCACAGGCTTATTGGATTTTGTGCAAGAACTTCGCACACTCTCCAACGGAAAACCCGTTGGCATTAAGTTGTGTATCGGTCATCCATGGGAATGGTTCGCCATCGTTAAAGCTATGTTGGAGAAAAAGATTCTTCCTGACTTTATTGTGATTGACGGTGCAGAAGGTGGTACAGGCGCCGCACCTTTGGAGTTTTCAGATCACATGGGTATGCCCATGCTCGAAGGTTTGCGTTTGGTCCACAACACTTTGATTGGTGCCAATTTGCGCGATCAGATTCGCTTGGGCGCCAGTGGCAAAGTCATCAGTGGATTTGATTTAGCAAGAACATTGGCTATGGGTGCCGATTGGTGTAACAGTGCACGTGGATTTATGTTTGCTCTTGGTTGTATTCAAGCGCAAACTTGTCACACGGGCAATTGCCCCACTGGTGTGACAACGCAAGACCCTAAACGACAACTCGCCTTGGTCGTATCGAGCAAAGCCCAACGCGTGAAAAATTTTCATCACCACACATTGGAATCGTTGATGGAATTGTTACAAAGTGCAGGGTTACACAATCCCAAAGATTTGGATTTGCATCACTTCTCGCGTCGTATGAGTGAGTTTGAGACCAAGCCTTTGTCAGATTTATTTCCAACACTTAAAGCGGGTGATTTACTCACGAATAAAAAAGATCTACCCGATGTTTTTCGCTTGTACTGGGACAAAGCGAGAGCCGATCAATTTCATTTGTATTAATTAGCATCGTTGGGTCTTGGAAAGTAAACCCGATTGTCTCTAGGCTTAGGTGCTGGTGCTGGTGTCTCGGCCACTTTGGGTTCAGGCTTGGATTCGGGTTTGGGTTCAGGGACAGCCTTCACCTCGGTGGCCTTTGCATCAGCGGGCTTTTTAGGTTCGGGCAATCGAACAGGTGCAGCCTTGACAGGCGTTGGCTCTGCTCGCTCCTTCATCAATTTGGCATTAGATGCTTCCATGTCTTTTTTGAGCTTTTGAATTTCTGCAATCACTGCTTGTTGATTGGTGTTGACCACAGGCGCGGGTGGCATTGGAATAGGTCGCGTCGCAACGGTTTGAACCTTGCCCTCTAATGCAGTCAATTGTTTTTGCAAGGTCACAAACTTATCATCCAACAACTTAACTGCTTTAATGGCATCCATGGTTGTGTCAGAAGTTTTGGTCGCAGCACCAGCCAAAGTTTTATTGATCTCTTCAAATTTGTGATCGATTTTGTCTTGTTGTGCGTCAACCGCTTCAAGCTTATCGCCCAACTCTGCAAAAGCGTTGCTGGTGTTTACAAATGTGCCCACCGTTGCATCAAGCTCAACAACTCGCTTGCCCACTGCCAATGCAATGGCGTCGAGTTGACGAATATTTTGTTGCATGCGCGTTGCGATGGCAAAAAATGTTCCTAATGCAATTAACAAAAAGGCCAACATACCAAACAACATCACGCGCGACTGCAACACATTGCTTTTATGATCGTCACGAATTTGTTTCATGGTTTGTCGCAATTCACGCGTCACATCAGCGGCAACGGCAGCAGAGCGGGTTGAAACTTCGGCAGAACTTAATACGACAGAGGTGAGTTCTTCTATATCTTTTGAAGATTGATTCTCATTGCCTGACTCAGGCTCAGAGTTTGACGCCTCCTCAAACATAGGCTCAACCGATGCTTCACGTTCGCTCTTTTGACTTTCATCGGAAGCCGATGTCAAATCAGGCGAGACGGCATTTTCATCGCCGGTTTTGACTTCTGGGTTTTCTTTTTCGTCAGCCATATGGTTCCTTTAAAGCTCAAGCCAATAGATTGAGCTTTTCATTGATTTGGGCTACTTGTTTTTGCAAAGCAGCCATCCGACGCTTAAGGTCTTCATCTAATTCTTCGACAGCAGGATTAGAACCTTGAGGCTTGGCGGTCGATTGAGTGGCATGCGGAATGGGATTTCGGTGCAATATGGCGTTGTTAGTTGGCTCGACATCTTCCGAAGGAGTGGCTTGGGATGCCCCATTTGTTAGGGACATATCCAAAGCGGGCTCTTTGAGTTCGTGCGGATCATCAGGAATGGTTTCACGGTGATCGTCGGCGATGGAAGTATCAAAAACAGGTTCCTTACGGTCTGTTAGTGGGCGCTCGCCCTCCACTTCTATAACATGATCTTTTAATTCAGCGTGCGTTAAATGCTCTTGGTGATGCGTATTGAGTTCTGCCTCTAGGTGCTCCTTATGGTGGTAGCCTAGTGAGCTTGAATGCTCGGTTGCTACGTGATCGTGCAGGTTTTGTTTTGCTTCATGAACGAAGCGATCATGGACGCCCGATACTTCCATGTGCTGAACATTGTCATGCTGGGCGCCCGATCCTTCCAAATGCTGCACATTGTCATTCAACGCTGAAGTACCACCGATATACGCATGATTTTCTTGACCGATGTCATCGGTCGGTAAATGAGCCTTGTGATCTTCAATAGAAGATGCGTCCTGCAGATGGGCATTGTGATCATGAATTGAAGAGGAATCAGCCAAGTGCAGTTTGTGATTTTCAACCGAGGAAGAATCAGGCAAATGAGCTACTTTGTCATGAATTGCTTGATTTGACGCAGTGAGATTGCCATCGGTGATTTGCTGATCAGCCCCTGGATGAATGAAATTGGGTTCAGGCAAGTCCGAAGAATCCACATGAACGATTCGATCTTTAAAGGCATTACCCTCTTCGCCTACTACCTTCTCTTCATCTTTCTTATTAATGTCTTGAATATTCAAATAGGACTTTTTGGATTCTGCATTATTCGAGCCCTCTGGTATATGCACCATGTGCTCAGAAGTATTTCTAATAATTTGTTCACTCATGCAAATGTCCTCGTTTAAGGATTCGACACGAAAATGCTAGGCTTGAACGAACGTTTCTTATTCTTGAAATTGATTTTTGAGGGATTTACCGCTTCGCATCCAAGCTTTGGACAAAGCAGGATTAGATTGCATCACGGTTTGAGCTGCTTGCCGAGACTCAAAAGGCCCTGTTAAGACGATGTAATACATTTTTTTTCCTTTTCTAGGAGAAAAAAGTATTTTTGCATCTTTATAGTTTGATGAGGCTTGCTGAAAAGCCTTGGCCTCTTCCAAGGTTTCTAATGCAGCGTGTTGCAAGACCCAATTGCTATCGGACAGTTGATTGACCCATTTTTTATCTTCAGAAATATCTGCAGTTTTTTTAGCTGGCTTGGATTTGGGTGGCTCGGCTTTTTGCTCGATCTTGGGTTCTGGATTGGGTTCTGGTTTGGTTGGCTCGACCTTAGACTCTGGTTTGGGCTGAAGTTTTACTTCGGGCTTAGCTTCATTTTTTGCCACAACCGCATTGGACTCTTCTTTGTTTGGCAATACCAACTCTTCTTTTTCGGGGTTAATAGATTCAGGTGGCTTGACAACAGCAGACGTGGAAGACGACATACCCAAAGTGGATGCAGTTGTTGCAGGTTCAGCAGATACAACTGCTTTATTTGATTTTCCAGACAAATAAGATTGCAAAGAATCAAACTCTTGATTCACTCGATCCCAATACAGAAAACAAAAAAGTCCTACTGACAATAAAACAACCCCCAATAAACCAATGGCAATACGCGATTGAGGACCTGATTTTTTTTCTTGCGCCCAACTCGCGGCCAATTCATCACCTGACACATCAGCGTTGGAATTTTTAGGAACTTCATTCATTAAATCATCAGTGTTTTTTTGCTCCATATCAGAAGCAGCCTGTAACTTGGCGGCGAAGACTTCTGTTTTTCCCGCAAAGGGTTTGTCAGAGCCTTGCTGTTTATTTTCTTTTGCGGCGGGCCATTCATCGCGCATAGTCTGCTTGTCGTTATTTGCTTCTGGTGGATTTTCTGATTCCAATATCCATTGCAGTAAATTTTTACCAAAAGCACTCAGTTTTTTTTGATAGATTTCATTGCGATTGACCAACAAAATCACATTGATGTTGCTCGCAGGAAAACCGTTTACCAATCTGGCTAACAATTGAATTTCAAAGTCTTCAATCGAATTGGTATCAGGAAAAATCATGTAGCGCTTGGGCGCGGGGGGCGTTGATTTGTCTTGTGCTTCATTTAGTGAGAGTTGCGACAATATTTCATTGAAACGCTCGACTAATTTTTCGGAGTCGGCGGATGTCCACAACTCTACATTCTCTTCGCCCTGTTCTCGCAGATCCTGAAAAATACGCTTGCCATAGTAGGACAAGGCCGCTTCATCGTCTCCCAAAATCGATAAGTTGAGATTGCCCTCGCGCAATGACTTGAGCAATATCTCAAATCGCATTTTGTCAGCAGGGCTTTGGTAAAAATCATTCATAAGTGCTTAAGAGGGCTTTCATTGAAATAAAAAACCGTTTTCGTCATAACGCATATTGTCGGGTATTTTGGGATGTGGCTTATCCATACCGTCCTGACCAGAATACTTTTGATTCAAACTAAACACATACGCAATGACTTGCGCGACCCCATGATAGAGAGCCTCTGGGATGTGTTGCTCCAGTTTGGTTGTGAAATACAGTGCGCGTGCAAGCTCTGGCGCTTCAAAAATATATATTTTTTCTTTTTCTGCGAGTTCTCTGATTTGTCTGGCCAATTCGTCGGTACCTTTGGCAATAAGGGTTGGCGCACCATCCGCTGACGGGTCATAACTCAAAGCTACTGCAAAGTGCTGTGGATTGGTGATGACGACATCGGCGTCTTTAACCTTGGCCATCATTTTGTTGTTGGCCATCTCACGCTGACGACGTCTGATTTGCGCTTTGACTTCTGGACGACCTTCAGAGTCTTTCATCTC
>Ga0214919_10006031_pt1 | contig 16830 bp, 21 predicted proteins | sample LL1503_MetaG_FD_177994 | JGI IMG/M metagenome (GOLD analysis project Ga0214919, IMG submission 177994) | Freshwater microbial communities from Lake Lanier, Atlanta, Georgia, United States - LL-1503 | ecosystem: Environmental > Aquatic > Freshwater > Lake | place: USA: Georgia | collected... | reverse complement strand
CATTTTTTAAATGATGATAACAAATCATATTACAAAGTTAATTAATTACTAAAATATTTAATATAATACCTCTAACCATAGAGTTTAAACATTTTTTAATTATTTTTATAAATAATTCTAATTTACAAAGATTATTTGTTCTATTTTAAATAAAATTTTTTAATGAAGAATCCATTTAATTAAATTAATTAAATAAATATTTATTTAATTAATTTAATTAAATTTATATATATGAAACGTAGATCATTATTTGACCCTATGTTAAATAAATCAGATTTTATAAACAAAACTGAAATGATAAACATAAAAGATACATTTATTAAAAAATTCAATTGTATAAATTTTTTAATAAATGTGTTAATTCCGTTAATTTCTGTTATTATTTTGGCATTTATAGGAAAAATTTTATATTATAGACAAAAACAAAAAAAATTACAAAATATTGAATCAAATTCAATTTTACAACAACCAATAATAAATTAAAATTGAATTAAAATTAAATTTTAAATTAATTTAATGGCTAATCAATTAGATATTAAAAATTTAATTGACATAGAAAATTTAAAATTACCAATAAGTCATTTTAAAAAAATAGACTCAAATACTAAATATATTATTATTTTTAAATTATTAGATTATTCACGTAACCCTATAATATGTAAATTAATGATTGATAAAGAATAATTTGAGGAAATAAAAAAATTTAAATTTTTAGATATTAGTTCAAACTTAATGTATAAGATTCCAAAAGATATTAGATATTTAACGAAATTAATTACATTAAATTTGTCTCATAATGATATAAAAAAAAATTCCAAATGAAATTAAATATTTAACAGAATTAACTACATTAAATTTGTGTCATAATTATATAAAAAAAATTCCAATTGAAATTAAATATTTAACGAAATTAATTACATTAAATTTGTTTTGGAATAAAATAAAAAAAATTCCAGAAGAAATTAAATATTTGACAGAATTAAAAGTACTTCAATTAAAATATAATAAAATAAAAATAATTCCTAGTGAAATTAAATATTTAACAGAATTAAATATTTTAGATATATTTCATAATCACGTAATAGAAATTCCAAATGAAATTCAATATTTGATAAAATTGGAATCATTAATATTATCTGAAAATAAAATAACAATAATTCCAAGTCAAATATTTAATTTGACAGAATTAAAAATATTATTAATTAATAACAATAAAATATGTCAATTGCCGAAAGAAATTCAATATTTGATAAAATTAGAAATATTATATATTCAATGTAACAATTTAACAATATTACCATTAGAAATAATTAATTTAAAAAATTTAAAAAAATTTCCTATTTTCGATAATGAGATAGAAAATTTATTAAATCCTATTATTTATAGATTTATTAATAAAATTAAATCCGGTGGAGGTAATATTCATAATTTTTATAATAACAATCAAAATATACATTCATCTTCTATTCAAGAATCTATTAAAAATAGTATATTTAATTTAATGGAAAATATTAATAATATTAATGATAATCTCATTGATTTATATTTAAATGATGATATATTACCAGTTAAAATAAAAAATATATTAATAGAATATTTAAATGATACAACTGTTCATAGTCAACTTGAATGTACTTTTAAAGAGGTCTTATATGCAGTATTATTAGAAATAAATAAATTACCTTTAGATATTCAAATAGAAGTAAAAAATAGATTAAATGAAGAACTTAATGATGGATTATATAAATGTTTTACTGGAAGAATATCAAGATTAGTTAATTCACTTTCTGGATATTCAGATAAGGTTTTAATTAAAATATCATCTTCTGAAGAAATAGGTAATATTATTTCTATAATGATAATGAAATATGATGATATAGATGATATAATTAAAAATGTATCATTAGAATTAAAAGAACGAGGATATGATCAAGAAACTATTTCTAAATGGATTAATTTTATATAAAATTGAAATTAAATTAAATTAATTAAATTAATTTAGTTAAATTAATCAAATTTCAAGTTAATTTGAATGGAAGACATATTTAATAATAAATATGAATATCTAAAATATCAAATGTTTGACAGATTCGATATTACTGAAAAAGATGATATTTATTATTTAAATATTCCTTTAACAGAATATGATTATTCATGTAAGAATATACCAGAATGTCATTCATGTATAGAAGATAATAATGCTATACAATCTCAATCTCAATCTAAAACTAAAAATAATGTAGATGTTCGTATCAAATGTGGTCAATCATGTATATGGTATAAATGGTTTGATAACAAAAGACAGCAGTATGCTAAGAAAAATAATAAAAAACTAGAATATTATACTAAAAAAGAATATACTACAATAAAAATAGGTAATGAAACTATTAATAAAATTGATTTTAATGAACATATGAAATTAACTAACATTAATTAACACAGTTAATTAAGCAACAAAGTTAATTAATTAATTAACTTTGTACATCTATATTATTTTTATTGAAAAACCTTTTATTTTATATTTATTTTCATCATTTACAGAATAAAAATTATGATATATTTTTATTCCTTCTTCTATAGTGTCTATCCATGGTAAACATTTTTCTAATTTTTCATTTTCTAAATAATTAGTTGTCTTTACTTTAAATTCCGAAATCATTATTAGTAAATTTAATTATATCTCCTATGTTTATTTAAGTTTCATTCTACTTACTTTTTTTTAAGTTTGATCAATGAAAACTATTGTTCTGATAGATTTTTAGTATAAGTTTCCATTTATTTATATAAAATAAACTGATAAAATTATCAATTTATTATTTTAAATGTGCTAATTAAATGTATCATTATCAAAATAAAAACATTTTAATTAATTGATTCAATCAATAAGTATATCTAAGATAAATAAAATTGATTTAATTAATTAAATGAAATTTAATTTAAATTAAATTTATATATAATAATGACAACATATACATACAAAGAATTTAATGAAAATGCTAATTTATTAAGAAAGAATAAATCACAATGTCAAGATTTAATAGAATATCAAAATAAAACATATATGATTGATAGACCTGAAGCTAAATTTAAAGAAGATATAGTTAAAGAATTATATAATGAATTATATGAATTAAAAAAAGAAATGCAAATAATTGAATTTAAAATAATAAATGATCCGTCTAAAGAAAATATCGATTTATTAAAAAAAATAACAAAACAGATAGATGATTTAACAATTAAACGTAATAAAATTATAAATGATTATCAACCATTTAATACTAGTAATATTATTAATAAAATAAATAAATTAGAAGAAGATATAAATAATAATGAAGATATAAAAATTATATTAAAAAATGAAGCTGAAATATTAAATTTGAAGAAAGAATTGGATATTAATATATTATCTAATCAATTTTATATAGATGAAAATGATAAATTTGAATTAATACCAATGACATTAAATGAATGTTTATCAAATAATGGTGCTAAAAATTCATTAGGTGCTAAATTAAAAAGAAAAGAAGTTAATGTTAAAGAACATAAAAGTAAATTACCTGAAATTAAGATATCTATTCCAAAGTCCAATAAATCTGATATATCTATTTCATTATCTACTAATAAAAAATCTAATATAATAAAATTACTTATTAAGAATAAAGTTAAACCTACTATAACAGCAATTAAACAGTATATTAATAGTGATGTATCATTAAAATCAAAGTTCGATAAATATATCGAACAAGAAAATATAAAAGTAGATGAAGCTATAAAAGATATTATTAAAGAAATTAAATTAGATATCTAGATATCTAAATTTAGATATCTAGATATCTAAATTTAGATATCTAACTATATCTGATATTTTTATATTAGGATCTATTATTTCTCTTAATGTTTTGATATTCCATGATTCCCATAAATGAATAAATATAGGGTCTTTGATTGTTTTAATATTTTCATACCATAATGGATAATTTTCATTTGATATTATTTTGATAAATTTATTATTTATATATCTATTAATAATTAATAATGGTAATATTGTTGAATTGTATGTCCAATAATTATTTTTAAAATTAGTATATGTATTTATCCATTCATTTAATATTTTTATACATATATCATTATTATTATTAATATATAAGAAACATGATAATATACCAAAATTATTTCCATGTTTAATAGATATTAAATCACATGTAGTAATATCTAATTTATTAATACTAATTGTATCTATATCTAAATATAATCCTCCATATTCTTTTAATATTAATAATTTTAAATAATCTGTTTTATGGGAAAAATGTTTTATATTTTTATTTGGATATTTTGGTTCAATTATTTTTTTTAAAATAAAATTATTTGGATTAAATTCTTTTAATTTATCCCAATATATTCCAAACGGTTCATTTTTATAATGAAATATTACTTGTTTAGGATTATGTATATTTATTGCACTTACAATAGATAAATATTTATAAATTTCAAAACTGTGTGTTTCATTTATATCAAGACCATATATAAAATGTATAATTAAGTTACTAGATAGATCAAATATTTCATTAGACATATCTGATATTTCATTTGATATATCAATTTCATTTGAATCAACTTTTAATATTTCATTAGAAATATTAGGTATTTCATTAGAAATATTAGGTATTTCATTCGGTATATTAATCGATATTATTTTATTAGGTATTTCATTTGGTATATCAATCGATAATATTTCATTTGCATTTTCATTTTCAATTTCAATTTCATTTGCAATTTCATTTGCAATTTCATTTGTAATTTCATTTGCAATTTCATTCACAATTTCATTTGCATTTTCATTTAAATTTTCACTTTTAATAATAACATTTTCTATAATATTATTATTTAATATATCATTTACAATATATTTTTTTAAATATTCATTATATTTATTTTCTACTTCTATTCTTTTATTTTTTATAATATTTTCTTTTTCAATTAAAGAATTTAATTCTAAATATAATTTTTCTAAATTCACATTTGCATTCACATTCGCATTTGAATTTGAATATATTCTATTTTCTTTGTATCCATGTTCTATATAATGTTTTTTTGATTCATGTTCAGTTTTAATAAATGATAAATCTTTATTATAATTTTTATAAATTTTCCAGTCAAAATCAATAGGTAATTCAATTAAATTAATATCATTATTTATAGTTGGAATATATTCTGATTTAGGAGAGTCAAATTGACTATATACTCTATTTTCTTTATATCCATGGTCTTTATAATGTTTTATAGCAGAATCATAATTAATAATGTTAATATCAGGATTCATTTTCTTGTAATAAACCCAATCAAAATTATTAGGTACATTATGTTCAATATTAATTTCATTTTTACATTTTTCAATAAATGAATGTTTTAATATTTTCTCATTAATATCTTCTTTGTATTTTCTATTTTGTCTAACTCCATGTTCTTTATAATGTCTAACTGCATCTCTATAAGAATTAATTTTATTAGTTAAGTCTAAATTAGATGATCTATAATAAATCCAGTCGAAATCTTCTGGAATTTTATTTTCTTTATTTTTTTTTATATTTACAAACATAGCTAATAAAACAAAGTGAATTAATTAGAAATAAATTAAATGAAATTTCATTTCATTTAAATTAAATTATCTAAATTGAATTCAGTATCTAAATTATCAGCTTCAATAAAATAATTAAAATCACATGGAAATTCTATTCCATTTTCTGATTGTTCTTTTACTATTTCTTTCATAATTTCAGATTTTTTAGCTAATAAGTTTAATACATGTATTTCGCATGCTACTTTTGTATAAACAAAATGAATGGTACTATTACTTTTAGTATCAGCTCTATGAAATCTGTGTCCAATTTGATATAAATCAATAGTTGAATAATTAGGATTAATTAAACAAAATCTAGGGAAGTTACCATGTTTATCATCTAGATCTAATCCAGCTGAAGAACATGCCAAATTACTTATCAATATTCTATAATTATTATTAGGTTCTTGAAATAATAATCTATATTCTTCCCGTTTGTCTTTAGATACATTTCCATAAATTACTAAAGGATTATATTCTTTTAATGCATTTTCAAGTGATTTTATATTATCAATGTAATTTAAACATATAACAACCTTCCAATTTTCAGAATCAGACTCATTTAATTTTTCTCTAGTAATTCTTTCTAAAGTAGTTAATTTTGCGTTTTCAATTGCAATTAACGATCTTTGAATATTTGATATTACCGAAATATTTTTTTTAATATTTATAGTTTTTGTTATAATATTATAATCACATACATTAAATAAATTATCGACAGCTTTTTTAATTGATAGTTTACTTTCAATATCATCAACATTATAAAATCCATTTCGTTTAATAAGTGATATACCATTAATTATAGGTGACATTGATGAAACTAGTACATTTTTAACATATCCAATAAAATAATTATATGATAGTTCTAATAATTCACGTGCAGAATTATTAGATGAATTAGTTGTTTTAACTGGAAGTGATGACGCATAATTAGAATCTAATTTTTTAATAAATTCAATAATTTGTTTAAAACCTTTCCATTCGGTTTTATTTAAAGATGGAATATAAACACATAATTCATTATTTGTCATTACATTTATTAATTTATAAATATTAATAATTTGTTCTTTTTTATCTATAGGAGAACCAGATAATAATAAACATCTAGATTTATTTTTAATATTAAATCCAATATCAATTATTTCATTAATTAATGATTTACATGCTTTGAATTGTAAATTATTATTTTTAATATTTTGTATTTCATCAAATATTAATAAAGTACCATCAGGATCATTAATATATTGTTTATATAATTCTGAGACATTAAATATGTCAGATTTATCTGCATTAAATATGTCAGATTTATCTGCATTAATGAATAATGTATTTGAATTTGTATTACTTCTTAATGAACAATATGAAATACATATAATAATATTAATATTATAATATGATTTCATATATTCCCATTTACTTTTAATTGATACAGGACATACAACAATAACATTTTTATAGTTTTTACCTATAAAAGATGATGTATATGTCTTACCTGTACCCATCATTGAAAAATCAAATGCTAATGGATATTTATCTAATATAGATATTAATTTATTAGTATGTAATACTTGTTGATTAAATAACTTAATATTATTCATTTAAATTAACTAATTAAATTAAATTTAATTTGCTAATTAAATTTAATTTGCTAATTAAATTAAAATTGATTTCAAATTTTTTTAAATTTAAATTTTTTAAATCTAATTTAAATTTAATTAAATCTAAATTAAATGAATTCAATTAATGAAAATGAAACAGAAAATAGATTATTCTATAAATTTAATATTTATGATGACCAATTTATGTTCATATGGGAAAAATTATATAATAATATATCTCCTTATAAAATGCCAGTTCATATAAGTTATATTAATAATCTAGTACCTGTATTAATAGATTTATTTAATTATATAATAGATACTATAGAAGAAGCACATAATTTACATAAAAGTAATTCAAAAGAGAATATAGATAAGCGTAATTTAGATATTATTAAAGATTTTTTAAGATTTCTAATTTTAACATATGAAAATGAAAATATTGAAGAAAATAAACCATTTAAAGAATCATTTCCTAATAATTATTTTTCAAAGTTAATTAGTGAATATGAACCAAATAGAAGTTTTTTTTATATTTGTAGATTTAAATTAGATCAAAATTTAATACCAAATGAATTAAAAGATAAGAAATATATATCAATGGTATTACCTATAATTGAAGTAGATAAAAAAAATATGTTTAAAATATTAAAAGAAGGTATTTTTGAAATGAAATTTTGTTTAATTGCATTAGAGTTTATTACTAAAGATTTAAATGACTATATAGATAATATACATCATCTTAATTATTTTAGTTAAAATAACAAAGATGATTTATTTACTTTGTATAATATGCATTATCTTAATTTATATATCAAATCTTCAATAAAATTGAAATCTATTTAAATTGAAATCAAATTAATTAATTTAATCAAATGGAACAAATTGAAAGTTCAAATAAAGAATATACGGCATTCTGTAATATTTATAATCAATATTTTATGTTCAAATGGGATAAATTAAGTTGTAATATACATCCTAATAGAATACCATTTCATATAATCAATTATTAAAATTAATAATTGATTCTTTTGTAAATATTATTGCAACTATAGAGAATGCACATAATTTAACAATAAGTAATTATAAGGAATATATATTATTTATAGTTAGAGATTTCTTTAAATATTTAAAGTCATCATATGAAAACGAGAATTTTAATGAAAATAAACTATTTAAAGAATTATTTTTCGAAATTAACAAATGAATATGAACCATACCGAAGTTTTTTTTATATATGTAAATTTAAATTATATAAAGATGGACATAAATATATCTCAATAGTATTACCTTTATTTGAAGTAGAAAAATACGGAGAAACTAGTTCTAATATATATAAAATGAAATTTTGTGCACTTACCCTAGAATTTGATACCGAAAGTTTAGATCAATATATCTATATACAAAGTATATAGATATATTAATACATTTATCTTCGATATGATATATATCATATCTTCGATATGATATATATATACTTTGTATATACCATATATACAAAGTATATATACAACTTAACAGAATATTTATATATTCTTATGTTAATGTGACATGAATAAAAAAAATTGAATTTATTTATTTTTTTTATTCATGTTTTAACATAAGAATATAAATATGAGTAAAATAAAGGTTAATTTAACAAAACAAGATTTAGATAAACCAATTGAATCAAATAATAAATTAATTAATATTACATTAAAAGGAGACAAAGAATTAACTGAAATCTCCAATAAATTAGAGGCTTCTAAATTAGAAACATCTAAATTAAATTCTGATGAAACTTCGGAAGATTTTCAAATCAAAGAAATAGTTAATAATTGTGTTATTCATGTTGTATCAGCATTAGTAAGAAATATTTGTAAAACATATAATTTAGATTTAAACGAATTAAAGGATAAATATATGAATGATTTTAATGATAATGGTAAATATACATTATTAATTAATAAATTATTATTACTTGATGACAACCAACATTTAAATTTTATGGACTTATCAAATGATAAGAAAAATAATGGTAATATTGATTATACAAAATGTTTTGGTAAAACTGCTACTGGATCTCAATGTACACGAAAAAGAAAAACAAATAGTAATTTTTGTGGTGGACATATTCATAATCAACCTCATGGAAGAATTGATATTAATGAAATTAATCAAGAGCCAATAACAAATGAAACTGAAGTTCTTATTAAACAAGTAAAAAAAAGAGGGCGTCCAAAGAGAGTGAAGGAAGAAGAAGATAAATATGCATTATATCAAATTGATGATGAAAATTATATAATTTCATTAGAAACTAATAAATTTTATGAATATCCAAAAAATTCATCAACATTTGATATTAAAACAGCTATACCAGTTGGTGAAAAAGTTGATGATGAAAACATATTTTATTAGAGACATAGATATATATCTATCAAATCTTCATAAAAATTTGATTTAATAATTTTAAACATACTTTGAATAATTAAATTAATATGTCTAAAATGCTTGATTTAAGTAAGTTAAAAATATTAAAACCAACTGCAAGTTCAGCTCGTTCTACTCACCTAGATATATCTAAATCTAGACCTTTAGATTTAGATATATCTAAATCGTTAGATACATCTAAATCATTAGATACATCTAAAAGTGTAGATTTAAAAAAATTAAAACTAATTGATGTTAAATTATTAAATGTAAATAAATCAAAGAATTTAAATGATCAAAAAGTTAAAGATAAATTAAAACCTAAAAAGATAATTCAATTAGAATTAAGATCATTTTATGATGGCACTGAACATTTTTTAGTTAATTGGGAAACAGGTAAATTATTTACCGACGAACCAGATATTAAACATATAGGTCATGTTAAAGTTATTAATGAAAATATACATATAAGTTATTTAACTTAATTAAATTAATTACTTTGTAATTAAATTAATTACTTTGTAATTAAATAATTATTTAAATATAATTAATTAAATTAATTTAATTATAATAATTAGTAAGTATGCAATATACTTTTGAATTTATTGATAAGTTGAAAAATATTCGCATTACTGATTATAATAAATTTATAACATTACGTGAATTCTTAAAAAATATTGCAGAAAAACAAGAAGTAAAAATTCCATTATATTTATTAAATAGATATAGTAATACAAATAATCAATTAACTGTTCAAAATAAAACCAAAAAATCTTTTAAAACAGTTATAGTAAATGAAAAAATAGAACAAGTAAAAGATATTTTATCAAAATTATCAGAAGGAAATAAAGATAAAATGATAAATAAGTTTAATGAAATTAAATTTGATGAGATTAAATTAATGGAAATAGAAGATGAAATAGTAAATATTTTATATAAATATTCAGTTGATTTAGCATATATTAATAATATATTTTGTGAATTAATTGGTAAAATTGAATATGAATCAATAAAAAATAAAATTATAAATTTAATTTTATATAAAGCAATAAATATAGATAAATTTGATGAACCATCAGAAGATAAAAGATGGCAAATATCAAATGCAACATTAATAGGTCAATTATTAAAACAAAATATAATTTCTAATACTGAAAATAATATATCACATTTAATATCTAATATAAAAAGATTAAATTATAATGAATCAGTTATAAATATATTAAAAGTATATCAAAACATAGATTTAATTAAAGAAAATGAAGACTATTTATTGTGTTTAAGTTATAATAAAAATATTGAACAAAAATTAAGATTTATATCATTAGATGTATTAGATATTCTTGAAAATAATTAAATAAATAAATATTTAATTTAAATTTAAATATTTATTTAAATTTAAATATTTATTTAAATTAAATGATAAATGAATCTGATATTCTTGTAGCATGTCATTGTGATATGGATAAGAAAGTATATATAACAGATTTTAGGTCTCCACCAAAAAGATTAAGTAATTATGTTAATTATGTGGATCCATTAGCTTGTCCAGAATATTCATGGGACAAAATTCAAGATCAATCAAAATTATATATATGGAGTATAGGATGTCCTGTTGCACTAGCTATATATAGACTAAATAATCAAAGTAATTATGAACGTAATTATGGTGAAACAGCATTAGCAGATATTCTTGATAATTCATGGAGAATATTAAAAAATAATGGAAAACTAATATTTCATTGGAGAGAAAATGATATTAATGTTGATAAATGTCAACAATCAATAGATGCGAATCCTTTATTAGTTGGTAAATGGAAAATATCTTTTATTGATTCTTTATTATTTCCATTTTATTTAACTACAAGACGGAGTGGTCTAAATAATGAAAAAATAAAACTATTACCATATTTAGTTATATTTACGAAAATATCATCAGTAGGAGGATCAAAACCTAAATCAACATCCAAATCTAAATTAACATCCAAATCTAAATTAATATCCAAACCTAAATTAACATCCAAACCTAAATTAATATCCAAGCCTAAATTAATATCCAAGCCTAAATTAATATCCAAGCCGAAGTCTAAATTAATAAAATGATTTACTTCATTTTTGACTAGTTAATTCATACATATATTGTTTAAATTCATCTTCAGACATTTTATCTCTATTTATATTCTTTGATTTATCTAAATATTTTCCTAAAAATCTTAATGATATAATTAATAATATAGATAATCCTATTGCTATATAAGAATTTACAAATTTACTAATTAATACTATTACAATAATTGAAATACGAAACATAGGATGTCTAACTAAAACTTCCAAATTATATGGTAATTTAGAAGCCATTGTTCCAATAAATAATATAGATATTGTTATCAATGTACCTATCCAATTTTTAATTTCCATTTAATATATATTAATTAAATTACTTTATTAATAAAATTGATTTAATAGAAATTAAATTAATTTAATTTCCATTAATATGAATGTATATTGTGATGGATGTGCCATTAATAATGGCAAACCAAATGTATTTGGCGGATATGGTGTATATTTTCCGAAATATTTACATTTAAATATTTCAGAACCATTTATTATAAATAATTGTACTAACCAAAGAACTGAAATTTATGCAATGTATTGTGCAATTAAAACAATACATGAAAATATAGATATCGCTAGCGATAGCACTAACGTACATATTTATTCAGATAGTTCATATACTATTAAATGTTTAATCGAATGGCTTCCAAAATGGGAAGTAAATAATTGGAAAAAATCAGATGGAAAAGATGTATTAAATAAAGATTTATTATTATTATTATGGAATGAATATAAATTAATTAAATCTATTATGTTAATTGAATTGCATCATATAAATTCACATACAGGAAAAACTGATGAACATAGTTTAGGTAATAAAGAAGCCGATAGACTTGCAGTATGTGGAGCACATAAAAAATTGAAATAAAATTAAATTAATTATTTTAATTAAAAATTATTTTATGGATAAACATCAAATTATTATAAATATACAACCTAAACGTAAATTAGTTAAATTAGATCCAATAGAAGATGATGAAATATCTAATTCAGATGAAGAAGGTGATATTTCTTCTGAAGATGAAACTAATGTAAATGAACGAAGCATATATATAAATACAAAAATAGGAGAAAAATTAAAAATAAATCTAAAATCATTGAAACAAATTACAAATATTGTTGATAATGTTTCTCTAACAACTAAAAACATTATATTTACATTTTGGTATATAATATTATGTTATGATGAAAGTAAAGATAATAGATTTATTAATGTTGATGAAGAATATATCTTAGATGTCGAAAATAATTTTAATATTAGAAAAGAACATTTTTTAATAGATGTTTTAAAAAAATTAAAGAAAGATTGGCATAAACAAATTAATAAAATAGATATTAACTTTTCAAAAATTAAAAGATATTATAATCCCGAACAAATATTAAAATGTTCAGATAAAATTAATAAACCAATTAGTAAATTAATACATTGTATAGTACCAATAGATGTATATTTCCATTTAATAAAAAAAATTCATCACATAAAAGAATTTGATGTAAATGGTAAATTTTTACATCAATTAATTAAAAATGAAATGAAACATTTAATATTAACACTAGAAAATAATGTTATATTATCAAAATATCTACCATTTAATAAAGATATTGACGATATTGATGAGTATGGTAATGAATTAATAAATGTAACACCTAATATTTCATTTATTCCATTATATAATTATAATTATAATTATTAATAAAATGATATTAATCCTGATTGCACATTTACACACTTACTTACATGCTTACACCAATTTCATTAAATTCAAGTGGAATGTAGACACCATTTAAATTAAGATATTAAAATGATCAATACTAAAATTGGTATCTTGGCCAATATCAATACCTTTAATTAATTAATTAAAATACTTTTCAACTTAATAACAATACATTCTTTGTTAAAAGTAAAATAACCATCAATAAAATCATATGTATTAATATTAATTATATTTAAATCATCAATATATATTAATTTAATATCAGATACTAATTCATAAATATTTACATCCACATCCACATTTACAATTGAATTTGTATTTTTTACCATACAAACAGTAAAAATATCATTATCATCATTTATTGATTCTATATATAATTCTGGTATCTTATGATGATTAAATACCCAATAATCTATATTCATATTACTTTCTTTATAAATAAATCCATTAATAAACAATTCATATAATTTTGATAAATCAGTCATATATATATAATATATATAAATATATATACATGAAATATACGAAAATTATTTTGGTATTAATTACAAGACATTAAGTCAGTTTCAACTTTGTTAGTTTTGATTAATAAATATATACATATGAATATGTATATTCATATGAATATTCAAATGTATATGTATATACATTTGAATATTCATATGTATACATTTTTAAAAAATACAAAGTATATTAAATAGTTTAATGTGAATTTATAAATAATCTTGAGGAATGTAAATAAATTTAGTTTAAAAACCGATTTGAGGTTTTTAATCTAAATTTATTAATGTCCCCAAATGAATAACATTTCAGTTCTATTTTTAAAATTTACACGTAATGGACTACCTCGATTAACAAGATGATATACATTTATTAATTTAAAATACTTTGATACAATCAAATTTAAATCATTAATTAATGGATAATTATCATCTTTTAATGATTTATAATCATTAACAATAAAACCAAATTTACCATTAGGTTTTTTTAATACTTTACTAATTAATTTTACTGTTTCTTCCCAATATTTTACTAACCATTCATCATATGTTTTATATTCATCAGTAGATTGAAGTCCATTTGGATAAATTTCCATATTAAAATATGGAGGACACATAAGCACAGCATCAAAATGATTTTCATACTTTGCAATAAATTTTTTACCTAATGATTCTGAAGGTTGACAGAATAATTTAATTGATTTTTTATTTAATGATGTTTGCTCTTTTTTTGATAAACTCGGTTTTAATTCATTTTGATAATAATCAAATAAGAATTGTACCCTATCAACAACAGGTTGCATTACATCAACACCAACATATTCTGTAAAATCGGTATGCATAAATGCATTTATATATGAACACCAACTTAATACAGGTGTAAATAATGAACCAGAATTACCGAATATATTTCTTAAAATCCAATTAATAGTATAAGGATTCAAAATTGAAGCTTTAGGTTGATATTGTTGAATATGATAATATAGACAATTATAATTAATTTCATTTGCTCCTTTTAATGATTTTATTTCTAGGCATTTATCAATACATGCTGGCGTAAATAATCTATCTTCTAGTACTAAATTATTATATAAATTTATAAATGTTTGCCAGAATGATGTTTTGCATTTAACACTATTTGTAATTTTAGTTAAATGCAATATATCTAAATAATTTAAATTTCTAATAATTCTACGAGAGTTATCATTTTTTTGCATACTTATAGAATTTATTTCTAAATCTAAAATTTTATTTAAATTATCTTCATTAGATTCATTTAATTTAATAATTGATTTAAGTTTTGGATTAACATTTAATTTAATTATTTTATTATTATTTGCTTTGTTATTAAATTTATTAATTGCTTTAGTTAATCCTGCTGTATCTCCTTCTGTAAATATATCTTCGTCTCCCCATTTTAATGAATATGGACTAGGTACTTCAAAATAACTTTTATAAAATTTAGTTAGATATGTATACCTATTAACAATAACAATGTCATAAAAATAATCTATTATTGTTTCTCTATTAATATAACGTTTATCTGTTTCATCTTTAATTACTCTTTTTGCCTTTAAATTAAATAAATCATCTAATGATGGATTAGTTACATATGTAACTATAAATTTTTTTTTGAATTCATCTCGTGAAATAGTAATAGGTGGGAAATTATCTAAAAAATCTTTTAATGTTAAAAACATAATTAAATATTTAAATCAAATTAAATTTAATTAAAATTAATTCAATTTTTAATTTAATTCAATTCAAATATAATATGCCAGTTACACTTGGTGTTGATTGTACAACAAAAGAATGTATTTTACCAGCTGTTATTGTTTTTATAGTATCATTCTCTATATTATTTTTTATTAATATATACGTATATAAAAAATTAATTAAATATGCTAATAAAAAGTATAATATAGAGAAATTTATATCAGATAATAATATATAATATGAGTAAACTTGGATTAAGAATATCTGGTGCAGATGGACCTGTTCCAGATAAACCTGTTGCACAGCAATCGCCAAGAAATCAAAATGCAGCTAAAGCTGCAGACGATTTAAAAAAAGGTATAACTACATTACCTATACCACCCAAGAGTGCACAACCATTAACGTCTCTTAATAAAGTAAATCAATCTTCACCATCTGCAACATCTGTATATAATAAAGTTCCAGACGATGAAGAAAAGAAATATAAGGAGGAGTTTGAGAGATATAAAAATGGAAATGAATTTAATCCTAATTATTTTTCATATAGTATAACTAAGGTTCAAAAAGAATTAGATGAGCAGATTATCGTTAGGAATACTGTGAATTTAAAAGTCAAAGAATCTCCAACTGATACCTCTCTAAAATATAAATTAGAGTATATAAATAAAAAAATAAAGTTTTTAGAAGAGTTAACTGGTAAAAATAATAATCAAGTACAGACTACAAGTATGAATACAGCAAATGTATTACCTACAAATTTATTTATTAAATTAGGATTTAATTCTGCTAATACATCAGCATTACGTATTACTGACTATATTATTACTCCAAATAATAATTCATTGTATAGTATTATTGCGTATGTTTTTAGTTTATTTAAACATAACTTAGAAAATCTAAATGGTGCATTTAAGGATTATTTCAAACAATCTATAAATAAAATCAGATTATTAAAATATATAGTTTCTAATTATATTGATAAAACTCCATTATCCGAAATAGAATTACAAGAATTAGCTTCGAATTTAGGTGAGAAATATATATCAGACAGAAATGATTCTTCAAATGATTTTTATACTTTATTTAATTTTAGTGATTTTATGAATAATTTTCAAAATGGATTAATATTATTATATAAATTAAGTAGTTTAGAAGAATTA
>Ga0214919_10006030_pt1 | contig 16830 bp, 15 predicted proteins | sample LL1503_MetaG_FD_177994 | JGI IMG/M metagenome (GOLD analysis project Ga0214919, IMG submission 177994) | Freshwater microbial communities from Lake Lanier, Atlanta, Georgia, United States - LL-1503 | ecosystem: Environmental > Aquatic > Freshwater > Lake | place: USA: Georgia | collected... | reverse complement strand
TATCGTTGCGGTTGCGCAAAACACGCAGCGTGTTTTCATGCATGTCATTCAACGTCAGCGTGTCCCTAGACGGCGGCATGGGGTTGCCAGGACCCGGTTGCACATCGTCCCACCAGCCATGGTAGGCCCCAGTAAAGCGGACAATTTTGCGCTTCTTGCTGTGGTAACGCGCCAAACGCACCGCTTGCATAACGGCTTCGGTACCCGACATGTGAAACGACACCTCGTCTTTGCCCGACAAAGCACACAAACGCTGTACGTTGTCCAGCACACAGGGATGGTACCCACCCAACACCGGCCCCACACCCTGTGCCATGGCAGCGCCTTCAACCATGCAGGCTTTGTAAAAGTCATACCCAAACAAGTTCACACCATACGATCCCGTGACATCGATGAATCGGTTACCGTCCATATCGGTCAACCACACACCTTCACTGGCGCTCCAAAAATAGCCCAGCGGCAGTTGCTGCGACAGCAGCTCGCGAAATTGGTAGGGGACGCGGTATTGACTGGTCAATTGCATATCAGACACCATGGGCTTGGTTTGGTCGGTCTGCGCCAAGGTCAAGGGACTGCGTTCGCGCAATGTTTGACCCAAACGCGCCAGAGCACGTTCGCGGGTTTGTGCAATGGCTTGCGGTGCACCATCGACGGCAAACCACGTGTCCTGCGCATAGCTGTAAGCCGGCAACCAGTGGGCAAATCGTTTGGACATGCGCAGATGCCCCCCCAACGAGGGATGCTTGGCCAACGACAGTTGCAAGCGTTGCGATGTTTTTTGCAGCAACACAGCACATGCGGCGGCCACGACAGCCCCCTTGGCGACAAACATACCGATTTCCAACGTTTCCATGTAGGCCCTTTCGAAAACCTCTTTTGTATGACATGCAGGTTAAAAAATGATGACTGTTTCTGAACTTCTCAAACATTTTGTTGCACAAGAAGACTTGAACTTCTTGTTAACCAACCGTATTCCACGCATGGCGCTCACGCATTTCATGGGATGGTTCAGTCAATTGCGCAATCCTTGGTTAGCCAAGGCGTCGATATGGGTATGGCGACAGTTCGCTGACTTGGATTTGTCAGAGGCCAAAGAACAGCGTTTCGACAGCTTGCATGACTGCTTTATCCGCCAACTGCGTGATGGCGCAAGACCTGTGGACCACGACACACAGACCTTGGTCAGTCCTTGCGATGGCATCGTGGGTGCCATGGGCGAAGTGGTAGAAGGACAGTTGTTTCAGGCCAAAGGCTTTCCCTACAGCCTGCAGGATTTGCTGGGTGACAGTGCCCAACATGGTCCATGGCAAAACGGCAAGTTCATCACCATCCGCATTACCTCTTCGATGTACCACCGCTTTCATGCACCCCACGATGGGCGATTACACCGGGTGGAGTATTTTTCAGGGGACACATGGAACGTCAACCCGATTGCCTTGAAGCGCGTCGAAAAATTGTTCTGCAAAAACGAGCGCGCCATGTTGGAAATGGAAGTGGGCACACAACGCCACCCCATTGCCTTGGTACCCGTCGCTGCTGTGTTGGTGGCCAGCATCCGTTTGCATGCCCTTGATACCTTGCTGCACACCCGCTATGGTGGACCCAAGGTCATGGCCTGTGATGCCCACTTTCACAAAGGGCAAGAGCTGGGTTGGTTCCAACACGGTTCAACGATTTTGGTATTCACCCCTAAGCATTTCGACTTTGCGCCAGGCCTGCAAGAAGGCTGTGTGCTGCGCATGGGGCAGGCGCTGATGCGCTTGCCCTTGAACCCTTAAGCCAAACGTTTTTGGCGTCTATGACGCCACACCACGGCGCCCATGGTGAGGGTAATGAACGCCGCCAAAGCGCCCACCAACACATGAACCTGCGCATGAAAATACAAAAGCGCGCTGTAGGCAGCCATCATCAGCAAAATACTGCTGTTTTCATTCACGTTTTGCACAGCGATAGAGCGACCTGCGCTTAACAGGCTCACGCCTCGGTGCTGAAGCAGCGCATTCATAGGCACCACAAAAAAACCGCCCACCACACCTACCAACGCGGTGAGCAACACCGCTGTTTGCCAATCACTGATCCACCACATCAAAGGCAACAGCAAACCCAACAACACCCCAACGGGCAACACCTTCATGGCTTGGTCCAGTGCCACGGTTTTGGCGGCCAGTGCAGCACCTGCGATGACACCCACAGCGGTGGCTGCTTGCAAGTAAGCGGCTTGTGACAAATCCAACGCCAACTGCGCTTGCGCCCATGCCAATACGATCAACTGCAAACTGGCCCCTACACCCCAAAACAGGGTGGTTACCGACAAACTGATGCCCCCCAAGGGGTCTTGCCACAAGGTTTTTTGGTCCTGCCAAAAAGCAACCCCAACTGCACGCAAAGACCAATTCACCGGTGGGTAGCGAACGCCACTGTCTGGGACCCACACATTGAGCCCACCCGCAACAACATAGAGGCACAGCAAAAGAAACACAGAAGAGGTATATGCCCCTTCACCCAGCACTTGTATCCAAGCATGGGGCAACACCCTCAAAGTCAACCACGCTTGACTGACCAAAGCACCACCCAACACCACGCCAAGCAACACCGCACAGACAGTGCTGATTTCAATCCATGCATTGGCAACGATTAACTGCGCAGGTTTGGCCAGTTCGGTCAGCAAACCGTATTTGGCAGGCGCGTAAGCGGCTGCACCGACACCTACCAAGGCAAAAGCCATGAGGGGGTTCACACCCAATAACATGGCAAAACAAGCCAGTGCTTTCACACCGTTGGCTGCCATCATCACCCCGTGTTTAGGCCATCGATCAGCCCATACGCCTACCCATGGACCCAGCAGCACATAGGAGAGCGTGAACATCAACTTGAGCCAAGGAATCCAGAAAGCAGGTAGGCCTTGCGCTGTCATGACGGCCATGGCAACCAACAACAACGCGTTGTCGGCCAAGGCAGACACAAACTGCGTGGCCATGAGCGGGATAAACCCGACGCTTGCTAGCCTAGGCTGGATCAAACCACTTCAGGCACAGCAACAGGAGGTAATTGCACCGCGGCTGTTTTGGCGTGTGGCAAATCGTCTAACACCTGATCCCAATAGATCAGCTCAAGTCTGCCGTCCACATGCTCGACCAAAGCAGAACGGCTCTCGACCCAGTCGCCGTCATTGCAGTACAACACCCCTTCAATGGTGCGGATTTCAGCGCGGTGTATGTGGCCACAAACCACCCCTTGGTAACCACGCTTGAGCGCTTCGTGCGCGACAGCGTTTTCGAAATCGGTCACAAAGTTCAAAGCTTTTTTGACCTTGCCTTTCAGATAGGCCGACAAAGACCAATAGGGCAAACCCATGTGGCGACGCAGTCGGTTGAAATGCCGGTTCAAGCGCAAGGTCCATTCGTACAAAGTGTCCCCGACATACGCCAACCACTTGGCATATTTGACAACTGCATCAAAGTAATCGCCATGCACCAACCACAAGCGTCTGCCATCGAGCAAGGTGTGCGAGGCCTCTTCCACTACCTCAATACCGCCAAAGTGGTGGTCGACAAAATCTCTGGCGAATTCGTCATGGTTTCCTGGCACATAAACCACATGGCAGCCTTTGCGAACACGGCGCAGAATTTTTTGAACCACATCGTTATGGGCTTGCGGCCAATACCATTTGCGACGCAACTGCCATCCATCAATGATGTCGCCCACCAAATACAGGTGATCGCTGGAGTGCGATTTGAGAAAGTCTAAGAGAGCGTCGGCTTGGCAACCTGGTGTTCCCAGGTGCAGATCAGATATAAAAACAGCGCGATAGTGCATCAATGTGAATGGTTGGTTGCATGAGCCACGCTATTGCATGGGCCAACACATAACGATGCTAAAAGTGCTTTATGTCGGTTTGATGAAAAGCGGTTTTTATTCGTTGGTAAAAATCCCACTCACATTGTCGAGTCGCTCCAGTGCCATGCCACAGCCTCTGACCACACATGCCAAAGGATCATGGGCTACCATCACCGGTAAACCAGTTTCTTCGGCAATCAAACGATCAAGGTCACGAAGCAAGGCACCACCGCCTGTGAGCATGATGCCGCGCTCAGCAATATCAGAACTGAGTTCGGGCGGGGTATTTTCAAGCGCTGTTTTGATAGCCATCACCAAGCCATTGAGTGGATCCGTCAAGGCTTCCAACACCTCGGTGGAACTCACAGCGAATGACTGTGGTGTGCCTTGGCTTAAGTTTCTGCCCGTGATTTCCCATTCTTTGACTTCAGCACTGGGGTAGGCCATACCGATGGTTTTCTTCAACATCTCTGCGGTCTGGTCACCAATCAACATGCCGTAATTACGGCGTATGTAGTTGACAATAGCCTCGTCAAACTTATCGCCCCCAATACGAACAGAACCTTTGTAGACCATCCCCCCCAAAGAGATAATGCCCACTTCGGTAGTACCTCCACCAATATCTACCACCATCGACCCACAAGCATCCGCCACAGGCAAACCTGCGCCAATGGCCGCAGCCATAGGCTCCTCAATTAAAAACACCTGCGACGCACCTGCCCCCAAAGCCGATTCACGTATAGCACGCCGCTCAACTTGGGTAGAGCCACATGGCACACAAATCACGATGCGTGGACTGGCACGTAAAAATGCATTCGCATTGGTTTTGCGAATAAAGTATTTCAGCATTTGCTCGGTGACGGTGAAGTCAGCGATCACGCCATCTTTCATGGGGCGTATAGCTTCGATATTAAAAGGCACGCGACCAAGCATCCCCTTTGCCTCTTGACCCACCGCAATTAAGGTTTTTTTACCAGCAACGCCCGCCTCATGTTTGATCGCCACGACAGAAGGCTCATCCAACACCACGCCCAAGTCTTTGGCATAAATAAGCGTATTGGCCGTGCCCAAGTCAATGGCCAAATCGGTTGAAAACCAGCGAAACAGGTTTTTTAACATGAACGCAAAGGGCTCATGGCGGCTTCATCAAGAAAGCAGGTATGGTGTTGGGGAGCGAAAAAAGGCCAGGGCTCTTAGGGTGTGTTGGCGTTACAAAGCGGATACCCGAAGGCAGGTCCAATCCCAATTTGCGTGCGTATAGGCGTGCTGCCCACAACATCTCTTGGTTATTTCGCCTAAACACCGCGCTGTCACTCTCCTCCAGAGCCTGCACTTGAGCTGATCGCAGTCCGGTTTTTTTCGCCATGGCCTCGATGCTGAGACCGGCACGTTCCCGCGCGATGCGAAGGACCGTACCAATGTTCCCAGCATTGTTGACGGTGTGTGTGTCGGCCTGAATCATTCTTAGCCCAGCAGAATTTGTGAATTGACAAATTTGCCATTTTTTTGTGCAAAAACCCATCCCCAAATGGGGAAAAAGCGCTTTTTTTCAGGTGTTTATGAAAAAATCGCAGATTTCACATTTAGCTACCAATTGTCATATTTAAGGTCAAAATAGGGACGCATGTTCAACGCACCCCATCCAGCTATTTCCCTTTTATTTGCCTTCGGGTTAATGGTACTGGTGGTGTTGCCAGTGCTGGCATGGTTGCTGTTGCACGGACAGCGCGATACCAAGGCCCATTTGTGGTTTGCAGGCGCAGGGTTTTACGCGTTTACCGCCGTGCTTTTTAGCTTGCAATACCAAGTACCGAGTTGGCTGGCATTTGATGTGGGAACAACCTGCACAGTGGTGTTTTTCTTTTTGATGCATGAGTCTATGCGCCGCGAAATTTCAACCGCACCCGCACGGTGGGAAGCCATGGCCACCCTTACCTTGGCATTTGGTACGGTTTATGGTTATTTGGATTATGTGGGTTTGCGTCCTACCGTTGGCTTTTTTCTGCACTCGTTGATCTTTGCTGTTTTGGCTTTTTTTAATATACGCATGGCATTGCGCCTACAAAAGTATTTTCAAAGCCGCGCTTGTTGGGTTATAGCTTTTGCATTCAGCTTGTCTATGGGTATCAATAGCACGCGGGCTTTGATGATCATGTTTACGGGCGACACTGTTCCTTTACTGACCTTCAGTACGCTGTCCAACGCTTTTCTAATGAGCATCTTTTTGGGAACGATTTGTTACAGCTTTGGCTACTGGGGATTTGTGCTGGAAAAAACCCGTCAGCAAGTGATAGAAACCGCCTTACAAACACAACAAGCGGTTCAACAAAAACAAGCAGCGCAACACGTGGCCAGCGAGCTCCAAGCGGTGGTGCAACAACGCGACCAAATGGTGATGATGAATTCACGCTTTGCTGCTGTCAGCAGCTTGGCCGTGTTCAATACCGCTATCGTGCACGAGATCAGTCAACCTTTGCAGGCGATTCAATTGTGCTTGCAAAATTTGCGACCACAATCGCAGTCACTTGCTGAGCTAGAAAAAGGCATTGGCAATACCATTGCTTTGACACGCAAATTAGGTCAAACCATTACCGCATTACGCAACCTCATGGCCTCTCAAAAAGAACAGCACAGTCTGGTCGATGTAATGGATTTATTGCAGGATATTTTGCCTATTGTTCAGTCTGAGACCGCCAGATCGAATGTGCAATTTAAGCAGCAACTCTCGGATCAACCCGCGATGCTTGCAATTGACAAAATTTTGCTTGAACGTGTGGTGCTGAACTTGGTGGCCAACGCGTTGGATGCGCTAAAGCTTACCCATCATCCAGCACCCCAGTTATTGCTAAAAACCCGTTTAATTGACAAAATGGGACAACCGTTTTGGTCTTTGCAAGTAAAAGACAACGGTCCTGGCATTGCGCCTGAGATGCTCAGCCTCATTGCCCAACCTTTACAAACCGGCAAAGAGAATGGCGTTGGTGTCGGTTTGGCGTTAGCGAATGTAATTTTGCGTCAATGGGCAGGCGAACTAACAGCACAAAACAATTCACTTTCAGATGGTGGTGGAGCCATCGTTGAAATTCAAATCCCTGTGGCTAACACCTGAAACCTATGACTATCCACGCTGGACACATCTACCTGCTTGACGACAATGAGGATATACGCTTGCACTTGGGCGACGCGCTCAGGCAGCATGGCTGGCAGGTAAGTTCCTTTGACACGGCAACCGATTTTTTAGGTCAATCGCATTGGTTGCGCCCCACCGTACTGGTGCTGGATATGCGTATGCCTGAAATGAATGGTTTGGCGGTCCAGCGTCAACTGAAACTCATGGGGCAGGATATGCCCATTATTTTTATCAGTGGCGAAAGTCAAAGCCAAGAAATCATCGATGCCATGAAGGGTGGTGCGGTAGAGTTTTTATGGAAGCCTTTCGAACTAGATGCCTTGCTTGAAGCCATTAGCAGCGCTGTTGCGCGTGATACCCACAATCTTCATCAGCAACGACTGCATGGGCATGTGCAAGCGCTTTACAGTAACCTCAGTGGTCGAGAGAAAGAACTTTTTCCCATGCTATTGCAAGGCATGAGCAACAAAGGCATCGGCGAGCACACAGGCGTTCTGGCAGACACAGTAAAAAAACACCGCGCCAACATCTTCTCAAAAATGCAAGTTGATAATTTGGCTGGCCTGTTACAGCTTTGTGAGGGATTTATTCCTCAGCGCTCTGCGCCATCTAGCGATGGGTAAGCTTGATTTTGCGTAGGTGATGTGCAAGTTAGCTAATTAATGCCAAACAAGCCGATTAAATAATGCATTCGCTCTAGAAAGGTGTGGTTACGCGACTCATCGCTGAAGATATGCAGCAAAGTGACAAAGCCCCAAACCACCACAAAGGATTGCACACGACCCCATACCGATGGCGATGGTTTGTAACCCGCATTCGCACGAACTTGTGAAATACCTATGCCTGTGGCAAGTACAAAGCAGTAGAAGAGATAACTGAGATAGGTTTCAACCATGCCCCCTACACCCATGGTCTCGAGCAATTCCATTTCACGCATAAAGTGAAACAAAGCATTCCCCACCCCAGCGGCCATGAATGTTGCAAAAAACAAGCGCAACCTTGGTTTTTTTTTGAACACAGAGAAAAAAGTGGGGATAAAGAAAAAATCAACCAGCAACTCTTTGAAGTAATAGTGAAAGCGGTTGAAGTATTCGATCAAGGTTCTCGACTCCAAAACGCGCCATGTGGATCGCGGCAACTGAAAACCGGCCATGCGCGCAACACCGATCACAAAATGGCCGTAGATGGTAATTTGCAAAGTATAGGCAGTAACCGACCAAATCAAAGCGGCCCATTCCATTCCTAATGTGTAGGCATGGTTTTGCAAGAATGCATCGATGGCATCCGACAGGCTTGGAATATGAAGCTGTTTCTCACACAGCCACGTCAACAACACACTGGTAGCCACCAGGACTTTTTCCCACAAAAGCAGCTTCACACCTTTGAGTTGGGTGATAGCCAAGGCCTGAGGGGTTTTGGCCAGCACTTTGCGTAAAAAACCAGCCCCCTTACCCATGGGCGTGGAAGTCGGGCCAGTCCAAGCAGGATGAAATGTGCCCAGCTGAAAAAGATCGCTGCTACGGTCTTTAGAACGCTGATCAACCAGTGCATAGGCTAAAAACCAAAAATACGGTGTGAATACACTCAACAAGCACCAAATAGCCAAGCGGGTGTAACCACTGAAAACGCCCCTGTACGACAGCACGCACAACAAACATTCCACGGCAAGCAATGTCAATACGGGACGTTGCGCGATGACAGACTTTTTGTAGCGGCGTGCGTAAGCCATCAGACCCCAAGCCAAGGCTAGAAACCCCAACAATGCCACATGGCTCAGCGTCACCGGGGACAGTTGTGTATACCCTTCGCTCAGCACAACTTCGTTGATGGACTCGTCTATGGAGGCGCTGGAAAAGAAAAAGGCAGTTGCATAGGTTGATACAAAAAGAACCATGCTGCGCCAGGCAGGAACATGGGCAAACAATGCCATGGCCATCAGAAGAAACAGTGACGCCTGCCAGTCCCGCGCTGTCAATAGCGTCACAAAAGATACCAGCAGCAAGCCCGCCTTACCCCATGGGGTTTGTGCCCACGCGACCACAGACGGGTTTTCTTCTATAGCCCATACAGCGCGCATACCGACATCGCTGTAGCGCGAACGCTTTGGCTCGTTCATGGATTTTTATGCACACCCAAACCAAGTGGATTCAGGCACAGACCTGTGATTCAACGAACAAGGCAATCGCCTCAACCGAGTCAATCAAACTGACCTCGAAATCGGCGCCTTTGAAATCAACGCCAAACGCCTCTTCCAGATAGACCACCAACATCATCATGGCGACTGAATCAAGTCTGCCACTGACAAACAATGAATCACTGTCGGCTAAAGGCGTGTTATCCCCTTGGCTTTTCAGTTTATCGGTTAAATAGTCTTTGATTTTTTGCTTGCGGTTATTCATCACTGATCTCTCCTGTGTGTCGCTTAAACAGAGGCAACAATGTGAGCTGTTTCTTGCAGCAAGGCTGTCAATGCTTTGCGATCGACTTTGCCACTTGCATTCAGTGGCATGCTTTCTAAAGCAATCACCTGCTGCGGAACCATGTACGGCTGTAAAGTCTGTTTAAGACCAGCGAGCAATTGGGCTTGGTCTAAGTCAGACCCTGCAATAAAACCCACCAGCCCTTTGGCCATGCCATCTACAAGCGGCCAAGCCACAGCGCCTACAAGGTCGCGGCCAGAAACAAGGCGCAATGCGGCATCTATTTCTTCCAATTCAACGCGGTGTCCAAACACTTTGATTTGGTTGTCTATGCGGCCTAAGTAATGAAAATCACCTGAAGCGTCACGCAAGGCATAGTCGCCCGTCAAATACCACCGCTTGGCGTTCCACACCGGAAACTTTTGTTCGGTTAATTCAGGTGCACCAAGGTAGCCTCTGGCCAACTGCACACCGCCTAAGACCAACTCTCCGGTCATGCCATCTGGCACCACTTGGCCATCCGTATCCACCACCCTTGCCTCACAACCACTGATGGGTGTGCCAATAGAAACAAAGCCACGGCCAGCCGTGATGGGTGTGTGGGGTGAAAACGCTTGCGCCAAACAAAAAACCGTTGCTTCCGTAGGACCATACAAATTAAAAATGGCGGAGTTGGGTGCCACCGCCTGCCACTGACTGGCCGTACTGTGTGGCAATGCCTCACCGCCAAACACAGATAAGCGCAAATCAGGCAAACAACCCGGTTGCAAAGCCTTGAGTTGCTGCAACATACCTACCAGTGAGGGCACCGAATTCCATATGGTCAATTTTTCAGTTCGGGCCAACTTCACCGCATTCATGGCCAAGTTTGCCGAAAGAATGTAAAGCGCTGCACCCGCTTGCCATGTGACAAACATATTGTGCACAGAGACGTCAAAGGTGATGTCGCACGTTTCCAAGGCGCGGTCTGTGGCACGCATGGCCAGTTTGCGGGTCATGGTCTGTATGTAATTCTGTACAGACCCCGCTTCAATCATCACGCCCTTGGGCACACCGGTGGTGCCGGAGGTAAAAATCACATAGGCCAAATCTTGCTTGTTCACCTGCACAGGTTGCTGACAAGGCATGGCCTGTGATTGGTCCAGGGACTTAGATTCAAAGGCTTGACCGATGCGAACCATCAATTCCGGACAGGCAGACCATACGTTGTCGGTGAGCAATTTGGCACCCTCCTCGTCAGCAATGATGGCGCTGAATTCGCAGGCCGCAAAAATGGCCTGGATTTTTTCTTTGGGGAGTTTTAAACCTATGGGAACGTAGGTGGTTCCTGCCCAGCATGCGCCCACAATGGCCACACATGCATCCATGCCACGTGCCGCCAAAATGCCCACTTTCATCGGTTTGTGAGAACGCTGTTGCCAATCGGGTGATTGCGACAAGCGCTGCGCCACGTTTTGAGCTTGGGCTGCAAACTGTTCGTAATTGAGTGTCTTGCCGTTATGGGCGATAGCGACGGACTGAGGCGCTGAGAGACTGTGCTGCCAAACAGCGCTGGCTAAATTGAAGTTTTCTGGCATTTTCAAATGGTTTTATATTTTGCTTATGTTGATTGTCCATAAAGGGATAACCCCATAATCTAACCCATGCTTCATTACGAAACCATTCCCGTCACGCCTTTTCAACAAAACTGCTCTGTGGTCTGGGAGGACGAGGGCATGACCGCCGCTATCATCGACCCAGGCGGTGACCTTGCATTGCTGCAAAGCGCTTGCAAACAACGGGGTGTGACCTTGGTCGCGATTTGGATCACACATGCACATATCGACCATGCAGGCGGTACGGCCGAATTGGCTGAAGCGTTGAACCTGCCCATCATCGGGCCGCACCCCGGCGACCAATTTTGGATTGATGGTTTGAAAGAAGCAGCGGCCAGCTATGGTTTCCCGCCATCGCGGGCTTTCACGCCCACACGTTGGTTGAAAGATGGCGACACGGTCACGCTGGGCACACACAGCCTGCAAGTGCGTCACTGCCCAGGCCACACGCCGGGTCATGTGGTGTTTTACTCGCCTGAGATTCAGCGTGCCTTTGTTGGCGATGTGCTGTTTGCCGGCAGCATAGGCCGCACCGATTTCCCGCTAGGCAATCACCAAGACTTGATCGACAGCATCACCCAGCGCTTATGGCCCATGGGGGATGAGACGGTGTTTATTCCAGGCCATGGGCCTGAAAGCACGTTTGGCCGCGAGCGGCGCAGCAACCCTTATGTGGGTGGGACCTGAGCAACTCGTTTAGGGCTTGTTCATGGTTTTTTGGCCCGCTCATACAACGGCTCCACCTTGGGCAAATTCGCTTCAATGTCTTTGATACGGGTGCTGCCTGAGGGATGGGTGCTGAGCCACTGCGGTGGCGCGCCTTTGTTAGCTGCACCCATTTTTTGCCACAGCGTCACACCCGCTTGGGGGTTGTAGCCGGCGCGGGCAGCCAACTCCATACCCACCAAATCGGCTTCACTCTCGTCCTCGCGGCTGAACTTCAGATTGATCAAATTCGCACCTTGCATAGCCACCGCGTCGGTGACGCGTGGGTCCACGCCCAAATACACCGAAGCCAAGGCACCACCAATTTTCGATAAGGTGTTGGTAGCCATGCTTTTGCCCATGCGCTCGCGGGCATGTTCGCGCAGCGCATGGGCGATTTCATGTCCCATGACCATGGCCACCTCATCGTCGGTCAGGTCCAACTTCTTCAAGATGCCATGAAAAAAAGCAATCTTGCCTCCAGGCATACAAAACGCATTGACTTGATCCGAACCAATCAAATTGACCTGCCAATTCCAATCTTTGGCGCGGGGGTTCCACTCATAGCTGAATGGAATGAGCTTTGAGGCAATGGCACGCAAACGAATCACCTGCAGATGGTCGTCGGGGGCGAGTGCGTTTTTGTCTGACGCCTGCTTGAGCATCTGGTTGTACTGCGTGTAGGCCGAGGCTTCTACCTCAGCGGCCGGAACAAGTTTGGCGAAGCTAGAGGGCTTGCCCACTTCAACACCATCTCGGGCGAAAACATCCCATCCATACACACCGGCCGCACAAAAGGCGCAATGGTGGAAAAAAGCACGTTTGGTCAACATAGATTCAAACTGAGGTCTGGGCGATGACAATACAAGGGTATGAACGATAACCCATCTTCCTCTGTCAAGCTCCCTTCTTGGCAAGATACCCTGCTCATCTACCTCAGTCCCGCCAGTCTGCGCATGTTGGCGCTGGGCTTTTCGGCGGGCTTGCCCTTGTTATTGGTCTTGGGGACGCTGAGCTTTCGATTACGTGAAGCCGGCATCGACCGCGCCACCATTGGCTTTCTCAGCTGGGTCGGTTTGGCCTATGGCTTTAAATGGGCCTGGGCGCCGCTGGTGGACCGTTTGCCTTTGCCGTTGCTCACCCCACTTCTGGGGCGGCGACGCAGCTGGTTGCTGCTGGCGCAACTGGCTGTGGCGACAGGGCTGTTGGGCATGGCCTTGAGCAACCCACAAGACGCCCTCACGCCCTTGGTCGGATTTGCCCTGCTGGCAGCCTTGGGTTCTGCCACACAAGATATTGCTTTGGACGCGTTTCGCATCGAGTCAGCGCAAGCACGTTTACAAGCGGTGCTGGCAGCCAGCTACCAAACCGGTTATCGGCTTGCGATGATTTGGGCAGGTGCGGGCGTGTTTTGGATTGCTGCTCGCGCCGAAGTGGGTGGCCTGCCTGCCGGCACTTACCAAGATGCGGCCTGGGGCGTGGCCTATACCGCCATGGCTTTGTCGATGGCAGTGGGTATGGTGACGGTGTTGTTTTCCCAAGAACCTGCGCATGTGGCTCTACCTGCGGCCCACGGCCTGCGGGAATGGTTGCAAGCAGCGGTGGTCGCACCCTTTGCCGAGTTTGTGCGCCGCTACCGGTGGCACGCGGTGTTGCTGTTGGCTTTGATTGGCACTTACCGCATCAGTGACATCGTCATGGGCATCATGGCCAACCCGTTTTATGTGGACATGGGTTACACCAAAGAAGAGGTGGCCACGGTCACCAAGTTGTATGGCGTGGTGATGACCTTGGTGGGTGCCTTCATCGGTGGGGGCATGGTATTGCGCTGGGGTGTGATGCGGGTATTGATGCTGGGTGCGGTGCTCAGCGCCTTCACCAATTTGCTGTTTGCTTGGCTGGCTTTGCATGGCCACGATGTCTATGCCTTGATAGGCGTCGTATCGGCAGATAACTTGGCCAGCGGTATCGCATCAGCTGCCTTTATCGCGTATTTGTCGTCGCTGACCAATGTGCAGTACTCGGCCACGCAGTACGCTTTGTTCAGTTCGCTGATGTTGCTGTTGCCAAAATTTTTAGCCGGTTTTTCTGGCCTGGCGGTGGACGCCGCCGGCTATGCTTGGTTTTTCACAGGTACCGCTTTGTTAGGTGTACCTGTGCTCTTGCTGGTGTGGTTGGCCAGCCGTTTTCATTCTTCAGGAGACTAAACCCATGTTGCCCAACTTACCCACACGCCGACTGACCTTGCTTGCTGCCGCCTTGCTGTTGCAAGCGGGATGGGCCTGGTCGCAAGCCTTGCCCGTGGCCTCTCCCGAGTCAGTGGGTGTGTCATCCAAACGCTTAGAAAAAGTGTCTCAAGCCATGCAAGCCGAGATAGAGCAAAAACGCTTGCCCGGTGCGGTGGTGATGCTGTCGCGCAAAGGCAAATTGGTCTATGCCCAGGCCTTTGGCAAACTCAACAACGGCAGCGATGCGCCCATGCAAATCGATTCACTGTTTCGCATTTATTCCATGACCAAGCCCATGGTCTCCACTGCATTGATGATGTTGGTAGAAGACGGCAAGGTGCAACTCACCGACCCCGTGTCCAAGTACCTGCCCAGCTTCAAAAGCCCCATGGTCAGCGTCCCCTCACTGGATGCGCCCTACAACGGCGTGAGCTTCAAATTGGTACCTGCCCACAAAGAGCCCACTATCCAAGATTTGCTGAGACACACCTCGGGGCTGGCCTATGGCGAGCTCACCAAAAACACCTTGGTGAAAGACGCTTACACCCAGGCCGGTATTTACCAACCCAGCACCGACTTTGATGCACGCACGCCCAGCAGCACCGAGATGGTGGACCGCTTGGGCAAAGCACCGCTGGCACAACAACCGGGCACCGTGTGGGAATACAGCTTGTCGGTGGATGTGCAAGGTCGCATCATCGAAGCCGTGAGCGGGCAACGCTTGGGTGACTTTTTGCAAGCCCGGTTGTTTCAACCTTTGAAGATGAAAGACACCGGTTTTTATGTGGGTGCGGCCAACCTCCCTCGCTTGGCAGAGCCTTTCCCCAAAGACCCGGCGACGGGTGCGGCGGTGAAGTTGATCGACGTGAGTCAGCCTCCTGGTAACGACTCGGGTGGTGCCGGGGCAGTGAGCACCGCAGGTGACTACTTGCGTTTTTGCCAAGCCATGTTGGATGGCGGCCAATTGGACGGCGCGCGCATTGTGTCGCGTTCCACGGTACGCCTCATGACCTCGGACCATTTGGGCAGCGCCATTGCCACGCCCCTGTCACCCGGACAGTTGCTGTTGGGCACACCCGGCTATACCTTTGGTTTGGGCTTTTTGGTGCGCCAAGCCGATGGGCTTGCTGCGGTACATGGCAGCGCGGGCGAGTTCATGTGGGCGGGCTATGCAGGCACGTATTTTTGGGCCGACCCTAAAGAGCAAACTTGCGCCGTGTTGATGACCCAGTCCAGCGGTCCCTCACGTGTGGTTTACCGACGCATGATGAAGGCCTTGGTGGCACAAGCCTTGGTCGATTGATGGTTTATGGGGGTCTGACCCCGATTAATGGGTTGGCGCGGTTCGCGCCAAAACATAGAGGGTCAATACGATGCACAAAGAGCCCAGCACATCCAGCCAGCCAAAAGGCACGTTCAACCACAACACCGCCACCAAGGCAGCAGACAAGGGCTCCGCGCAGGCATACAAACTGGTGCGTTGCGGCCCAATCTGTTTGACGGCCAACAAATAGCAATAAAACGGTACCAAGGTGCCCAACACCACAATGAACAGTGTGGCCAACCATGTAGCGACATCCCATTCGCCTGGAATATGCCACGGCTGACTGATGCCCACATACGCCAAGCCGCCTACCAGCATGCCCCAACCCACCACCAAGGCGGAGTCATATTGCTTGAGCAAGGCCACGGGTTGCAATGTGTAAAACGCCAAAGCCAATGCCGATGACAGGCCCCACAACAAAGCTTCTGGGCTGATGCGCAAAACCCCTATGTCGCCATGGGTGACCAGCAACACCGTCCCCACCACGGCCAAAACCAGCGCTGTTAGTTCTTGCCCTGAAGGCCAGCGTCTGTGCACGGCGATCAAGTACAAGGCAATCAACGAGGGTCCCAAGTATTGCAACACCGTGCCCACTGCCGCATTGGAATGTTCGATAACGCCGAAGTAGGTGTACTGCACACCCAGCATGCCCACCACGCCAAATGCCAGCAGTTGACGCGCACTGTGCTTGGTACGCCAAATCGTCCACAGTTTTTGAGGGTGTTGCCACCCTGAAAAAATCAGCAGCAACACACCAGCCATCAGCAAGCGCACTGTGACCAACCAATCGATGCTGATGCCGCGTTGTTGAAACACAAATTGTGCGCATGCGCCAGAGATGCCCCACAAACTGGCGGCAAACACAGCCAAGCCATTGCCACGGCCCTGCGGGCCTCGCAATGGCGCGAAAAAACTCATTTACCGGCCGTCCAATCGATGAGCGCATCCAATACAGGTCGGGCTTGGTAGGCATTGGCATGGTTGACGATGGCCACCAACACATAGCGCTGTCCTTGCTTGCCCTCCACATAACCGGCCACACCCATGACATCGCGCAAACTGCCGGTCTTCAAATGCGCTGAGGCAGTGCTTTTGCTGCGTTTCATCGTCCCATCTACGCCCGTGAGGGGCAAGGAAGACATCAGCTCTGGCATAAAAGGCTGCAACCATACCCATTGCAACAGCCCTGCCAGGGCTTGAGGCGTGATGCGCGCCTCACGGCTCAGGCCTGAACCTTTGTCCATCACAGGCAGCTCTTGACCCAAGCGCTCACGCCACCATGCATCTACAACGCTTTTGCTGTTGGCTGTATTGCCCAGACCACGCTGTTGAAAACCCAGGGTTAAGAACACCTGTTCTGCCATGACGTTGTTGCTGAACTTGTTGATATCGCGCACCACCTCGGCCAAGCTGGGCGACTCGTGCGACCACAAGGGTTTGAGGTTGGCGGGCATGACACCCTCGTGGACCGTGCCACTGAGTTGACCACCCAGTTGCAACCACATGCCATGGATGGCACGTGCCGCAAATTGCGGCGGATCGGCATAAGCCACTGGCCACACTTTGTCGGCACACGCCAAAGGGTAAGCAC
>Ga0214919_10006027_pt1 | contig 16836 bp, 21 predicted proteins | sample LL1503_MetaG_FD_177994 | JGI IMG/M metagenome (GOLD analysis project Ga0214919, IMG submission 177994) | Freshwater microbial communities from Lake Lanier, Atlanta, Georgia, United States - LL-1503 | ecosystem: Environmental > Aquatic > Freshwater > Lake | place: USA: Georgia | collected... | reverse complement strand
GTTTCAATTGAGGTCAAACCGTCAGCCTTGGAGGCTTTCAAAGTTTGACACAGAGTGGCCTCAGAGCCACTTATTGCACGTGTGGATGGATTGTTGGCATGAGCCGACTTTTCAGACGCCGTGTTAGCGCATCGCGTGTATGAGGCTGCTCGATAGCAGACGTGCCGGCGGCCGCTGGGCTCGTCCCGACGACCGGCGGGGGAACCGCCGCGTCATTTCCGTAGTGAGAGCTGGCGAAACGCCGAGCCCGGACACTGCCACGCAGTGGGTGCGGGTCATCCCGGCCGCCTGCAGCACTTAGCTTGGCGCCCGGCCAAAACAGAAATTGCAGAGAAAGGTTCGTCGGCGATGGCCCGCTCGTCAGAAGAGGAAGGGCTCGCCGGTGAAGGCGGGCAGCTGCAGCGGGGCTGCGGGCGGCGCGCCCGGGATCTGCCGCTTGCGCAGGAGCACGGGGATGGAGTCGATGCTGTCGCGCACGCTGCGCTGCTGGCTCGCGGTCTGCTGGAGCGCGTGCAGCACGCGCGACGCCACCTCGCACGCCGGCTTCGCGGCCAGCACCCAGGCGTCGAAGCCCTTCAGCAGCACGGCCACGCTGCTCGGCAGGTCCATACTTGCGTTTGTTTAGAGCGGGGGCGGCCGGAGCCCGTAAGCAAACCCACCGCATGGAAGCGCCGCCCGCGCTCGACGTGCCGGACCTGCGCAAGCTGCTCGAGCTCCTCACGTTGGCGGCCGAGCGCGGCGCCTTCCAGATCAGCGAGTACGAAGATGTCGGCAGCCTCGTGCGCCGCCTCGGCGCCTTCGTGCGGGCCTCCGCCGGCTAGCGCGGTCGACCTGCAGCTGACGGCGCTCGAGGCCGCGCTGCAGGCGCCGCTGCCGGCCGAGCGCGACGCGCCGGTCTACTTCCCCGACTGCGCCACGCCGCGGCCCGACGACGGGGGCCGCTACCCCTACCAGCGCGTCGGCCAGGACCTCCTGGCGGCGCCCTTCGCCAAGAACCTGCTGGTGGCCTCGCCCACGGGCTCCGGCAAGACGCGCCTCATCGAGGACTGCGTGGCGCTGGCCCGGGCGCGCGGCGAGCGCCTCTACGTCGCCGAGCCGCTCATCGCGCTCGTCGAGCAGATTTACACGCGCCTCGGCGGCGCCGACGTGGCCATGCGCACCGGGCCCTCGCGCAAGGGCGCGGCGGACGCGCCGATCGTGGTCTGCACCTACGAGGTGCTGGCCCGCATCGTGGCCGCCGAGACGGACGCGCTGGACGGCTGCCCGCGCATCGTCATCGACGAGTTCCACTTCCTCGGCGGCGATCGGGGCCCGGTGCTGGCCGAGATCCTGACCTGCTGCCGCGCCGGCCGCGAGCTCGTGGCGCTCTCCGGCACCATGCCGAACGTGCAGCAGCTCGCCGCCCACATGGGGCGGATCAACGGCTTCCCGACCTACGTCGTCGGCGCGCCGCAGCGGCCGGTGCAGATCCAGTTCTACCACTACTCGGCGCAGGAAGACCGCCTGCGCACGCTGCGCCCCAGCGTGCGGCCGCCGGCCTTCGACGCGCGGCGCGTCGGCGGCCTCGGCGACCGCCAGGCGCTCCTGCGCTTCGTCGACCAGCTCGGGGCCCACGACAGCCACCCCACGCTGATCGTGGCCTTCAGCTGCGCGCGCCTGGACCAGATGGCGGACTGGGCCGCCGCGCGCGACTTCTCCACGCGCGCCAGCCGCTGCCTCGTCACGGTGGCCTTCGCGCGGCTCCTCGAGCAGCTCCCGGCCGTGGACGCGCCGCTCTTCGCGCCCTACCGCGCCTGGGCGCTGCGCGGCGTGGCCGTGCACCACAGCCACGCGCCGGTGCCCTACCTGGAGCTCGTGTCCTGGCTGGCCGAGCGCCGGGCGCTGGCGCTCGTCTTCAGCAGCTCCACGCTCTCCGCGGGCATCAACCTGCCGGTCCGCACGGTCGCGCTCGCGGCGGCGCGCGTGCCGCAGAAGGCGCCGGACGGCACGCTGGTGCACCTGGACATCTCCCCGCTGCTCTTCCACCAGCTGGTGGGGCGCGCCGGCCGCCCCGGCTTCGAGACCGTGGGCTACTGCGTGATCCTGACCCGCGACTACGGCGGCTACGAGACGGCCCAGGCGCTCATGCAGTGCCGGCTCCCGCCGATCGTGCCGCTCGGCGGCTATGCGCCCGGCGAGGTCTTGCGCGCGCTGCGGCAGCAGCGGCGGCTCGTGTACGAGGCGCTCTGCTTCGGCGACGCCGCCGCGCACGCCTGCGTGCTCCGGGCCGAGCGCGACGCGGGCCTCGCCGCCGCGGCGCTGCGCCTGCTGCCCGACCCGGCGCGCGGCCCGGCGCTCTGCGCCGCCGCGCGGCTGGCCGAGGCCGTGCCCCACCAGACCCGCTTCCTGCAGCACGCCCGGCCGACGGGCCCGCCGCGCACGCTCGTGCTCGTGCCCTGGGGCTTCGAGGTGCGGGCGGGGCCGCCGGGCGACGGCGAGGGCCACGCGCTGACGGCGGCGCGCGGCGCCAAGCGTTGGCCGTTCGAGGACGCCCTGGCCCTCGCCGCGCTGCGCAAGCAGCTCGAGGCCCTCGGCGCCTTCGCCGAGGCGCCGCCCCTGGAGCAGCGCGTCGCCAGCGTCCAGTACGTGGCGCAGCGCAGCGCCCGGGCGCTCCGCGAGGCGCCCGAGGCCGACACCTACCGGGCGGCGCTGCAGGAGCTCGGCCCCTGCGTCGCGGACGAGACGCTGACGCCGCTGGGCCTGGCCGCCTGCGAGCTGCGCACCTGCGGGCAGCCGCACCAGGCCCTGGCGGCGCTGCTGCAGTGCGGCGCGCTGGCCTGGCCGGCGGCGCTGGCCTTCGCGTCCCAGGTCTTGGCCGAGGGCTCGGGCGACGATGCCGAGCTGCCGCTGCCGCCGGACCTGCAGGCCGCGCTGGCGCGGCTGCCGGCGCGGACGGCCCGCAGCTGGACGGCGGCCGTCCTGCGCTGGGCCGAGGGCGCGGAGCTCGTGGACCTCGCCGCGGCGCTGCCCGTCGGCTGCTTCTGCCGGCACGTCACGCGCGTGGCCGACGCCTGCGAGGAGCTGGCCGAGGCGCTGCGGGCCCTGGGCGCCGCCGCGGGCGGCGAGCCCTTCCTGGCCGCGCAGCAGCAGATCGTGCGCGGCCTGCCCTTCGCGAAGCGGGGCGCCTGGAAGGCCGCGGTCGTGGAGCTCGACGCGGCCCCGGCGGCCGACCCGGCGCGCTGCGGCGGCCTCGACCTCGAGGCGCTCTTCGGCGCGGACGAGGAGCCCCTCACATGAGGCTCAGGCAGACGTTGCGGGCGCCGAGGCCGATGGCCTGCGCGGCGCTGGTGTTGCTGCCGACGGCGGCGCACGCCTGCGCCGCGGCCTCGCCGCTGCCCGCGTAGCACAGGCACGTGGCCATGTCGGCCATGCCCAGGCCGGCGCAGGCCGTGGAGATGCAGGCGTACGGGGGCGCCGCCGGCGTGGGCTTAAGCACGGGCATCGGCACCTCGCGGCGCGGCGGCGGGCCCCGCCAGGCATCGACGGCCTCCGTGTCCGTCGGGCAGAATTGGGGGCTGTAGTCTATGCACGCGGGGTCCCCCATGGCACAAAAGGAGGTCCCGCGGGAGCAGGCGATCTCTTGACGCGCCGGCGCGGGCGCCTTGCAGAAGAAGGGGCTGTTGTCGGCGCAGTACCGGGTGCCGGCGCTGCACGTGGCGCTCGTGCCGTCGGGACAGCTGATCCGTTTCTTGCCGCCCATGACCGGCATGCTGGGCGCCTTCGCGGCCGGCGGCTGCGCGGGCGGCAGGGCCGGTGCCTTCGCGGCCGGCGGCTGCGCGGGCGGCAGGGCCGGTGCCTTCGCCGCGGGCGCGCGTGGCGCAGGCGGCCTGCTCGGCGCCGTGGGCGAGGGCGGCCTGCTCGGCGCCGCGGGCGCGCGCGGCGAGGGCGGCCTGCTCGGCGCCGCGGGCGCGCGCGGCGAGAGCGGGATGCTCGGCGGCACGCGGCCCGCGCGCATGGCCACGCGGTCGGCGGCGGGCAACATGGCGTTGCGGTGTTTGTATAAGCTTCAGTACTCGGGCTGTTCTATTGGTGCTTGTCGGCCAGGGGGCTCGCAGCAAGGACGGCGGCCGGCGTCGTCGGCCGGGGCCCCGCCGCGGGCGACCGCGGCGTGCGCGGCGCGGGCGCCGGCCAGGTCGCCAGCTCCGCGAGCAAGGCCGCGAGCCGGTCCTCCGCGGCGGCCCGGTCGGCCGCGGCCGGCACGGCCGGGTGGGCTCGCGCCACGGCCCGGCTCGCCTCTTGGCGATAGGCGTCCGCGTGCTCGCCCGGCACTCCGGGCGTGGCCGGGCGCGGACTGGCGGGGCGCTCGGCCGGGCGCGGACTGGCGGGGTGCTCGGCCGGGCGCGGACTGGCGGGGTGCTCGGCCGGCGGGTGCCGCAGCGGTTCCAGCAGGGCCAGGGCCGCCGCGACGAAGAGCCCGGTCTCGAGGCCCGGCGGCGGGGCCACGGCGTGCAGCAGCTCCACGCACCGCTCCAGGGCGGCATCCCGCGGGCCGGGCCCGTGCAGGCTCGCCAGCAGCGCCCGCCGCAGCTCCAGGAAGGCCGCCAGGTCCCGGCGCGCCTGGCCGTGGGCCATCAGGTAGGCGAGCGGCGGCTCGGCCTGCTCCGGGGCGAGCAGCGCGAGCGCGGCCGCCAGGCGCGGCAGGTCCAGGCCCAGGCTCGCGAGCGCCAGGTGGAGCTCGGCCAGCCAGAACAGGGAGACGTGCGCCGGCGTGAAGTCCGGCGCCGCGAGGAGGAACGCGAGGCGGGCGGCCCGCCCCGTGTCGAGGTAGCGCACGAACGTCAGGAGCTGCAGCTGCCAGAGCACGAGCCGCCGCAGGACGGCGTAGTAGGCGGCGGCCTGGGCATCGAGCCAGGCGTCGCGGTGCAGGTGAAAGGCGCGCTGACGGTAGTCGCGGCGCTCGTGCGCGTCGTCCGCCAGCTCGTCGAGGGGCGGTGCCAGCAACTGCGCCCGCGCCTCGGTCAGCGCCTCCAGGGCCGTCAGCTGGGCGGCGCGCTCGGCCGGCGGCACGAGGTGCCCCGCCGCCAGCTCCTGCAGCTCCTGGAAGAGGTCCTGCGCGAGGTTCTCGTGAAACGCCGAGCGGGCGCACGCGTTGACGAAGGCCAGCAGGGCCCAGAAGAAGCGGGCGCGGGGCTGCGCCGGGCCCGGGCCGGCGGCGCCGAGCGTGGCGGCCAGGGCCCGCAGCGTCGCCGTCAGGCGACTGAGCTCGGCGTGTTGCAGCGTCTGCAGCTTGATGACCCCCCCCAGGGGCTCGGCGAGGTGGTTCACGCCCTGGTCCTCGAGGAAGACGGTGTACACGTGATCCACGAGCAGCCACTCGCCCGAGCGCTCCGTGGCCACGAGGCGCGCGCTCTTGTCCGTGAGCCGGCGCAGGAGCTCGTAGCTCAGCCCGAGGGCCTGGAAGAGCGCGGCGAGCAGCGACAGCGTGTAGGCGTCGAGCACGAGGCCGGGCCGCAGGAGGTGCGCGGCGACGCGGAGCGTGGTCAGCGTCAGCACGTCGTCGCGCGTGTGGGAGTCCACGTTGATGAGCAAGAACACGCTGAGGAGCCCGAGCAGCAGACTCTCGGGGCGGTGCACGTGCTGCTCGAGCTTCTTGCGGTGCTGCAGCAGCGCGTCGACGTAGTGGGCGGCATCCTCCCGGAGCGCGTGCTCGTTGGCCCGGGCGGCCGCGTCGGCGGCCTGCCGCCGCCGCGCCTCCTGCGCCGCGGCCGCCGCCACGTGGCCGTGGGCCGCCGCGAGGGCGGCGGCGTTCATGTCGGCCTTTGCTTCTGCGCGGCCGGCCGCCGCCGACCTCGCGCGCCTGCTGGGCGAGACGGAGGCGGCCCTGGCCGCCGAGGCGGCCGCCGTGCGGGCGGCCGCGGCGCGCCTCCGCGCGCGGCCCGACAGCCTCGGCGCCGCGACCGGCCTCGACACGCACCGGAGCCGGCTCCTGACCGCCGAGCTCCACCGCGCGGCGCTGCTGCGCCGCCTCGACGTGCTGCGCGCGCAGGCCCTTGTGACAAATGGCCGGGATCGTTCCCGGCGACGCCGCGCGGCTCATGAGCTGCTACTATGACGCGACGGGCCGCTTCGTGTGCGCCACGCGGCAGGGCGAGGCCGCCCGCACGCCCAAGGAGCAGGCGCGCGAGGAGAGCCAGGTGCTGGCGCAGCAGCTGCGGGACCGTGAGCTCGTGAAGGTGCGCCTCGCGGACGCGCTGGCCGCCGGCGGCATGGGCGTCGACCTCGACGGCTACGTGCCGACGCTCCAGGGCCAGCTCGGCTACGAGGAGCCGCCGCAGGCCGGCTCGGCGCTCGAGGGCGCGCGCCGCCTGCCGCCCGACCGCGGCATGCAGCTCTCCAACCTGCTGCCGCAGCCGCGCCCCGTCGTGCCCGCCGCGGCGCCGGCGCGCCGGCCCAGCGTGCCGCAGGTGGCCGCGCTGACGTACAGCGCCGCCTGAGCCCCGCCCTGCCCCCGGGCCGTCGCGTTCTACAGGCCGGCCGGGGCCGCGCCGAACTGCAAAAAGCGACGCAGCACGGCCGTCATGGCTGCTTCTCTGGACGAGACCACGCTCGCCGTGCTCCGCGCCGTGGCCGCGGCCGCCTTGGACGTGCTCGGGCGGGCCGAGTTCAACCGCATCGTGGCCCAGAGCACGGCCGTCCGCGAGATCGACGGCACGGTGCTCGAGCGCGCCGGCGGCGGCGTGGTGTGCGGCACGAGCCTGGGCAAGTGCTTCCTGACCTGCGAGCAGGACCCGCCGGCGCCGCGGACGCAGCTCCTGCTGGGCATCGTGCCCTGCGCCTCGGGGCCCTATGCGGGCTGGGTGATCCGCCACCGGCTCAACGACGAGGGCTGGCAGGTGCGGACCGTGCGCGGGGAGCGCCGCGGCGCGCCGCGGGCGCCGCTAGCAAAACCACCTGCAGGCGGCGCCGGCGGCGGCGCAGCGGGCGGGGGTCGCGGCCCGCGTGCAGGCCGCGGCTAGGGCGCGCGTGGCACAGCCCGAGGGGTCCGCGCAGTCGCTGCAGTCGCACTGACAGCAGGCCGGGAAGCGGGCGGCGCCGCAGTCCGCGGGGTCGGCGGCCGCGCAGGCGCCGAAGGCCCCGGTCGCGTGCGGGCTCGTGATGATGCAGTCGCCGTTCTGGGCGAGGCCGCAGAGCGTCGAGGCGCCGCAGGCCGCCGGCGCCAGGCCATGGCAGTAGCCCCAGAGGCTCCCGCGCTTGGGGCCGCACGTCGCGCCCCGCGCCTCGCAGAAGCCCTGCTCGCGCGGCACGCGCGCGTCCGCGCCGTAGGCCTTCGGCGCCTCGGCCCGATTGATGAGGAGCGCCGCGATGACGGCGCCGACGATGGAGACGACGGCCAGGAGCGTGGCGAGGAAGAGCGGCAGGTAGCTCACGTGCCGCACGCCCGTCATTTGCTTCAGGTCCGCGCCGCTCTTGAATAAATGGCCGGCCTGCGCCCCGACGAGGCGCTGCAGCAGGCGCTCCTGCAGGAAGTCGACACGCTCTACGCCAACCGCCGGCCGCCGCCCTACGTGGCCCCGCTGCTCAGCTACGACGCCGTGCGCTTCGTCATGGTCGGCGCCCGCAAGGTCCTGCAGGAGCTGGGGCTCGAGGCGGCCTGCCTCGACCGCATGCCCTTCGCCGACATCACGCCCTACTGGCTCACCGTCATCCGCGACGTCGAGGTCAGCACGACCATCTGGGCGCCGCTGGACGTGGGGGACACGCTCGAGCTGCTCATCCGCCGCCTGGCGGGCGACGCCTACGCCATGTGGTGGCAGAGCATCCGCTACACCAAGTTCCTGTCCGAGGGCGCGCCGCCCGGCGTCCAGGAGCTCCCGGCCTACTCGAACCGCAACGGCCAGAAGTCCTACGCCGTCGCCAACCGCTGGTGGCAGGTGCCCGGCAAGTCCTGGGCGGCCTACGTGAGCTGCTCGGTCAGCGGCGTCCCGCGCGCCCAGAGCCTGCGTGCCTCGCACTGCACCGCGCTGGACGAGTTCAACGCCCGCGCCTTCGTGTGAGACGGCTCAGGGGCCACGCGCCATGGGTACCACGGCCGAGCTCTGCGGCATCTGCCTCTCGGAGTTCGACGCAGCGCACGCGCCCTTCGTGCTGTCCTGCGGGCACCACCTGCACGCGGACTGCATGCTGCGAGAATGCCTGGCCGCGCCGAAGAAGCGCTGCCCCTTCTGCCGCCGGAGCGTCGGCGAGGAGGCGTCCGACACCGACACCACCAGCTCCTTGAGCTCGGAGGACGTGCCGCTCGCCCCGGCCCCGCTGCCGCCGTGGCGGCAGCACACGTGGCCGCGGGGCCTGCGGGACGGCCCGCAGCGGCGCCGCTGCGTGGCCCTGGTGCGGTGGCTGCTGCGGCGGAGCGCGGGCCGCGGCGCGCCGCCGGCGCTGCGGCGCCACGCCCCGGCCGTGGCGGCCGCGGAGGAGGCCGTGGCCGCGGCCCACGCGCGGTGGCGGGCGCACCGGGCCGGCCGCGCCCGGACCAGCGTGCAGGCCGCCCTCGACGCGGACGCTGCCTGCCGCCGGCAGGCCCACGACGCCGAGCGCCGGCTGCTCGGCCTGCAGCGGACGTGTCTGCTGCGCTGTCAGAAGAGCGTGACGTGCGTGCGCTTCCTGGATGCACGGCGGTGAGCGGCCGTCCCTCCCGCCGCAGCGTGAAAAGGTTCGAACCCGAGGGCGGTCGTGCTCATGAGCGTGACGATGGGGGCCCCCGGGCCGGCCGCGGCGCCGCCCGACGACGAGGCGGTGCGCCGGGCGCTGCGCAACTACGAGCGCTTCCACGGCCTGGCGCCGGGCACGGCCCGGCTGCCCGACCTGCGGCGCAGCTCGGCCGGCGTGGCGGGCTGGGCGGCCTGGGCGGTGCTGCCGGCCCCCGAGGGCCGGGCCTGCCGCCTCATGTGAGGTACTGGGCCGGCCGCGGCGCGAAGCGCGGCGCCCTGGCCGGCTGCTCGGCCGGCTGCTCGGCCGGCAGCAGGAAGCGCAGGCGCTCGCGGCCGTTGAGGCCGCGGAGCATGCGGAGGCGCGTCAGCGTGATGGGCCCGCGGGACCAGGGCTCGTCGTCGACCTCGCAGAGCACGTAGTCGAAAACCTGCGGCGCGCGCTCCACCAGGACCGGCGCCTCGGGGTACTGCTCCAGGAAGCCGGCCACGAGCCCGTGCACGGCGGGCCCGCGCAGCGTGCAGCAGAGGTGCGTGCCCTCCTCGTCGCCGTCCGGCGCGAGCAGCGAGGCCACGACGTCGAGCTCGCCGGCCTCGCCCGGGCCCCCGAGCAGCTGCAGCAGGAAGGGCGTGTCGTTGCCCACGTAGAGCTCGGGCGCCCGGAGCAGCAGCTGCAGCACGTACTTGGCGGCCTGCTGGGCCGCCGGCGCGGGCGGCGCGGCCGCCAGGTGCGCCTGCCAGGCCTCGGCCGTGGCCGTGCGCGCCTCCGAAGTCCACATGTGCCGCTGGCTCGCAGGATCGCCGACGGGCGTGTTTTCTCTACAGCGCCCGGGCCATGGCAGCTGCAGCGCTCGGGAACGCGCCCGGCGAGGCCGCCTACACGGCCGAGGACGTCGAGCAGGCCTTCAAGCGAGCGCGGCTCGAATGCGTGCGGCGCGAGGGCCCGAGCCGGCGCCGCCGCGGCGACGCGCTGGAGGAGCGGCCGCCCAAGCGCCTCTGCTGCGCCTGCGAGGAGCACGTCGCGGAGGTCGTGGCGGCCAAGGTCGAGGAGCTTTACCCGCAGGAGGCGGAGAGCGAGCTGGTGCAGCAGCTGGCGCACGCCGAGGCCCAGGCGCACCTGGACGAGCTGCAGGCGCGGCAGCGCGAGCTCCTGGCGGAGGCGGCCGCCGCCCGGCTGGCGGCCGCGCAGCGGCGCGCGCAGGAGCAGCGCGACGAGAGCCTCTGCTGGCGCCTGCTGTACGAGGAGGAGCAGCGCTTCCGCCACGCCGAGCGGGGCGCCTGGCAGGCCACCGTGGTGCGCCAGGAGGCCGAGCTCGTGCAGCTGCGCGGCCGCTGGCCCGGTCTGTAAAAGTCACACCATGGCCGTGCAGGTGTGGATGTCCCCGCAGGACGTCTGCGCGCTCGCGGCCTCGGCGCGCGCGCTCCGGCGCGTGCGCGCGCTGCTGGGCCAGCGCCTGGGGCTCCCGGCGGACTCGAGCCTGCTGCGGCTGGCCGCCACGCTGCTGCGCCGCTTCTGGGCGCAGGAGTTCGGCCGGTGCGCGGCCGCGGACGGGGACGTGCACCGCCGGGTCAAGGTGCCCCGGCTCGTGTACGAGCTGCTGAAGACGCTGGGCTTCTGCGCCTTCGAGGGGCCGCAGGGCCGGCAGCTGCTCTACGACGCCGCGGGCACGCCCGTGTGTCTGGGCTACCGGGATTGGTTTCGGACGGCGCCCAATAGCGAGAAAAGTGAAGAGATAGCTCGTCGGATGCAAGCGCGGCACGCCGAAGACCTCCGCAAACATCGGCAACTAGAAACCGATCGAGAACACCGGCAGGCGAACGAATTCGCAGCTTCGCGTGCCGAGATCAAACGGAGATATGGCACCGAGCTGCGGCGGCGTGCCGAGATACTGAACGAGCACGACCCTAGCAGGGCCCTTAGATGGGATAGCGATGCAAATATCCGATTGTGGCTGGAGGGAAAAAACAAATGGCTGGGGAGCAACCGCGCGGCGCTCTTTCGCAGCTACGAGGCGGGCGCGCACCGTGGGACGCCTGCGACAGCGTCGGCCGTGGCGCAGAATGGGCGGGCGCCTGCTCCCCGCACTTCGCAGGCACAGGCAGGTATGATTTCTCAGCTTTTCGAGCCACCTAACTCAATCCAAGCGCTCAGGTTGAATGAGCATCAACAACCTCTACCATTGGCTGCAGCACTCAGTCAAGTTATGAGGTCTCAGGGAGTAAGTTTTCGACAACATCCGCCACCCATGCAGGTCGGCACGTCTGCCACAGCCGCAGGTGTCCCGACTGCGACCGAAAGAGATCATTTGAATCAGCTCTCCGAACGACAAAGCCTTGACCGACTCGGTGTAGACGATCTGTCGCGTCGAGTACGATTGCCGCCTCGCAGCCCATCTGGCCTTTCATCGGCTGAGGCCTCAGCGGAATGCGTGAAAATAAGAAATAATTGTTTCACAACTGAAGGTAAGACAGAATGGACAGATTGTGTGGCAAAAGCTGCAAGCGCGAGGTCCATAAATTGTCAAAGTAGCGCAGCTGCCAGGCCCACAGTTGTCTCGGTTACAAGTCCTATTTCACCACGGGTGACGAACCATGGGGCTCGAGCCACGATGACGAGATCACCAGATCCAAGCACCCACCAGCCGCTTCAACCTGCAACGTCTCCTAGTGAGAACCAGTCGAGTGCACAAATGACTGAGCGTGCGCGGAAACTCCGAGCAGACGCCGCTGAGGCCCGAATGGCAAGGCCGCTCAGACCAAACCTCGAGGGCGCCTCGGCCAATCTTCAAGCCAGTCCCGCTGCAGGGTCGGCAATGTCTTTTACCCCATTGCAAACCCAGAATTTAAGTTCCGCTACTCATGCCGACTGCGAATCGCCACAAAAACAACAGCTGGACAAGGTTCTCTGCGATGCTTATTATGGGTCACTTACGGCGTATAAGCGTGAAGAAGAAACTAACTGTATCAACCACTTAGAAACCGAATGCAAGCAAGGCAATAATGCGACATTCGCTACATACATGAACAGAACTCTAAGACCAAATGCATGCAAGAATGTTCAAGATGGTGAAGCGAAGATGTCGTGTTTTATTCGGGCACTCACTCAGAAGCGACAATCCCAATGCGCAGCTGTAAGCGCAGAGTGCAAGGAGCAGTGTCGGCAAGGCAAGGCCTGCCACAGGCCGTGACCCCGATTCGTCCTGCCGTAGCCTTTGCACGATCAACGCGATGGCCGACGCCGCCTTCGCGCACGTCCGGGCGGCCGCCGTGCAGCTGCTGCGCGGCTACGCGGCGCTGACGAGCCTCGACTTCGTCTGCACGGCCGTCGAGGCCACGCTCAAGGCGCACGCTGCGGCGCCCGCCTCGCCGCGCAAGCGCCGCGCGCCGCGGCTGCCCGAGCCGCGGCCGGAGCCGGCCCGGGCGAAGCGGCGGCGCCGCGGGCGCCGGCACTCGGCCGGCGCGCCCGCGCCGCTGCCCGCGGCGGCGCCCTGGGCCCGGCGGCCGCTCTTCGCGCGTCAGGCCGATGGCCCGCCGCCGCCGGGCGTCTCCTAAAGCGCGCCATGTGGGCGCGGGGCGCGGCCGCCGGCGCGGCCTGCGGCCGCTGTCGGCACCGCGCCGCGGGGCTGGTGCACGAGCCGCGGCAGCGGGCGGCGCTGCGGATCTACCTGGCCTTCCGGGCGCGCCGCCTGCTGCGCGCCGCGCGGGCGGGCCTGCTCGTGCGCGTGCAGGCGGCGCTGCGCGCCGTCGGCGCGCGCCTCGCGCCGGCTCAGGAGGAGGGGTCCGAGGCGTCCGAGGCGCTCGGCGCGGCGTCCTTGCCGGCGTCGCCGCCCGGGGCCGCCTGACAGTGCCAGAGCTCGGGCGACTTGCTGGTGACGACGATGCTGGGGAAGTCCGCCAGAAACTTGTTGAGCTCGCCGATCTCGGCGCGCGTGAACTTCTCGACCTTCCAGGACTTGTGGCTCTCCTTGCGGGCCTCCTTGCGCAGGCAGCGGTAGAGGCTGGAGGCGTGCAGCCGCTTCTCGGCCGTCGTCACCGCCTTCTCGTTGATGGAGCGCACCAGCTGGGGCACGCTCTGGCCGAGCCACACGGAGGACTTGCGCTCGCACTCCCAGAGCGCGTAGACGCAGCCGTGCGTGCCGCGCTCCTTGCCGATGGCCGTGAGCTCGAGCTGCGCCGGGCACGGGATGACGAACCACTGCTCCGCGGCGCCGCTCATTTGGCAAGTTTACTGTTGAGGCAACTTAGCTATAGTCGCGGCCCCAAGCCCGGCGCCGCCGGGAACGTTCACGGCAGGTCCGAGATCTTGAACATGGAGAAGGCGGCCGTGGACTGGCCCACCGAGGCGTTGGCGCCGCTGCCGAGCGGCGAGAGCGTGATCGTGCCGCCCTGCGAGCTCTGGTTCCTGAGCTCCAGGATGTCGCCGGCGTTGAGCGTGACGATGGAGTGGCCGACGTCTTGGGCCGTGGCGTTGGCGCCGAACCACGTGCCGGACTCCAGCGTGCCGTTGATGTACAGCGCGCAGGCATTCGGCTCCAGCGTGTCGATGGTCTTGAGCTCGTAGTAGATGCCGGAGAGGTTGCAGGCGAAGCTGAAGGCGTCGAGGACGGTGAAATTCTTAATGACCTTGACGTTTTCGAAGGAGATCGGGGCTCCCAGCGGGATGCTCTGGATGAGCGTCGAGTAGACGTTGATGTAGGCCGACGAAAAGGTGTTGCCCGGCGCGCCGGTGGCGCCGGTGGCGCCGGCGCTCCCAGCGGCGCCCGTGGCCCCGGTGGCGCCCACGTCCCCCGTGGCGCCCGTGGCCCCGGTGGCGCCCGTGGCCCCGGTGGCGCCCGTGGCCCCCGTGGCGCCGGCACTCCCGGTGGCGCCCGTGGGGCCGCAAAGCCCCCGGGGCCCACGACAGCCGGGCGGTCCGCACGGGCCGGGGTCGCCCCGATCTCCTTGATCCCCGCGGGGGCCGGGATCGCCCCGCGGCCCGCGGGGCCCGGGACAACACTCGCAGTCTTCGCAGGGCTGCTTGCAAGCCTCGCACTCTTCCGCTACGCGGGCAGGCGCCGGCGCTTGGGCGGCGCCGGGAGACTGAGCATCGTACGGTGTGGACGGCGTCGCATGCACGTTCGGGTCCATCGTTTGCGTGTTGCGCGGCTCTGCGAAGACCTATGGCCTTCTGTCCTATGGTTCAGAATTTTTCAGAGACTTCTCTTCCCCAGCCTCTTTCGCATCCTGCGGGCGCCGCTGCTCTTGCGCACGCCATGCGGAAGACTGCCGCCGCTCAGCGCTGGACGGCGCTCTCGCCGGCGGAGGTCGTCGCGCAGACGGCCCCGGGCCTGGCAGCCGTGCGGGCCGGTCAGAGCCGGGCCGTGGCGGCGACGGCGCCGAGCGAGATGCGGGGCGAGGACCGCTTGCGCGAGGTGGCGCTCCACGAGAAGCGCGTGCGCACGCGCGCGGCCCGCGGCGCGTCGGCCGCGGCCTGCAGCGCCCGGGACGTCCTCGCGGCCGCGATCCTGCAGTGGTACGCGCAGTCCCCGGGCCGGCGGGAGCTCGACGTCGCCCGTGAGGCCGCGAAGACGCCCGAGACTTCGCCCGTGACCAACGTCCAGCAACGGCGCGATGCCGCCCGTGCCCGCTGGGACGGCCTCTCGTCGGCACAGCGGTCCGTGGCGACCGCGAGCGGTCTGCAGTCTGCCCAAGTGAGCCGGGCACGGCGCGCGAGGGTCGAGTGCGAGCGCCTGCAGGCGAAGCTCGACGCCGGCTCGCTGACGGCCGTCGAGGCCCGGGCCGTGATCGCCAAGTACCGGGCGCGCCTCGCACGGCGAGCCCGCCTGGCCCGGACCGACGAGCCGCTCTGCCCCGAACTCGATGCCCTGGCGGCGCGGCTGCTCGTCGAACAGAAGGCCTCGGATAATGCACAAGATGCAGATGCTCAGGCTAGCGCCCCGCACGGTGGGCGGCGCAGCAGCTGAATCTCAAAAAACCCATCGTGAGGACCGACTGGTCTTCGCTTGCCAAAATGGCCAAAGCCGGTGCTAGCAGACTTTTTGGAGGCGCTCATCAAAAAGACTGCCCACGCCGAACGTTTGACTTGCGACCGCCGACGGGCCTACGGTCCCTTTCGCAATCGCGGCGTCTCCTCGCTTGCCAGCTCCGGCCCGCACCGAAGATGCATGCCCCAGCGCCTCGTGGAGCAGCGCTCGGCACGGGGCACTGACCGATGCGCCGCGCCGCGCCTGCAAGTGGCTCGCTCGACTAGGTGTGGTGGGCGCGATCGGGGCAGGCATGGAGCCACCCGCGCCCCCTTCGTCCGAGGGCCCGGAGGAGCTGCGCCGGCGGCGGCGCGGCACGCGCGGGCGGGGCGCCCGCGCCGAGGTCGCCGAGGCCACCCCCGAGCTGCTGCCGCTCAGGGTGGACCCCGCGTGCCTGCTCTCTCCGGGCCTGCGCGCCGGCCAGCCGCCGGAGACGCCGGCCGCCGACCTGCTGGCGCTGGCGGCCCAGCTCTTGTTGCGGCTGGACGGGATCTGGTTCGACGGCAGCGGCGACGTCTACGTGGTGACGGCCCCCGCGGCCGAGGGGCCGTCGCTCGTGCGCACCGTCGTCCACGTCCGCGCCAGCGGCCAGGTGCAGGTCTGGGCGGCGGCCCTGCACCTCGAGCCCAGCAACTTCTGCATCTACTCCTGCAAGGATGGCAGCTGCTCCCACGTGGCGCTCCTCGGCGACGGCACCTTCCTGCAGTGGCTGCCGCTGACCGCCGCCCAGCGGCCCTGCCGCTGGCAGCGCCTGCCCGGCACCGCCGTCCCGCCGCCGCCGGCCTACGCGCCCGCGCCGTGCCCCTTCGCAGGCGCGCCGGCGGAGGCCGCGGCGCCCGGGCGCACCTACTACGGCGCCGTGGGGCCATGCGCCTGGACCCGGCCACCGCCGGCGGCGGCCCGTGCAAATGGCGACGGTTGACGTGCGCCTCCTCAGCGGCGCGGGCGTCGCCTTCGAGCTGCAAAAAGTGCCGCACGTCGCGGACCTGCAGCAGGCCATCGCCCGCCGCCTGCAGATCCCGCTGCTGGAGCAGGCGCTCTTCGTGGATGCCCTCGAGTGCCACCCCTCGGATCCGACGGCGCCCGGCACCTACGCGCTCGTGCGGCGCCAGCTGGACGCCGCCGAGCGCGCCGAGCTCGCGGCCTTCGAGGCGCTGGCCTGGGACCGCGAGCGCCCGCTGACGCCCCGCTGGCGCGACCACGGCCTCGTCGCGGCCCTGGCCGTCGAGCGCAGCCCCGCTGCCTTCGTCGCCGCGTCGCCGCGCCTGCAACACGACGTGGGCTTCGTGCGCCGGGCCATCTTGGACAATGCCCGCGTCATGGCCTACGTCCCGCCGGAGCTCTGGCAGGAGCGGGCCGTCGTGCTCGCGGCCATCCGCGCCGATGCCGCCCTGCTCTGGAAGGCGCTGCCGGCCGGCGCGCGGCTGCCCCCGGACCTGCTGCAGCTCGCCGTCCGGCAGGAGCCCACGCTCCTGGCCCGCGGCGACTTCCAGGCGCGCGGCGGCGACGCCGCCGGCGTCGCCCTGGCCCTCCGCGAGTGGGCCCGGCGCCTGGCGCTCCACGCCGCCGACCGCGAGGCCGGCAAGCTCAGCTTCGCCGCCCGCAGCCCCTGCTGGCTCACGCTGGACCGCCTGCTGCGGGCGGCCGCCGGCGGGCGGTCGACGGCGGCCGTGCGGGCGGCCGCCCGCGAGGCCTTCAGGCTGACCGCCGCGGCGCCCGCCGACGCCGCGGCGCGCCACGCCGCCGCCGGCCTGCGCGCGCTCGTGCGGCGCCGGGGCGCCGTGCCGGCCGCTGGCCGCGCCTCCAAGAGCGATTCTTTTTCCGAGCCGGCAATGTAAAGCATGGCTGCCGACGGGCCGGCTCGCTTCTACGCCGAGCCCGAGAAGTGCCGCGAGACCTCGCTCAATCTCTTCGAGGCGAAGCCGACCGACACCTGGCCCAGCTGCGGCCCGGGCTGCGACATCTACTCGCAGGTCCAGCGCGGCACCATCACCGCGGCCTTCAACATCGGCCTGGAGAAGCACCAGGCCAAGGAGCTGAACGTCGACACCTACAACCAGGGCTGCACCAACCCCTGGGGCTGCGTCAACGACGACGGCTACAGCTGCGCCGGGCGCCCGCGCCGCTTCGGG
>Ga0214919_10006025_pt1 | contig 16841 bp, 16 predicted proteins | sample LL1503_MetaG_FD_177994 | JGI IMG/M metagenome (GOLD analysis project Ga0214919, IMG submission 177994) | Freshwater microbial communities from Lake Lanier, Atlanta, Georgia, United States - LL-1503 | ecosystem: Environmental > Aquatic > Freshwater > Lake | place: USA: Georgia | collected... | reverse complement strand
CTCCTATTCTATTGCCTAAATTGTTTTTTTTAAATGAATTTTAAAATACTTCTCGAATATGCATACTAAATTGTAAAATTCTCTTAAATCCTTCCACATTTGGTTAGAATGTAGTTCAATACTCGCTTCACGTAAATCAAGGACTTACGTTAAATCCTGGGTCCTTTGTTGTTTTTGCGTGAGGTTTACGTGAGGTTTTGCCTGAGGAAAACTGGTTTTTTGAGAAAAAATGGATGATAACAAGCAACGAATTTTAGAGTCCAAAAACGACTTATTTTAAGTAACTTTATAGTCAATTCTGAATATGAATATCGCACCAGTTTTACATAAAGCGCCATTAAAATCATTTGACGAAAAAATGAATGATTTGAACTATTGGTTAGCTCAACCTTTGATAAAAAGGCTTGAAGCGGTGACATTTTTAATATCTCAAACTGTAGATTTAAAAACTACTAGGATGGATAAGTCACATGTAGTAAGAAGAAAACTGAAATCATGACATTAGCCCAAGATTTTGAAGATTTTGTAAAGCTCCTTAATAAACACCAGGTTGATTATATGGTGGTAGGCGGCTACGCATTAGCATTTCATGGCAAACCAAGACATACTGGAGATTTAGATATTTGGATTAATAATTCAGAAACTAATGCAGAAAAATTAGTAATTGCAATTAAAGAATTTGGCTTATCAAGTTTAGGTCTAACTAAGTCTGATTTTATGCAAGAAGGTTATGTTACACAAATAGGTTATCCGCCTTTGAGAATTGATATCTTGAATACGATTGATGGTGTAAAATTTGAAGATGCTTTTCCAAACAAATTACTTGTAGATGTAAATGGGATTGAAGTAAAGTATATTGGACTTAAAGAATTTATAGCTAATAAAACTGCATCAGGCAGAAGTCAGGACATTGCTGATTTGAAAGAGATTAAGAATATTAATTAAATTTCACCTAAAGAAATTGTTAATTATGAAGACTAAAGTTAGAATAGAAAAGGCCTTTGATACGGTTAAGGTTTTCAAGGCAATCAAATAAAAAATAGCTAAAGAAACCGAAAAGATGAACTATGAGCAGTTTAAGGCTTATTTGAAAAAGAATCAAATAGAACAGGTTACAAAATCATAGATTTGATTTGCATTAAAATAGCTGATTGATTGTTTTTTTTCTTGATTGTTTCAGCCAGTATTCTATTTCCCGCTGCTCGAGAAAATCACCCCCTTAAATCGGGTCAAATCGCTCGATTTTGATTTTTCTAAAACATAACACACTGCAAATCGGCATCTTCATTTTCTAATAAAATCTTCAATATCTTGCAAACAAATCCTTTAGATTATGACGAAAGAAAAAATTTTAGTGGTGGGTGCTTCTGGGCAAATAGGTGTGGAGCTTACACTGGCTTTGAGAAAGATATATGGAAATGCAAATGTATTGGCAAGTGACCTGAGGGAAGAAAATGAATTGTTGAAAGGTACCGGCCCCTATGTAAGTTTGGATGTGATGAATAAGGAAATGCTCCATGTTCAAGTGATTCGTCAAAATATTACTCAGATTTATTTACTGGCTGCAATCCTATCGGCAACGGGTGAAAAAAATCCTAACCTTGCCTGGAGTATCAATATGCAGAGTCTGTTGAATGTATTGGATATTGCAAAAGAAGAAAAAATTAATAAAGTGTATTGGCCAAGTTCAATCGCAGTTTTTGGACCTACGTCGCCTAAATTAAATTGTCCACAAAAAACGGTCATTGAGCCTACTACCGTGTATGGTATTAGCAAATATGCTGGTGAATTTTGGTGTAATTATTATTATCAACGCTATGGTGTGGATGTAAGAAGCATTCGTTATCCTGGTCTAATAAGTTATAAGAGTGCACCAGGAGGGGGAACTACCGATTATGCAATAGAAATATTTCACGAAGCATTGGCGGAAAAAAAGTATGAATGTTTTTTAAAGCAAGACACTTATTTACCAATGATGTATATGCCCGATGCCATTAAAGCTACCATCGAATTAATGGAGGCACCTCAAGAAAAAATTAAAATTAGAACTTCCTATAATATTTCAGGCATGAGTTTTTCCCCTAAAGAAATTGCTGCTGAAATTAAAAAATACATTCCTGATTTTGCCATTACTTATCAGAGTGATTACAGGCAAGACATTGCAGATAGCTGGCCTCAAAGTATCGACGACTCAGTAGCAAGAAATGATTGGGGATGGAAAGAGGATTACGATCTAGAAAGAATGACAAAAGATATGTTGGAGAATATAAGTCCAGTGAAAATTTCGTAGAATTAATAATTTATGCTTGGGAACTGAAAATATCTTTCATTTTCTGCATCAAATCTTTTGAGATCATTCGTTCAGCTGTAAGAATCATATTTTTGAAAGCCAGCGCATGAGAAATTCCATGTCCGATTACAACTGGCTTTGCAACTCCCAGTACGGGAACACCGCCATAGACTTCAAAATTAAATCGTTCAAAATGTTCATCTTTTATTCCTCTACGTTGTATGAGGTCGTAAATACTCTCTGCTAATTTGAGTACCACATTACCTGTAAATCCTTCACAAACCATTACATCTGCTTTGTCTATTAACACATCTCTACCTTCGATATTTCCAATAAAATTAATGTGTTTATTTTCTTTCAACAATGGGTAAGTGGCTTGGGTAAGTAAATTTCCCTTTCCTTCTTCTTCACCTAGATTAATGAGACCTACTTTAGGATTAGCGTACCCAAGAATATGTTCTGAATACAATGAACCTAGTGTGGCAAATTGAGCTAAATTTTCGGGTTTGCAATCTGAATTGATCCCTGCGTCTACCAAAAGTCCAAGCGTACCATTTTCTCTGGGGATATAGGCACCAACGGTTGGCCTTGAAACACCTTCAATTACCTTGATACTAAACAAAGACCCCACCATCATCGCACCAGAGTTTCCAGCACTAAGGAAAGCATCGGTTTTACCTGAGGCCAAAAGTTCAAAACCAATCGCAATTGAAGATTGTGGTTTTTCACGAAGCGCCTTGGTGGGATGCTCGTGCATTCCAATGACTTCTGAAGCATGCAGTAAAATAAGGTTGTCTGATGAGATATTATGCTCCAATAGCAACGCTTCCACAATAGCTTTATCGCCAATCAGGGTAAGGGTTGTATTCTTGTCTCCTTCAGCTAAAAAAAGTGAAACACCTTTTACTGCTTCCAGTGGTGCATAGTCGCCACCCATCATATCAAGAGCAATATTCATGGTACATTCATTAAATAAAAAATTCTAAGTCATAAATTCTTCAACGAATTTAGAACTTAGAATTCAGCATTTGAAAAATATTATGCTTTTAGAGGTGCTTTTTCAGCTACCACTTGTCCTTTGTAGTATAATTTACCTTCACTAACATGTGCACGGTGACGTACATGTGTTTCTCCGGTAGTTTTATCCACGGTCAACGTAGTTTCGCTTGCTTTATAATGCGTCCTTCTTTTTGCGCTGCGTTGTTGCGAATGGCGTCGTTTGGGATTTGGCATATAGGTAAATTTTAGTTGATATTTATTGTTTAATTGTTTTTTATTAATAATTTCTTAACTTTTATTGTGCGAATGAACAACAATTGTCATTCACTCACTCTTCCACTTTAAATTTGTCCAAACCCTTCCAAATCGTTTGGGCATTTCTAGCATCTTCACTAATCTTCATTTCTTCCAATTTATTCAGAACTTCTTTGTTGCATTGCGGACCTCCCATCTCTTCCTCATTACACATCTTCTGCAATGGAACACTTAAACTTACGAATTCAAAAATCCAATCATTGAGTTTTAAATGGCTTTCCGTTTTGGAAATATAAAAAACATCAGGATCTTCTTCATTTTGATTCATTTCCTCTGGATTGTCTACCATCTTTACGACCATCTTAAACTCGTCCCAAAGGTCCATAGTAAGTTGATTGCCACATCGATCACATTCTACATTTGACTTTCCTCCTATTTCAAATTTCAATAGTAAAAATCCGCTTTTTTTATCCAGCTGAAGCTTTACAATCGCTTTAGAAATATCAAAATCTCTGGATTCAAAATCTTCAAAAAATGAATCATCCACTTCATAGGTAAACTCATGAATTCCGGGTTTTAATCCTACAAAAGCTATTTCAAATTCCCTTCTCTTTCCCATTAACTACGGTTTAAAGGACGGCAAAGGTAGTAATTTTTAGGATTAAAGAGCACAAAAATTTATATATTCTTTGCCCACAATAGCACGACAAGCTGCTTTTTTGTTATTTTTAGCATCCATGAAGCAGAAATTTAACTGGATAAAATTGGGCATTTATTCACTAATAGCCTTGTCCATCCACCTGTTTTCTAGGAATGAGCAGTGGGTAGAACAGTATTATTCCAATGGCATTTACCCTGTAATTTCCTCTTTTTTACGGGCTTTACTGGGCTGGCTACCTTTTAGTTTCGGGGATATTTTGTACGGGACGGCGGCTATTTGGCTTTTGATAAAGGGGGTAAAACTCCTGCGATCTGCTTTGAATAGACAATTTTATAAGGATGAATTCAAATCCTTTCTCGAGAGATTTTTAATCTCGATACTTTCAATTTATATATGTTTTAATGTTCTCTGGGGAATTAATTATAACCGCATGGGTATTTCAGGACAATTGGGTTTATCAACTGGCGAATATTCGGTTACTGATTTGAAAGACCTCAATGCTGCTTTACTTCAAAAAGTAAATGAAAGCAAAACCCAATTATTGCAAACTGTGCACGTGTCAATGAAGACCAATCAAATTGCTGACCGATCAAAACAAGCCTACCGTGAGGCAGAGAAAAAGTATCCATTTTTAAATTATCATCCTCCTTCCATTAAATCTTCTTTATGGGGTTGGCTAGGAAATTATATTGGATTCCTAGGTTACTATAATCCATTTACAGGGGAAGGGCAGGTGAATACTACCGTACCAAGTTTTGTTCAACCATTTACTAATTGTCACGAAATCGCCCATCAATTGGGTTATGCAAAAGAAAGTGAGGCAAATTTTGTTGGTTATTTGGCAGCTACAAATTCTAAAGATCCTGACTTTCAATATTCAGCTTATCTTGAACTTTTTTTATACGCTAACGGTAATTTATTTTATACCGATTCTTTGGCTGCAAAAAGTTATGGTAAACAATTACAGCCTGCTGTAAAGTTGGATTTAAAAAATTTGAGACAATTTTATAAACAGCATCGAAATCCAATTGAGCCAATGATAAGATGGATTTACGGGGCCTATTTGCAAAACAATCAGCAGCCCTCAGGAATTTTGAGCTATGAAGAAGTAACTAGTTTTATGATTGCTTATTATAAAAAATATGGAAAAATATAAATAGTTTGTGCGTGTTTTTTTAAATCTTACCATCTAACCTATTCTTATCATTTAATTTGGAAACTGAATTGATTGGAAAGTGAAAATCATTTTTTGACCTAGGCTCCTATTTTATATTAATTTCAATTTGCAAAAAAATCTATTTGATTCAGCCTTTTTAAATTTAATCAATGACAATTCAATTGAAGAATAATTTTTTTTATGTATTCTGTATTTTCTTATCTAGTATTTTAATTCTTGGTGGATTATCAGTAACTGCTCAATTGATTTCTGGAGACAAACTAAGTCGTGATTTTAAAAATTTACTGAATAGGCCGTTGGTAGCGCCCAATCCATCCATTCAATTATTTTCTACTGACTCGGTATTGATAGAAAGAGGTTTCTTTTATTCTGAGGCCAACGAAAAAGTCCCCATAGTAATTTATAAACCTATTTTGAGTGGAATGAAAAAACTTCCTGTAGTGATTTGTCTACATGGTACAGGCGGAAGTAAAGACAATGCTGAAATGAAAGATTTACTGAATCGTTTTTCAAAGCAAGGTTTTATTGCAGTTTCTATCGATGGGAGATATCATGGTGAAAGGCGATTGACCGTTTTGGCAGGGCATAATAATTACGAAGAAGCCATTATAAAAGCTTGGCAAAATAAAGATAGTTCCAACCAGCAGCATCCTTTTTATTATGACACGGTATACGATCTATGGAGGCTGGTTGATTATTTGTGTAAACGCTCCGATATGGATAGCTCAAGGATTGGTATGATAGGTATTTCAAAAGGGGGCATAGAAACTTGGATGGCTGCATCGGTAGATAAAAGAATCAAAGTAGCAGTGCCGGCGATATCTGTTCAAAGCTTTCGATGGTCGCTTGAAAATAATCGTTGGCAGGGACGAGCAAATACAATTAGGAGCGTCCATGAACAAGTTGCGAAGGATGGGGGCGAAAAAGAAGTCAATAAAGAAAATGTAGGATTGCTATGGAAAAAAATATTACCGGGCATTACCAGTGAATTTGATTGTCCTTCTATGATCAAGTTGTTTGCACCTAGACCATTGTTGATATTGAATGCAGAAATGGATCCAAATTGTCCATTGGTCGGAGCAAAAATTGCTTTTGAAGCAGCTACCAAGAGCTATCAACAAAAAAATGCATTAGATAAATTAAAGATAGACGTAGAGCCGAATGAGCCCCATCGATTTGGATCAAGGCAAAAGGAAATGGCCATTGCTTGGTTTAAACAGTGGCTTTAAAAGTTATTCATTGGTATGTATTATAGAACCCCGTTCTAAATGACAGAAAATAAAATGCAAGAAATATTTAAACAAGACAAAACATTTGATACAAACGATTTGCTTACAAAAGGCGAATACGATAATTGTATTTTTAATAATTGCAACTTTGCCGAAACCGACCTCTCAGAATTTAAGTTTATTGACTGTATTTTCAACGGTTGTAATTTTAGTTTAGCAAAACTTAACAAGACAGTGTTTAGGGATATTAAATTCAAAGACTGCAAAATGTTGGGACTTCGATTTGACACTTGTAACGAGTTTGGGCTTTCATTTTCGTTTTATGGTTGCCAGCTCAATCATTGTTCGTTTTATAAAACGAAAATAAAAAAGACGATTTTTAAAAATTCGCAACTACGAGAAATTGATTTTTCAGAAGCCGACCTCACCAGAGTGGTGTTTGATGACTGCGATTTGACACAAACCGTTTTTGACCATACGACACTTGAAAAAGCAGACTTTCGAACTTCTTACAATTATTCGATTGACCCAGAAATTAACCGAATTAAAAAAGCGAAATTTTCTATTCTGGGTGTTTCAGGACTTTTAGACAAATATGATATTGATATAGAAAAATGAAACTGATAATTGAAGCAATGAACCAATAGATTTTATCTTTTGATTAGTTTGTCAAAAACTGTTTTTCCACATCATGCTTTCTACTGGCTTATTAGGCTGCCCACTATATTTGGCATTTTTCTTTTCGTTGTATTTTACTTCAATCTCTCCATCTACAGGAAAATAGATCAGTTGACCAATAGGCATTCCAGCATAAACCCTCACTGGCTGCTTCACTGAAATTTCTAAGGTCCAGTTACCACAAAAACCTACATCGCCTTTGCCAGCAGTTGCATGGATATCGATACCCAATCTGCCTGTGCTAGATTTGCCCTCCAAAAAAGGAACATGTGCATGCGTCTCCGTATATTCTTCGGTAACGCCTAAATAAAATTCGTGCGGTAATAATAAAATACCCTCTTCTGGAATATCGAAATGCTCAATGGTATTGTGCTTCTTAGCATCTAATTCCTTGTTGGTGTAGGTGGCCAATGATTTGCCCAAATGAACGTCGTAGCTGTTGCTACCCAAACAATCTCTTTTATAGGGCACTATTTTGATGGTGCCGCTTTCCATTTCTTCTAAAATTCTCTTGTCGCTCAGGATCATGTCAGGTTTATTGGTTTAAATTTTATGCGTTACTTTGCCAAGGGTTTGTTATGATATTTGTCAATTGAATTTCGAATGCAAATATTCATTCAAATTCCTGTAATCTAAAATTAATCACTGTTTCATGCCGCTGGTTTATCAACAAAATATCAACGACAGCACAAAATTAGGTGTTTGGCACATTACTGAGCCAGAAGATTTTTTTTTACAAAAAGTGCCTTTGCAACAAGAAATTTCACATCCAAATAAAAGAAGGCAACATTTGGCGGGCAGATTTTTATTACAACAGTTATTTCCAGACTTCCCTTACGAGCTCATTCGAATCGCAGATACTAGAAAACCTTTTCTAGAAAACGAAGCCTATCATTTTTCAATTTCACATTGTGGTGAATATGCAGCGGTAGTGGTAAGTCCTACTCATCGAGTAGGGGTGGATATAGAAAAAATATCTAGCCGAGTAGAAAAGATTAAGCATAAATTTTTGTCAGTTCAAGAGCAGCAATTATTAAAAGAAATTCCACTTTTACCATATGATAGTTTTAGTGAAAAATTATTAACTGCCGCATGGAGCATTAAAGAAGCCTTGTTTAAATGGCAGGGTAGTCAGGAGGTTGATTTTATAAAGCATCTACCCATTAATCAATTTCAAGGAGATGAGCACAAAGCAATTGCCCAATGTGAAGTTTTAAAAAATAAAATAATTGTTTTGCCGGTGGAAGTTTTATTTTTTAATGATTATACTTTGGCTTGGGTGATTCAAAAAGTTTAATCCATTCAGTAATTTAATTACTGAATTTTATTTCCAAAATCCAACATCATTTTCTTGTTAATCAATGAATTTTTTAAGGGACAAGTTTATAAACAATCTCTAGTCCCTTTTTTGATTTCGACATCGTTTCCATCCTTGTACTATCAACACCTGTTTCCCAAACATACAATTTTTTAAGACTCATTAAATTCTGAAGGGAACTAATAGAACTATCTGTAATTGCAGTGCCATATAAATTCAACAATTCAAGTTTATTCAATCCCGAAAGGGCTGTAATACCTTTGTCTGTAATCTTATTTCGATTTAGGTTTAGCTTAAAAAGATTCGGCAGATTTCCGATTATTTTAAGGTCTTCGTCCGTGATTCCGCAGTTGGAGAGTTGTAACCAAACCAATTGATCTTTAACTGACTCAAGCACCGATAAATCTGGCTTGGTATTGGAAGGTCCAATGAATTTAACTTCCAGCAGGTTATTGGATTCATTGATAGCGTATACTTGAAATCCTTCTTTTAATAATTCAACGAGATCGTTTTTTGAGGCCGGCTTTGCTGAATAAGAAAGAATGGCAGCACGTCCTAGTTGGAAGAAATCTCCGAAAACAGTTTCTATTTTTTTATTAGGTTTTAGATTGGCGATCGTTATGTTTCGATGCGCCCCAGTTTCAATCCAAAATTCTAAAATAGCAATCTGTGATTCGGTTAGCGGAATTTTTCCATCGGAAGGCATAAATTCTTTGTGCTCCTTAGGAAGGGTAATGCGTCTAAAAATTTCGCTGGTAGAAGTGTTGCCTGGAATAACACCTTCTCTTGATTTTCCTCCTGCTAAAATTTCTTCATAGGAAGTAAGTAGTAGTCCTCCCTTTTTCTTTTCTTTATTGTGACAGCTAACACATTTGGATTGAAGAATGGGCATTACAGCGTCATTAAAAATATCTGCAGAATCTAGTCCTGAAATTTTTGTGTGCGCTGCTTGATTGTTTTGACTTTCTGATTTAACTAAGCGTGAAAATTCCATAAGGTAATTGCTTCCATGGGTCAGTGAGCCACCCCAATGACCAGTGAGGATGAGTAATACAGAAATTGTTATTATCAATGTCGTTCTAATTATTTTGGAGCCCTTCTTTAAAAATGGTATTGGGAAAGCAGATAGTAAATAGCAACAAGTAGCAATCGCAGCAAGAGTTATTCCACTTATTTTGTGCAGGCTTAGTGTTGCTTCTTCATAGCCACCAGCAAGAGATAAAAAATAGCCAGCAGTTGCTGAAAGAATCGAGCCAATAGCCGCTACCAACCAAACTAGTGAAATTGTTTTTGCAAATGAATCACGTGGCTTCCAAAATTGCAGGAGCTCCATAAAAACAGCAAAAGCCAAAAGGCCTATCGGCAGATGAATAAATAGAGGATGAAATCTTCCAAAAAAAATCGTAAAATCAGCAGCTAGTTGCATATGTAAATAAGTTCCGTTAATGACATTATTATTTCAGAGGACTACCTTTTAGTTTTTTACCATTGGTTGTCAATATTTGAAATTCGTGAGCACCATAGCCATTGTAGGTCCAAACTATTTTCTTATTATTATCTACTTCAAATAACCGGACACCTTCACTTGCACCATAACTTGCTATTACGGTATGACCATTGGGTAATCGCTGAGCACCACAAGGATCTTTAAATGGTTTTTCTTCAAAATCATCATTGGATATTTTCCATACAACGGATCCTTGAGGATTAAATTCTACTACTTTATTTCCATGTGTAAGCGTGACCAATGTATTGCCATTTTGTAAACGGATTGCAGTAAAAGGCCAGTTTTCGATTTGTCTTCCACCTAATTCAGGAAGGTCTGTTTTAATGGTGTGAACAATTTTTCCAGAACCAGTATATTCCTTCACGCTGAATGCCAATAAATGCGGCACTAAATAATTTCCCCCTTGAAGTTTTCGCGCCATTCTAGTTTGCATATGAATATTATCTGTCTCGGGCTGCAAGGGCACTGTTATTTGTATTTGTCCCAATTGATCGACTTCTAATAGCCTAGGTGTTTTTCCAGATTCTGTAATTAATGTATTGCCATTTTTTAAACGTACCGCTGTGCCCAGTTCATTTTCAGTAGCGGACTTTTTGAAATTAAAAATTACTTTTTTATCGCCATTATATTCTCTTACTTCATCACCCCAACAAATTAAAATATTGCCATTGGGTAATACATATCCATCTCTTGCGCCTGATTTATCGGCCTTCCAAATTTCTTCTCCATTCTCACCAATAATGCCGGTGTATTTTGGACCAGCGATGAAAAAAGAATGATGAATGTATGTTTTCCCCGCAACAGTTTTTGAAGCGTTTTGTGCCTGCATTTCGATAGGCAAAATTTGAATAGAGAGAAGTAGAATACAAGCAAGACGGCTTAACAAATTCATAGTTTTTTATTTATTTAGGAGAGAATATCTTTTACCACATTTCCATGTACATCGGTGAGTCTAAAATCACGACCACCAAAGCGGAAGGTGAGTTGTTTATGGTCTATTCCCATCAAGTAGAGCATGGTAGCATGTAAATCATGTATGGTAACTGGTTTGTCTACTACGCGATAGCCATATTCGTCGGTGGCTCCATAAATGGTTCCTCCCTTAATACCAGCGCCTGCCATCCACATACTGAATGCAGATGGATTGTGATCACGTCCATCCTCTCCTTGTGCAAATGGTGTGCGTCCGAATTCTCCGGACCAAACTACTAAAGTTTCTTCTAGCAGGCCGCGCATCTTTAAATCTTTTAATAGACCTGCAATAGGTTGATCTATCGCCTGAGCATTGCTTTCGTGTCCAGTTTTTAAATTAGCATGCTGGTCCCAACGGTCGAAACCACCGATGGAGGGGCAGGTAAGTTCAATAAATCTTACTCCTCTTTCAACGAGTCTTCTGGCAAGCAAGCATTGGGCTGCATAACTTTTTGTATGAGGATTAGTAGAATCCAATCCGTATAATTTTTTAGTAGCTTCTGATTCTGATTTAAATTCTGTGAGCTCTGGAATGGATGATTGCATTTTATATGCCAATTCATAATTACGAATAGCCGATTCCATTTCGTCTGCGCCTTCCAGTGAGCTTAATAGATGCTTATCCCTTTTTTTCAAAAAGGCTAATTTTTCATCTTGTATTCCTGCAATTGAATCAATTGGTTTGATATTCGCTATGGGTTCTGCACCGGCGCGTAAAATCGAAGCTTGAAAGGTAGCAGGAAGAAAACCATTTTTAAAATTGTCTAGTCCACCAGGTGGAATAAGCCCGCCATCGAGCACCACATATCCAGGAAGGGTATTGTTCTCGCTGCCTAATCCATAATTCATCCAGGCGCCCATGCTGGGGCGTCCTTGCAAACCACTGCCAGTATGAAGAAAATAATTTGCATTGGTATGTTCTGGAAAATTAGAAACCATGGATCGAATCAATGCTAGATCATCTACACAGGTTGCAATATGTGGAAATAGTTCGCTCACTTCCATTCCGGACTCACCATATTTTTTAAAAGACCAAGGGCTCTTTAAAATTTTCCCCACATTACCAAATTGGGTAGCGTCCACTTTGAACTTACTGCTGGGGTCTTCTCCATTTTCTTTTTCAAGTCTTGGTTTTGGATCAAAAGAATCTACTTGTGATACACCTCCATCCATGTAAAGAAAAATAATATTTTTAGCTCTTGGTAAAAATCCAGGCGCCTTGGGTCCACGAGATAAATAATCCAATAGAGCCGACTTGTCTGAAGAGTTAGAACAGGAGGGCAATAGGCTTCCAAATAAACTCACCATTGCAAGAGAACCAAAGCCACATTTACAGATGCCTAACATCTCCCTTCGGGAAAGCGGTTGGTGATTGGGTGGTAGATGCTTTGACATATCAATTTAAATAAATAAATTCTTTTAAGTTAAACACAGAATGAATGTAATCTTTCCAAACGATCCATTCAATATTTGTTTTTATTCCATTCTTCGCATAGGTTTTTTTCAGTTGCGATATAAATTCTTTTGCATCATCTATTTCTTGCTCTGTAGCATTTCTAGAAAGGCTTCGCTGATACACCCAATCAACTCGATCATTGGGACTGCTGATTTTTTTTGACAAAAGATTTGTTGCCATTGCTTCAGCTTGTTGAATAACAAAAGGGTCATTCAAAAGGATCAGCGACTGAGAAGGGACATTGGTAACGGTCCTTCTTCCAAAAGAATTAAACGGATTAGGCCGATCGAATGTCATCATCATGGGATCCATAAAATTTCTTCTTACCTCCAAATAAACACTTCTTCTTCTATCGCCATCGACTGGACCCGATTTGGATGGTTTACCACGCCCATTCATAAACGAAGTGATGTGAACTGGTATAGATTTGCCAAACATCTTTTTATCTAACTGCTCGGATGAGGCCAGCATGGCGTCTCGTATTGCTTCTGCTTCGAGTCTTCGAACAGGGTAGTGCGAAAGCATGATATTGGACGGGTCTATTTTGGTAGCCTTGCTATTGGGTACCACCGATCTTTTGAAAGCTTCTGATAATAAAATATTCCGTATGGTTTTTTTAATAGAATAATTGTCTTTTTGAAACTTGATGGCTAGATGATCTAGTAACTCAGGATGAGAAGGGAGTTTTCCTTGCATACCAAAATTATCTACTGTTTCAACAATGCCTCTTCCAAATAAATGATGCCAGATCCGGTTTACCATCACTCGGTAGGTGAGGGGGTTATTGGGATCGGTGATAGCGGAAGCCAATTGCATACGTCCACTTCCTTTTACATTTAAATCGGGGTTGGATATTTTGACCGCATGTAAAAAACTCCGATTTACAGGCTCAGGGGAAAGCTCAGCACAATTACCGCGAATAAAAACAGGACTATTTTTTCCAAAGCCATCAACTACACCATAAAAAAATTCGGTGGAGTCGGTAAAAGATTGTTCTAATTCAGATTTTGTTTGAAGTAAGTTTTCTATGGCTGGTAATTTTCTTTCCAATTGGTTTGATCGGATCATAGAATTTACCAAATGCACATCGGTAGAAGATAAATTGTTATCGAAAATTGCTTGAAGGGATTGCGCTAACTTGTTAGATGAATGATTAGCCTTGGCTGGCTCAAACCATTTCTTTTCAAAAGCAATTGCATATTTTACTTCGATGTATGATTCCTTTTTCATTTTAAAAACATGCGTTTCATAAACACCTGGAAGTACTTCGATATAGGCTTTGTGGCCTTTCCATTGGGACAGGTCAAAAATAAAATTTTTCAAGTTTGCAGTATCTACTCTTTGCTCAATTCCTCCATAAATAGGATATTGGATAAGTTGAAAATTATCGATCACTATTCTAATGGTAGCCTTTTTTCCTGCTGCCTTTACGCCAATAAAATTCTTGTTGATGGTGAAGTCTGGTGAACGAAGCGCACCAAAAATCCCAATGGCTAGTTTCTTGCTGGATGCTTTTCCATCTTTAAGCGAAATCAATTTATGCTGGTCATTAAATACGGGGTCTCCTAAGGTGCTGCTATTTCCGAAAGCTAAGCCATCCGATTTCCAACCATCCAAATCTGATTCGGAGAAATTTCCCAAAACGGAATCTTCTTTTGGGCTATTTAAATTATTTTCAACAACCATCGCTTTTGAAGATTTGGTGGAACTTTGTTTTTTCAACCAAGAACTAATTAATTGAATACGGATGGAATCTTCAATCAATTTTAATTGTTGTGTTTTTTTTGATGTTGCTAAAAGGTTGGCAGGGATCGGAGAAAATCTGGTCCCTTCCATCAGTCCATAAAAAGAGTAATAGTCTTTTGTACTAATGGGGTCAAACTTATGATCGTGACAACGGGCACATGCAATGGTTAGTGCTTGGAAAGTCTTGCCGGTAACATCGATCATATTATCTATGCGGTCTGACTCATCTTTTCTAACATCGACTGGGCTGTGGGTTCCTTCAGCCATTGCATAAAAAGCAGTCCCTAGTTGTGATTCATTTATTTTTTCAGCCACATTAATCCTTGGATTTTCCAGTAAGTCGCCAGCCAAATGTTCACGTACTAATTGGTCGTAGGGTACATCTGTATTAAACGCGCGTATTAAGTAATCCCGGTACCTCCAGGCTCCGGAAATAGTGTAATCAAATTCATGTCCTTTTGTTTCGGCATACCTTACTAGGTCCATCCAGTGCCTTGCCCAACGTTCACCAAAAGCGGTCGATTGCAAATACTGCTCAACCATTTTTGAATAAGCATTTTGACTTTTATCTTCTAAAAATTTTTGTATCGCAATTGGAGTTGGTGGAAGCCCTGTTAACACATATGAAACTCTTCTGATGAGCGTATTTTTATCAGCAGCATCTGACACACTGATATTGTTTTCTTCCAATTTTTTATTAATGAAATAATCGATTGTATTGCCAGAGTAATCTTTGAGTGCATCCGTTTCTTTTGGGGGAATAAATGCCCAATAAGGTTTCCATTCAGCACCTTGAGCAATCCATTTTTTTATCAAAGCAATTTCACGATCAGTCAATTTTAAATTCGACTCTGGCGTTGGCATCATGATATCTGGATCCTTGTGATTGATTCGAAAAAGCAACATGCTTTTTTCAGAGTGAATCGGATCAATCGCTTTGTTTCCATCTTTTGTTAGGGCCGTGGCTCCTTCATAGGTATCTAATCGCAGATTACCTTTTCGGCTACTTGGATCGGGGCCATGGCAGAGATAACATTTTTGGACTAGTATAGGCCGAATATCATAATTGAAATCTACTTTTTCTGCAATCGGTGGAGAAATTGTTTGATTGCAGCCTATGAATCCATAGGTAAATAATAGCATAGTGCTAATAACCAAGAAGGTCTTTTGATTCATAGCAAGTCGAGGAGACATGGTCTTCAGCAATTTTTTTCAAGTTACGGAAGATTTTATTTATTAACATTCAATTTTAAATAAATAAGTAATTTTCAATTAACTCTTTAATAATGAGTTTCTTTTCATTTAATTTTTCCCTCAGTAAATCATTCAATCTTTATTGAGATAGGGTTGAATTAAGGTATAAAAAAGTGGAGCTTACTAAATCATTCTTTTCTCTGTAAATCCCTTCATTTTATTAGCAAATAATTCTAAAGTATTTGACAAGTCCTTCCAGTTTTTATCACGAATTTTTTGGGTGTCAAATAATTGGCTGCCAATTCCTAGTCCTGAAGCACCCGCCTTCATATAATCTAAACAGTTGTCAATATTAATGCCTCCTACTGGAACAAGTTTTATTTGATTGAGCGGTCCCCTTAAATCCTTAATGTATTCTGGACCTAGCGAACTTGCAGGAAATACTTTCACCATCGTTGCACCTAAAGACCATGCTTGGAATATTTCAGTAGCAGTATAGGCTCCTGGAAAGACAGGTATTTTTTCTTGAACACAAGATTTTATTACGGATTCATTTATTATTGGCATAACAATAAACTGAGCTCCTGCTTCAAGTGCTAAATCTAATTCTTTGTCAGTGCAAACTGTTCCTGCTCCGATATTGAGCAATCCTTCGTATTGATCAGCGATCACTCGAATCATTTGCTCAGCATGGGGAGTATTCATGGTAATTTCAACAGTAGTAAATCCAGCTTTAATATAATAAGGTAGAATACCAAGCGTCTCCTCTAATGTAAGGCCTCTAATGATACCAATTACAGGAAGGGTTAAAAATTTTTCTAAGGAAAAAATATTTTTGTTCACGAGATATTATTTATGCAGTTGATGAGATTGAAATATTTTGATCTGCCCACAAAAGGCAGCCTTGTCCATCATTGATGGTTCAATAAAGATTGTTCTTGTATTAAAATTAAGCTTTTCAATTGCTAGTCGATACAATTGAAACAGACTTTCTCCACTGCATAGAACAATGGTACAGGGCATTTCCTGATGGAGTGATCTAATTTCAGAGCCGATTAACAATCCACTTAAATAAAAAAAGTTTTCTTCGGCTGAAAGTAGTTTAAACAAGGCATTGGTTCTTACAGAAAATAATTTATTGAGTAGGTTAGCATTGTTTTGAGATTTGTTAATTCCTTTATAAAAGGACTGTAAATTTAATTCATCCATTACTTTGTGATTACTTTCTTTCAAAACAGATCCTTTCAGAACGCTCTTAGAGCAAAGCATTTCAAACATTTCACCCGTTAGGTAAGTTTTAAAATCTATTATATTCCCCTTGCTTATTTTGATGTGTTTGGAATGGGTGCCAGGAAAAAT
>Ga0214919_10006024_pt1 | contig 16847 bp, 17 predicted proteins | sample LL1503_MetaG_FD_177994 | JGI IMG/M metagenome (GOLD analysis project Ga0214919, IMG submission 177994) | Freshwater microbial communities from Lake Lanier, Atlanta, Georgia, United States - LL-1503 | ecosystem: Environmental > Aquatic > Freshwater > Lake | place: USA: Georgia | collected... | reverse complement strand
GATGTCAAGTTTGAGTCAGTGGATCAGATTGTCACTGACCAACTCACAAACATTGAATCAGAATTCTACGACAACAAACTGCTGTTGCAAATATATCAAAACTTATGATCCAGATCAAAAATCTCACTGTTCGAAACTTTATGAGTGTGGGCAACGCCACACAAGGCATTGATTTTGACCGTCAAGATCTAACGCTGGTATTGGGCGAGAACCTGGACTTGGGCGGCGATGGTAGTCGTAACGGCACAGGCAAGACCACAATCATCAATGCGTTGAGTTATGCCATGTATGGGCAAGCACTCAGCAATATTCGCAAGGACAATCTTGTGAACAAAACCAATGGCAAGGGCATGTTGGTCAGCCTGGACTTTGCTGTCAATGGTAAAACATACAAGATTGAACGTGGACGCAAGCCCAATGTGTTGCGCTTCTATGTGGACAGTGAAGAACAAAGTGCCAGTGATGATGCACAAGGCGACAGCAGAGAAACACAGGATGCCATTGAGCGTGTGTTTGGTATGAGCCATGACATGTTCAAGCACATCCTGGCACTAAACACCTACACTGAACCGTTTTTGAGTTTGAAAGCCAATGACCAACGCACCATAATTGAGCAGTTGTTGGGCATTACCATGTTGAGTGAACGTGCTGAACGCATCAAAGAACTCAACCGTGGTACCAAGGACGCTATCACACAAGAAGAATTCCGTATACGTGCCGTGCAAGAAGCCAACAAACGCATTGAAGAACAGATCGAAAGCCTGCGCAAACGCCAGAAGTTATGGATTGCTAAACGTGACGAGGATGTAGGTAAGTTAACACAGGCCATTGGAGATTTGGAACATATCGACATTGATGCTGAAGTACAAGCACATAGAGATTTGGAAGCATTTCACATTAAGAAAAAAGCCATTGATGAGGCCAATCACTGGATTCGGCAAATTGCCGCAGATGACGTAAAACAAAACAAACTGCTGGAAAAACTCCGTCGAGAAATTGAAGCATTAGACAATCATCAATGCTATGCTTGCGGTCAAGACTTGCATGACACCAAGCAAGATGAAATACGTGCCAGCAAACTGTCCACACTGCAAGACACTGCATTGCAGTTGTTGGCCAATGACACACAACGTGAACAACACACGGCCACATTGAATCAACTGGGTGCGTTGGGCACAGCACCCACAGTGTTTTATGACACCTTGGAGCAGGCATTGAATCATCGCAACACTGTAGAAACACTGCGCAAAGACCTGGCTGCTAGAACAAATGATGTAGATCCCTATGATGAACAAATTTCAGACATGCAGGGGCAAGCATTGCAAGTTGTGAGTTATGATCACTTGAATAATCTTACTAGAATACAGGACCATCAAGAGTTTCTGTTGAAATTGTTGACCAGCAAAGATTCATTTGTGCGCAAAAAAATCATTGATCAAAATCTAAGTTATTTGAATAGTCGACTCACATGGTATCTGGATAGAATTGGTTTACCACACACAGTAAAGTTTCAAAATGATCTAAGTGTAAGCATTGAAGAACTTGGACGTGAACTGGACTTTGACAATTTGAGTCGTGGTGAACGTAATAGACTTATTTTGAGTATGAGCTGGGCATTTCGAGATGTGTGGGAAAGTTTGTATCACCCCATTAATATACTATTCATTGACGAAATGATCGATTCTGGTTTGGACACACAAGGTGTAGAAAATGCGTTGGCCTTGCTGAAGAAAATGACAAGAGAACGAAACAAATCAATTTGGTTGGTATCACACAGAGATGAACTGACCAGTCGTGTAGAAAACATTCTACGAGTTGTAAAAGAGAATGGCTTTACCAGTTATAATACGGATGTAGATATTGCATAAATGGATGCGGTTATTGTCAATATACCCAGAATGGCGCCTAGTCGTCCCAGTGCAGGTACTGCACTGATTAAAAGTTTGTTGACTGCACACAATTACAGCAATCGTTTGCTGGATATCAATATCGATTTCTTCAATCGTTTTGCTGTGGACTACGGTGCAGAACAGTTTCAAGAACTTGATAGATATTTGTACAACGACAACATTGAGTTAAGTCCTGCTACTGAACACAGTTATAACGAGTTTGTGTCTGGATGGGTGCAACAAATTGTAGAATTACGACCTGCTTGGATTTTGATCAGTATCTTTACTTGGCAATGTCAAAACTTTGCCAGAGACTTTATCAAGCACTTGAGAACACAAACTACTGCCAAGATTGTGATAGGTGGTCAAGGCATGATCAAAAGTGAGAATACCAGCTTTAATGAAAATCCTTATTTTGCCAAAGAATTGTTAAATGCAGGTCTCATAAACTATTACATCCAAGGCGAAGCAGAAAAAGCATTGCCTGAACTGCTGCGTGGCAATGACACTTTTCCTGGCATCAACTCTGATTCGTTTGCTGAACGCAGTTCAATGAGCGAAGTTCCTGCATACGACTTCTCAGATCATGACATTTGTGCATATCACAGTGGCTATTCAGATGGGCAGTTGCCCTTGGAAAGCAGCCGCGGTTGTGTGCGAAGTTGTTCGTTCTGTGACTGGCCTGTGTATGCGGGTGGCTTTCGCAGCAAGCCCGGAGACCAATTGTTTGAAGAGTGTGTAGGTTACTATCATCAACATGGCACAACCAACTACTACTTCAATGACAGTTTGATCAACGGTGATTTAACGGACTTTAGACAGTTCAATCGCAGACTGGTTGAATACTACGAGCAAAATGGCTTACCGGACCGCACACTGAAATACAGCGGCATGTACATTGTGCGCAAGCCCAATCAGTGGCGCGAAGAGGACTGGACATTGATCAGTCGTGGCGGCGCAGACACCTTGTTGATTGGTGTGGAAACAGGATCAGACCGTGTGCGCAAAGAAATGGCCAAGGGCTTCAACAGTGCAGACTTGGACTTTACTGTGCAAATGGCCAGTCGTTACAAGATCAAACTGTACTTCTTGATGATTGTGGGTTGGCCCAGTGAGACTCGGGAGGACTTTGATGAGACCTTGGACTTGCTGAGAAAATATCAACGCTATGTAGCAGATGGCACCTTGATGGGCATCAACTTTGGTACCAGCCTGACCATAGGCGAAGGCACACCTGTGTACCTCAATCCCGAACGGTTCAATCTTGTGGGTGTGGATGGCAAGCGACCAAACGATGTGTTTTGGATGCACAAACACAACACTGAACTCACCTACAAAGAACGTGTGCTACGTAGGATTGAAGCACAGGAACTGGCCATCAGCCTGGGATATACATTCTGGAAAGGCGACGATCAGTTGACTTTTATCCGCAACAAGTATGAAAGAATCTTGAATGAACATTGAGATCTTTTTACACTGCGAAACTAGACTGGGTGCGCCACACATACGTTGTACCATAGACGAAGGTGCGCCTTTCTTTGATGGACCAGCACAAGAACACATCACAGCCACTGTGGGTGTTGCGCCCGGGTTCCACGAACTGGTAATCAGCCACTACAACAAACAAGATCATGATCATGTGCTAGACGATACAGGTAATATTGTGATTGACAAGCATGTTGAGATCCGGGGCATTGGCATAGATGACATTGCATTCAGCATGGATGAACTGCGGCAAGCACACTTTTATCCTGTGTACAATCCTGTGTACTATCAACAACAACTGGATCAAGGACATCAACTGCCGCCCAGCATCACACCCAACTTGTACCTGGGACACAACGGCATTTGGAAACTGAACTTCCACACACCGTTTGTGGAATACATTATACAACGACGCAAGAGTCTAGCAGTAAACTTGGACAACACTATTTTTCAAAGTGATGTTGAGTTGCTGGCACAAACCAAGGCCTGGATACAGGCACAACCGGACATTGTATGGAACACATAGGCAGACAGTTTGCTATTTGCATGGCCAAGGCACAGAACCCCAATGCTGACTTTTGGGCAGTGAGATCTGCTGTCAACGGCTACTACATTGGCAGCAGAGTGGATAGAGATCCTGCTGTAGAAACCCTATTGGCTGCATCAATCAATTCTGACGATGTGGTACGTGCTGCTAACAGCAGTGATCAACTCAGACGATTAGAACAACGATTCTCTGGTTGGATTCAACGGCACAGCACCAATAGTATTGTGGGGTTGGAGGAATACGAGCCAGACTACAGCGAAGGCAGCACACAGGCCTTTGACAGTTTTTACTTTAGACACAGGCATCGACGCTTTCGTTGCTTCACAGGCGAATATTTTTATCACATCAAAACTTGGATCAGCGGCAATGTTGATTGGAGTTTTATTACAGAATCCGATCCGCTGTTGCCCGGCAATGCGCTGGTATTGAGTGTGCCATTTTGCGACACTGCGGCACCAGTTGAAAACTATGATCGAATCATGTCCATATGTGATGCACAGAACATTCCGGTGCTGCTAGATCTGTGCTATTGGCCCATTAGTCATGACTTGTCTGTGGATTTGCGTTATACTTGCATTGACACTGTGGCGTTTAGTCTCAGCAAGGCTTGGCCCGTGGGCACTGCCCGAATAGGCATGCGATACACACGAGCAGGCACATTTGATGGACAGAAACTGCATCACAGCATAGGATACAACAACAACGTAGGTGCCTTGATAGGCAACATATTGCTAGATAAATTTGAGCCAGACTGGATTTATACCAGTCGTCAACGTAAATACAAAACTGTTTGCAAAGTGTTTGGCTTACAGCCCACCAACAGCGTGAACTTTGGCATTGGCGATAGCACCTGGGATCGCTACAATCGTAGAGAACTGCTGAAGTCGTATCAACTGGACTTTGATCCTGCCTTGTTTGTAAATCGTATTTGTGTGAACCGTGTGTATCAACACTGGGATTTGTTTAGAACTTTTTGTCGCCATGAACTTAGCATTGAAATTTAAAAATATACAAGACTGCAATGGGTTGCCACGCATACGCATTCACATCAATGATGCTGTGGTGTTTGAAAATCCTGTGTGTCCGTTGATCACTGTACAATGCCATCCTGTGGACAATCAAATCAAGTTGCGCATTGAACATTACGGCAAAGATCCGTCAACAGATACTGTAGTTGACAATGGTGCGATTGTTCAGGATCGCAGTTGCGAACTGGATAGCATTGAAGTTGACGGCTACGAATTAGAAGAACTAAAGTGGCACAGTGCATACCACTGTGAGGATGGCTTTGTGATAGACAAGTGTTTGTTCTTTGGTAAGAATGGCACATGGCACATAGAATTTGAACTGCCTGTGCTAAAATGGATATTGAAGACCAGACATGAGATCAACCGCAATGATCCTGACTGGCAACAAGATTACGAAAGTTACGTGAGAGCATGCAGACTGCTGAACAAATCAATCTAATACGGCGAATCAGTTGGGCCTTGGCCAAGGCCAGTGCCGAGGACTGCCTGGACACGCCCGGCGAGTTTGTGTGGGCCTATCCCAAAAACTCCAAGTTCTGGGAAGTACGAGCACGAAGCCACAGCATATTCAGCAGTGGCAATGCCGTCAAAGATCCAGCAGTGATTGATTTTGTAAACAGTCTCAGCCTTAGTGAACATCTTAGAGACTGTTGGATTGTTGACAAGTTTCAAGAAGCGTTTCCTAAATGGATTGCTTCTGGCACAGCGTACCGTCTGCACAACTTGGATCAGTTCCGGTATGTGGGTTTCTCACAAGGCACACAAGAATCATTTCTCAACTGGTACATGATGCACAAAGACAAACGACTGCGAGTGTTTCGTGGCGACTACTGGTGGCACATGGAGATCTGGCAGAAAGCTGGATTCCGTTGGAAATACATTGACGACGACTTTGACATACAGCCTGGCGATGCGTGTATATGCAGCTTGCCATTTGCACTCACAGGTCAAGAACACGAACGTTTCAAGTGGTTGGTAGAACAGTGCAATCGTCAAGGTGTTGACCTGCTGGTGGACTTTATCTACTTGCCCAACAGCAACAATGTTGTAGACATTGACTTGAGTGCAGACTGTATCAAAGAAATAACATTCAGTCTCAGCAAAACATTTCCTGTGCAAACAGCCAAGATTGCTGTGCGTATGTTGAAACAAAAGCCCAGCGATCCCATGCAGATGAGCAACGATGAAAACATCTGCAACCGACTCAGTGCTGGCCTTGCACTGAGTCTAATACAGCAGTTTCCTGTAGACTACATGGTCAACAAATATCTAGATCAACAGAGTCATTGGTGCGAACGACTGGGGTTAAAGCCCACAGGAGTTGTGCATTTTGGGTTAGGCGATGATTACACCGCTACAGGCAGACAACAAGAATTAAACTATCTAAGCCAATACAACGAACAGCAAAATCGCTACAATTTAGGCATGTTATACGAAAATCAAAATCTCTTGAAAAATCTCCAATTATACTAAGGCAGCATAACTATAACACGAAAGGCATTTTCCAAAAACTCACATGACATGGTTTTATCAAGACACCCCAGTTGAGACTCTACCTGAAGAATGTGTGGGATTTGTTTATCTAATTACAAATAATCTATCTGGACGCAAGTACATAGGCAAAAAATTAGCAAAATTCAGTAAAACAACGTACAAGACAGTAAAACAAAAGAACGGCACAAAGAAGCGGAAAAAGATACGAACCAAAGTCGATTCAGACTGGCGTGAGTACTATGGGTCAAGCCCAGAATTAACCGCAGATGTAATCACACTAGGCACCGAAAACTTCTCCAGAGAGATACTTTACTATTGCAAATCAAAGGCAGAATGCAGTTATGTTGAAGCCCGAGAGCAATTCAGTAGGAAGGTATTGGAATCAGCAGATTATTACAACGGCCATATACAAGTACGTGTACATGGCTCACACATCAAAGATAAAATTTAATCACGACTCTGTGCTGAGTGTTATGACTCAGCCCCATTGAGGAACGGTGCGATACCCGGTCCGGACTTGGGCGTCAAAGGCAACTGTTAACTTAAGGCAGCAAATGGTTGGGGCAATGAGAAAAAGCAACCCCTGCTTATAGGACTTGGATCTATTTCGGGTTACTAGGGTTCCGTTGATATGTGAAGCTTGAGTAGGGGGTACCGGTCAACCGCCTCCGTGTTGGAAACAACAATCTCATTACAATAGATGACTTCGGTCACTCAGATGATGCATTCAATTCACCGTGTATACGGTGAATTATGACCACAGTATCTAGATGATACTGAAAAGACAATACGTTGATGAACGAAGTGAAATCAACAGATCTCGCTAGAGATCTTTAATCGTCTAAGTTGGTATCTGGCCAATCTCTAAACAATGCATGTTGAATATTACCACTTACGAATTGATTGAATGATTTGTGTTTGGTTTCAAGATCGCCCTTGAGTGGGGCAACACGTTTAAATGCTGAATCCATTTGACCCATGTCTTTGAACTCCATGATGATCATCCATTCAGGCATGTCAGCAATGCTACGGAATCCCATTTTGCAACGTGTGATTCTATAGGTTTCCATGCGTCCTTCTTCGACCAAATGATCAAAGAAACTTTTCATTCCGTTGACCCAGTCAATGTCTGAGATGTCTCCTTCTTTGTCTGCCCAAATTGTATATAAATCCATGTGTTACTCCAGTGGTCCTAAGATTTCAAATCCGTCTATTTCGCTTTTGTACAAGTGTGCTTGTTCAAGATACAAGTACCGGAACCCTCGTTCTTTGTATATGGCACACTCGGTTTTCATTGTTTCTATGCCTAGTCTTAACTTAGGATCGTGATAAGTCCATGCAAACTGATCACACAAGGCATTGTGTTCGTCATAGCGTTTAATTAAAGAAAACGCGACTAATCGGGCTTTGTCATAGTAACCGATGACATCAGTCATGGGGTCTGTGTATCTTGAATCAAAGATGGGCATCACACTGGCAAAGCGTTTGTATGTACAATAAGTTTTATAGATAGCGTTGAGTGCAGGAATATCTGGATGTGACATGTACATCCATTCTACGTTTATTCGGTAGTTGGTCTTGCTCAAATCTATTCTTGCAAACTGATAACTGCTCATCTGGGATCCTGTCTATGTCTAAATAGTCCAGTTAGATATTCTTCGGGCCAAGTATGATAAAAGCCTTTTGCGCCTATTTGCTTTGCGGCGGTGTTTAACTTGCTGAGACTTTGCACCAACACCAGTGCATACTTGCCTTGATTCATTATTACACCGTTGACATCTTCTACATCTTCAGGATGATCTTCTAGTGCAAGTAAGTCGCGTGACAACAAAAATTCTGTGTTGGCCGCTTCTATGGCTGAATGGAAACGACTGTATGGCCAATCCGCAGGATCATAAGCGTACACAACGACTTCATATGCACCCATGCCCCATCTTGCTCGGTTGCGCAGATCAAAGTAAGGATCTGCACCAGTCAACACTTGTATGGTACGATTTAATCGTGCTTGCCGTGCAAACGGACATGGTGGCCAGCCACCTAGACTAGGATGTGGAACTTCTACAAAAGTTTCACTCCAGGCCAAGATATCAGCAGTAACAGTTTCTCTATCCATTAAAAATACGGCAAGTTAGATTTCTTTGTAGTCTCAATGTTTTCTTTGGCCAGCTCACTGATCAATTTTCTTTCCATGGAACTCATTTGCATGACATCATTGTAACTGGCGCCGCCACGCATGTACCAAGACAATCGCAAACTTTCTGCTCGGATTTGTTCAGCCTCCTTATCTAGGCTGTCTACATATGAACTGATTTGATCAGGAGAAGAGATTAGGAGGCGGATGCGAAAAAATTTGCAATGTCCAAATCTATAGGCTGATTAAATTCATTTTCACATTCAGAGCATTTGATTTTCATTGGCGGTATTTCACTTTGTTGTCTCAAAGAAATCACATGTTCTCTGATTTGATTGTAAATTTTGCTTTCGCAGTTTCTTAAAAACTCTTCAATTTGTACCACATCTGTAACAGCACTGTTAGGTGTTCTAATGGCTGCAATGCTTTGACTCACAATGTTTATTGTGAGATCTGTGATGACTTTCATGGCCTGTGTTAATCGATTCATTTTTTCTTCGTCTGGCAGGTCAGATGCTGGTAATGCGGCCAAAATTTTCTGTTGTTCAAATTGCGAAATACTGCTTTGATTTTGTTGTTCGTAGTTGACCGGCCTAAAAATAATTTCTAAATCACCGTAGTTTACAGTTTGGCTGAAATCTGGTGATTTGATATAATCCAGCACTGTGCGCATGTCTACAGAATATTCTTCTTCGTGACTGCATGCAGGACATGTGGTATTCAAACTCATGTCATGTCCATAACTGGCAATACGTATGGCAATCAACAGCGGACTGACGTCAATGTTGGGTACATGCCAAGCATTTTTAATAGCAGGCACACAACTTTGTATTACACTGACCACTGCTTGACCATTGAACAAAGCATCTGGAGTGCGATAAGTTATTTCGTCAATGGCGGTCATTGGATATATTGGCAATTCTCCATTGTCTGGCAAGTCCAAAGAGCCTGCAGGCCAAAATCTTCCAGCACTGGGCAATTTCAAATAGATTGCAGGTTGTCTAAAAAATTGTCGTAGCGGGTTGGATAGTTGGGTCATTTTGATACCTATAAATATAGTTCTACTTATAGGTACAATGCCATGACGCCAGAAGAAAACCTCGCTAGGATCACAGAAGAAGTCAACGAACAGATGCGCCGGTTTGGGTATATTTTGCCCGAAACCAATCAACGATTGCTGGAAGCACAAACCGGCATACAAAACTTTGGATTCAAAGTTCAAATAGCCACCAGCATCATGGGCAATTTGGCCGACGCTGTGGGCGATTATACCAAGGCTATGTATCGCGGCGAAAAAGGTGCCGCAGTATTCAACAACTCCATTGACAGAATGGTTGATGCTGCACAAACCGCAGCCGTAGGATTGAGTTTGCTGGTACCCGGTGGCGCATTGATCAAAGGTGTGGTTGCTGGATTAACTTTTTTAACCACACAGTTTTTAAAACAAGGCGCTGAACTAACAAAAGCAGCCAACGAGCAAAGCGATGCATTGTACGGTGCATTTAGTAAATTGGCCGAAAGCGGTGCAGTGGGTGCAGATGGTATTGAAGGTCTAGCACAGGACTTTCAGAAACTAGGTTTAAACGTCAACAAATTAGATCGCTTTCTTGCAGCAGTAGGACAAAGCACTGAGAACCTGGCTCGCATGGGCGGCACAGTACTGGATGGCAGAAAACAATTTGCCGACCTGGGCCAGGACCTGCGAAAGTACGAAACATCGTTGCTGAAACTGGGCCTGGATCAAGATGCACAAGCCGAAGCGGCCTTGGGATATGCTAAAATTCAAAGTCGACTGGCACTGGGTGCAACCAAAGACTATGGCGCAATGGGCACAGCAGCCTACAAGTATATTCAAGAACAAGACGCACTGACCAAAGTCACTGGTATCAGTCGCAAGCAACAAGAAGACGCTCTCGAAGAAGCCATGCGCAATCAACGCTTTGCGGCCACTATAGATCAGTTGGTCGCTGAAGGCAAAACCAAAGAAGCAGACCAACTACGAACAGGTCTGCAAGTTGCCAGAGCAGCTGGCAAAGACATGGCTGCTGCTTATGCAGACATGGCATCAGGCATGGTCAACACAGATGCATCACAAAAAGGTTTGATTGGCACACAAGGAGAAATGCTCAAGCAAATCAACAATATCAAGTCTGGCATGTACAAAGGGTCAGAAGAAATGCTTGATGCAGGCATGCAAAACATGCTTCAAGCCACTGGTGAATTTGGTAAAAAAATGCGCCCTGCAGCACAAGCTGGGGTGCTTGAAGATTTCTCATTGAACTATTCTACTTCAATGAATGCTGCTTCTTTATCCAGCAAAGATTTTGCGGCATTGATGAAAAAAGCGCGAGAACAACAACAAGGACAGATTGACAACACCGGAACACTGTTAGATGATCAGGCCAAACTGCGCAAGATGCAAAACGACACCATGTTGGCTTTTCAAAACTGGGTGAATACTGGACTACCGGATGCCACTGCTAAAATGTTGAAAAAAGTTGAAGGCGCTTATCATGACATGATAAAGAAAGTGGGTGAAGATTTTAGCAAAGCTGCTGGAACAAAGCCTTCTGAACGAATTCCGACTCGTAATCAGTATCCGTCATGGATGGATCCAGCAGTGGTAGACCGTTTAATCAAGGAAGAAACTGAACGTGTAGAACGTGCTCGCCGAGGTTCGCAAAACATGCAACAGCAGAGCCAGCAGAATCAGAATCAGCCAACACCTCCGCAGAATCAGCAAAATCAGCAGAATCAGAATCAGCCAACACCTCCGCAGAATCAGCAAAATCAGCAACAGCAACCGGGCAATGAGTTGCCAAGAGCAATGCAACGTCCTAGTAATATTCCTAATAATCCCAATAACATACCTGGACGAGCCCACGGTACATCAGGAGAAATCGGATCACTGTTTGAACCCAAAGACATCATTGCACAGTTACACAAGGGCGAGCGTGTGCTCAACCAAGAAGAAAATACTGATTTGACCAAGTTATTCAACATGGTCAACAGTGAAAAATCGCAGAAAAAAATGCTGAATACACAAGAGCAAATGCTCAAGGTAATTGACAGCATTACCAGTGGACTGAAACTTGATGCCAAATCAGGCAATATGCCTGATTTTAAAACTGCTTATGCAGACTTATCGTCAGGCATGTCAAACACCGGGCCTGCACAAAAAGAATTGATTGACAGCCAAGGAGAAATACTCAAACAGATTGATGACATCAAAAACAATATTGCACCTGCGTCAATAAATTCATCTGCGCTGCTGGGCACTATGCCCAAGCTGGAAATTGATAAAGAAGCTGCAGAAAAGATTGGTCAGACTCTCAAAGAAGGCTTAGGTGATGAATTCAAATCAGCAGTGACCAATATTGGCCAAATGGTTGAACAATTGAAAAATCGCAACGATGTCGGACTGCAACAACAAATGGTGGGATTGTTGGAAGATATTCGGCGCAGCCAGCAGGCTACTGCCACTGCCAGTGAGCGATTAGCACAGGTAGCCAGCAACTAACAATAAATAATCAACTATGGCAGATTCTAAACAACCCGGCTGGCGCAAATATTTTAAGGTAGCAGACACCACAGGTGTCATGAGCCCAATTTCAGGCAGGAACCAATTTGGTCTGCCAGGCTACACCAAAAATGACGGTACAGACACAGGCATGCCTGCAGACTTTATCTTCCGCAATTATGCCAGCCGACTGCCAGAAGTTTATTCAGGACACCCCAATCGTATTGAACGCTACAATCAGTACGAGAACATGGACATGGATTCGGAAATTAATGCATGCTTGGACATCATTGCTGAGTTCTCCACACAGATGAACGAGCAAAACGGCACACCGTTTGAAGTTGATTATCGTGACAAGCCCACAGACAACGAAGTTTCAATTATCAAGAAACAGTTGCAACAGTGGGTCAAGCTGAACAAGCTGGACCAGCGCATTTTTAAACTGTTCCGCAACACCATCAAATATGGCGATCAAGTGTTTGTGCGTGACCCAGAAACATTTGAAATGATGTGGGTGGACATGAGCAAAGTGGCTCGTGTGATTGTGAACGAATCAGAAGGCAAGCGTCCTGAGCAGTATGTGATTCGTGACATCAACCCCAACTTCCAAAACATGACTGTGGCAGCCAAGACTACTACAGACTACATGACCAACCCTGTGACCGGTACTATTTCAGGCAATGCCAACTACACCATGCCCAATGGCGGCACTGGTGGTGGAGTGGGCAACAGCAGATTCATGACTGCCATGAACGAAGTTTGCTTGGATGCCAAGCATGTGGTGCACTTGAGTTTGAACGAAGGACTAGATGTATTTTGGCCTTTTGGACGCAGTATCCTAGAACAGATTTACAAAGTATTCAAGCAGAAAGAACTGCTGGAAGATGCTGTGCTGATCTATCGTGTGAGCCGTGCTCCTGAGCGCAGAATTTTTAAAATTGACGTGGGCAACATGCCAAGTCACTTGGCCATGGCGTTTGTGGAACGTGTAAAAAATGAAATGCACCAGCGTAGAATCCCCACAATGACAGGTGGCGGCAACAACATGATGGATGCAAGTTACAACCCACTCAGCATCAACGAAGATTACTTCTTTCCTCAAGGTGCAGACGGCCGCGGCAGCAGTGTAGATACACTGCAAGGCGGGCAAAACCTAGGCGAAATTGATGACTTGAAATACTTCAACAACAAAATGGCCCGTGGCCTGCGTGTGCCGTCAAGTTACTTGCCCACAGGACCAGACGACTCAGATCGTGCAATGACTGACGGAAAAGTGGGCACAGCACTGATTCAAGAGTACAGATTTAATCAGTATTGCGAACGTCTGCAGTCACTGATTGTGCAAAAACTCGACGACGAATTCAAGATGTTTATGAAATGGCGTGGGTTTAACATAGACTCAAGCCTGTTTAATTTGAAGTTTAACGCACCTCAAAATTTTGCAAGTTATCGTCAAAGCGAGTTGGATATGACTCGTATTGGTGCATTCACACAGTTGGAACAACTGCCTTACATGAGCAAGCGTTTTATGCTACAACGTTTCTTGGGACTGACCGAAGAAGAAATTGCAGAAAACGAAGAAATGTGGCGCGAAGAACGCGACGAGCCAGAACTGGAAACCAATGCAGGGCAAGACATGCGCAGTATTGGTATTACTCCGGGTGCGCTGGAAGCTGATATTGAAACTGGTGAAGAAGTTGCTGGTATGGCTGCAAACGGTGCCGGTGCTCCTGCAGGTGCTGGCCCTGTGCCTGTGGTTCCTGGCGGCGCAATGCCTGCTGGTGGTGCTGCTCCTGCCCCTGGTGCAGTATAAATAACAACATGCTGTTAACTGAATTCTTTCACAAAGATCCCGAAGCGTTTCAAGACTTGTCACAAGACAACAGTCAGCCGCAAGAGGGCGACTTGCGAAAAAGCCGTCTCACATTACGTCAACTCAACAAGTTGAGAAAAATGAATGATGTGAGAACTTATGAGTTTAAAGAAAAACTTAAATTGGTGCGCAAACAGTATGCACCTCCCCCTGCCGCGCCGGCGATGTAATAAATTTTACATTTATACGCCTTTTTCACCTCTTAAACCTGGTGTTTTTCTCCTTGTGTGTAAATAACAGCACACTTTACCTATAGGAGTTTCCCATATGAACCGTTTTGAACAATTGATTGAATATGTAATCAATGACGAAGAGGCGAAAGCCCGCGAACTATTCCACGACATCGTTGTGGAAAAAAGCCGTCAAATCTATGAAAATATCATGGCTGAAGAAGCTGAAGAAGAGCTCGACGAAGCTGAAGATATTGAAGAATCAGCCGACGAAGACCTCGAAGAAGGCATGGGCGGCGACGCTGCTGACGACCTAATCGACGACGTGGAAATGGAAGAAGAATCTGACATGAACATGGAAGGCGAAGGCGAAGAAGAAGAATTAGACATCGACGTTGGTGACGACGGCGAAGAAGCAGAATTTAGCATGGGCGACGAAGAAGGTGGCAGCGACGAACCTGCAACCAAAGACGACATCATGAATTTAGAAGACAAATTGGACCAGTTGATGGCCGAATTTGAAGACCTCATGGGCGATGGCGACGGTTTTGGTCCTGACGAAGGCGGCGATGCCATTGAAATGGACGACACTGACGAAATGGAACCAGGCATGATGGAAGCTGTTAGTCTTAAAGCAGCCCCAAAGCCAGTTACCAGTGAAGAAGGCGGCGTGAACAAGAAGTCTACCTACGCAGCCAACAGCGGACAAGCTGGCATGGCTAGCCGTCCAGTTCACACTGGTGCAGCCGAAGGTGGACATCATGACACATCTGCTTACAGTATGAACACAAAAGAATTGATCGGCAAAGTTGGTAACACACCTGCACAAGGCACACAAAAGCCTTCAGCAGCACCAAAGCCTAAAATGGGCGCCAACAGCGAAGGTCAAAACAACAAGAGCCCACTTCCCACAGGACGTAAGGGTTAATTAGATGTCATCTAGATACCTAAGAGAAGATCTTACTTTTAGCCAGGCCAATATCCAAGTCTTGGAAGAGGCTGATATGCATGGCAAAAAGAATCTCTACCTCAAAGGCATTTGCATTGAAGGCGACAAGCGCAATGCAAATGAGCGTATCTACCCTCGACACGAAATTATCAAGGCAGTAGAAACCATCAACGAACAGATCCACAACGGTAACTCCGTTTTAGGTGAAGTGGACCATCCAGATGATCTAAAGATTAACTTGGATCGTGTGTGCCACACAGTTGAAGGCATGTGGATGGACGGACATGCTGGTTGCGGTAAGTTGAAGATATTGCCAACTCCCATGGGAGAATTGATTAAAACGCTGATCACGTCAGGTGTAAAACTTGGCGTCAGCAGTCGTGGCAGCGGTAACGTAGACGACAGAACAGGACATGTAAGTGACTTTGAAATTGTCACTATAGATGTGGTTGCACAACCCAGCGCACCCAATGCTTATCCAACAGCAATTTATGAAGGTCTCATGAACATGAAGCACGGTCATAAACTGATGGAGATGGCAAGGGAATCTGGCGAGAGCGACAAAGTGCAGAGATACCTAAAGAATGAAGTTAAAAGACTCATTCGGGATCTCAAAATCTAAGGAGAACCAGGCATGTTTGATGCAATTAAACCCCTGCTTGATAGTGGCCTAATTAACGAAGACGTTAGTCAAGAACTCAACGAAGCTTGGGAAGGAAAACTAAACGAAGCCCGTGAACAGGTACGTGCAGAACTACGTGAAGAGTTTGCACAACGCTACGAGCATGACAAGACAGTAATGGTAGAAGCCCTAGACAAGATGGTAACAGAAGGTTTGGCCGCAGAAATTGCGCAAGTGGCTGCTGAGAAGCAAGCACTGGCGGAAGATCGCGTCAAGTTCCAAGGCAAAATGAAAGAGTCAGCCACAAAGTTCAACAACTTTATGGTCTCTAAACTTGCAGAAGAAATTGGCGAATTGCGCAAAGACCGCAAAATGCACACCGAAGGAGTGTCAAAACTTGAAAACTTCGTGGTGCAAGCATTGGCACGTGAAATCACAGAATTCGCCAAAGACAAACGCGATGTCGTAGAGACAAAAGTGCGTCTGGTACGTGAAGCACGTGGCAAACTTGAAACACTCAAAGCACGATTTGTAAAAGAATCTGCTGAGAAGATGAGTCAAGCTGTTAGTCGTCATCTCAAGGCTGAGTTGAATCAGTTACAAGAAGACATCAAAATTGCTCGCGAGAACAATTTTGGTCGCAGAATCTTCGAAGCGTATGCAGCAGAGTTCGGTGCTACCCATCTCAATGAGAAGGCAGAAGTCCGTAAACTGTATGACATTATTGCTGAGAAAGATCAGAAATTGCGTAAAGCAATCGACATCACCCGTACTGCAAAGACCGTGGTGGAGTCAAAAGAACGTGAACTGCGTATGATCCGTGAATCCAATGAGCGCGAAAGCACCTTGGATGAATTGCTACGTCCCTTAAACAAGGAAAAGCAAGAAGTCATGCGTAATTTACTCGAAAGCGTTCAAACACCTCGTTTGAAAAATGCTTTTGAAAAGTATCTACCAGCAGTGTTGGAAGATAGATCTGTAAAAGCCCGTAAAGTAATTGCAGAATCTGTCACCGCAGTAACTGGTGATAAAAATACTGTTCCCAGTGTGTCGGAAGATCGCAGCAACGTGATTGACCTCAAGCGCCTGGCAGGTCTTTAATCTTAACAAGGAGACTTAAATGTCACAAGAACTATTAG
>Ga0214919_10006023_pt1 | contig 16848 bp, 13 predicted proteins | sample LL1503_MetaG_FD_177994 | JGI IMG/M metagenome (GOLD analysis project Ga0214919, IMG submission 177994) | Freshwater microbial communities from Lake Lanier, Atlanta, Georgia, United States - LL-1503 | ecosystem: Environmental > Aquatic > Freshwater > Lake | place: USA: Georgia | collected... | reverse complement strand
TTAATCTATATAAGATTTTTTTACTTGGTGGGCGGTGCAGGTTTCGAACCTGCGACCCCCACAGTGTGAAGATTCCGGCAGTTTGCCAATTTCCTATTTTAAATCAACAACTTAGCTATTTTAGAAACCATCAAAGTAGTATACAAGTAGTATAGTTAACAGATTAAAAAGTTTGGTTTTTTAAACCCGCTTATAACTTATAAAAATAAAAGCGTAAAGACTCTTTACGCTTGACCAAATTTGAACTTGCAATCAACCTGTGGACCCCATGCACTGGCGAATCAAAGTATATGGAGTATTAATTTTAATCCAAATTTCGATCACTGAATTTGAAATATTTGAGCGTTATTTTGGGCTAGAAAGAATGCTCAGGTAGCCTGAGCATACTCAGTCTTTCATTGGGGCGCAATAGGTAAAAGTACCCGTTTGTAGCCTAATATTTCGAATGCTGCCTTGGGCAGCATATCAGAAAATATAAAGAATTAAATCCGTAAAACCACCTAAGTTGTTAATCTATATAAGATTTTTTTACTTGGTGGGCGGTGCAGGTTTCGAACCTGCGACCCCCACAGTGTGAAGACTCCTTTAGAGCACTACTTTCCCCAATGAATTCATTGACTTAGCTGCTTTCTGGTAACTCAAAGTAGTATAGAAGTAGTATGGTTGCGAAATTAAATTACGGCTTATTTCTTTCGAAAGATCTCTGCCATTTGATGTGGCGCAAGCTGAGCTTTGTAAATAGGGGGTTCTGTGACTTATTTCTTATTTTGATGCAACGCTTTGTAGGGATAGATTTGAATTGCTTCAAGTGAATAGCCCGATACACCAGACTGAGTTTGTGTTCTGGCTTCGTTCAATTCACCCTCAACCCACACCACATCCATAGATTCAAGGGGTTTCGATAACTTGAGTTTTGAATGGGGACTGACCAACACAATTTGGTTTGCAGGGGGCGGTGGTGTATGAATGCACGCGCCAAAATAGGGAACCAGTAAAAACTCTCTACGACCATCCCGAACAGCATCGAGTGGCACCACAAAACCTGGCATTCGAATTTTTCGCCCAATATATTTGGGTGCTACTGGCGCTTCATCCAATTTTTGGCGCAAGCTTTTCATCAATTTTTCAGCCTCTTCAGAGCCATCTTTTAAAAAAGCCATGCGGCCGTAAGTGGCCTTTAAAGAAGTTTTGGCGCATGCCAAGCCCGAGGACTTGCAAGAATTTATCAGTGTGGCGGGCTTGCCTGCCAGAGCTGTCAAAACACCGTGGTTAGAAAAGTACATTCGAATTGAATCCAAATTGCAAGACCGTGCACATGTGAAAAAAAAGTGCAACATGTCGTTTGATTGCTTGCAGCAATGTGGACTGCGTGACGGCCATTCCAAGATGGGGCAGTTTTGCATCGACCAGCAGCTGGGCCACGCTCTCACGGGTGATGTTCAGAAGGGCTTGTTTTTCAGAGGTTCTGGAGTACTGCCTTTTGGCGACAGTATTCGTTCTGTGAAAGAACTGATGATTTGGCTCATGAGTGGTCATACCCCAATGGAATACATCAGACACAAGTGAAAAAAAACTGAGAAAACTTTGACGAATACCAAAGCCTCAACAAGCTTTGTCCATAGATTCTTTGGACACTTTTATACGACTCCCCTGCGCACTTTCATTTCTTCGGACATAGATGCAAAGTCATTTTGGGTCATGTATTCAGTGGATGCTGGATAGATGGACAACTCTTCATTCGAAATATGCTTGGCATAGGCATTTCGAAAGTCATCTATCAATGCATTGTCACGATGGCTGAAAACTGGCAAGTCTCGCGGTGTTTGTAACACTTCAGACAGAATGCTTCTGACGCTTTGCCAAAGGTGCGCCATCGTTTCATGGTCTTGAATTAACACCGCAACCAATTCTTTCTGACTTTGATTGCCCTTGGCTAAAACGATTGGGAAAACATGCAATTCTTCGTCTAAATGATGCTGAGGTGCTGCCAAGTCAAAATAACGCATCACGTCAGTGAAAGCAGAATTCAAGTTTGCATCACACCCCTTAGTCAGCGCGTGCATGCGTGCTCTGTCCAGCAAGTCAAGCATCCGTTGCACACGCTCATGACAAACAATCAGCATTTCAAATGGTTCATCGTAACCAACTGCTGGACTTTGAAAACCCGGCAGATTCACTTTTATTTGGCTCATCAATTTCATTTATGAATTAGGCACCCAATTTGAAAAGAATTCATCTGAAACAGGACGAACTTTAATGGGCTGTGTGAAGTTAAAACTACCAACGCTGATAAAACAGATCGCGTGCGCTTGATGACCAAGCCCTAAACCTCTTCTAAAAGAATCAGACTTTAAAGCTTTCCCGCTGGTTACTGCAGAACCGAAACCCATTGCAGTAGCACAACTGAGAATATTCTGAACAGCACAACCAGCAGAAATAAGTCGCTCATTCAAATCCACTTTGCAATCGCCTTTTGCTTCATCCACCACAAGCAAAAGCAACAATGGCGCACGGTCAGCTTTCGCTCTTGCTTGATTTATTTCATCTATGGAAGCATTTGAATCGCGTTCAATCAATGCATTTGCAAAAAGTTCTCCAAGTGCTGGTCGACTTGCTTCTGGAAAGTTGAGAAACCTCCATGGCACTATTTGAGCGTGGTCTGGTGCCGTTGATGCGGCCTCCAACAGAAGTTGAAGTTCTTGTGGGCTAGGGCCAGGGAACATGAGGCGTTTGGGCAATACGGTTCTTCGTTCCCGAAGCACTTCAAGCATCATTGCAACGCAATCGTGACGACTGGCCTCTGATAATTTCAATGAAAACTGCCGCACTGCAATGCGCTCAACAGATTCCTTGGTCATTGCCATGGAAATTATTGAACCAAGTTTGAATGAGCCCCATCAAGGTGCACACCCACAAGTTTAGAACGTCTAACCAGAAGACTCATAAACTGCCTCAAAGCAGTTCCTTTTGATTGGGCTTGAAGCTTCAAAAGAATAGGCTCTTTAAGCAGTTCAAACTCAGGCAGACGACCTAACTCCAACGCCAGCACATCGATGATGTGAAAGCCATGACGTGTAGAAACCAGACGAGTGAATATTCCAAGAGTTTCACTTGAAACTTGGTTGTAAAAAAGCTCTTTTGATAATTCAGGTGCGCAGTCTTGAGGCGTCAACCAACCTAGCTCTCCGCCATGCATACCACTTGGACAGTTAGACAATTCGGCGGCCAATACAGCAAATCGTTCAACAGGTGTCTCTGCCCGCTTTAACTCAAACAAAGCCGCTTCGGCTCTTTGCGCTAAGGCGTTCACGTTCACACCTGGCATTACTGCAAATAGGATGTGCCGTATTTTCCGGGATTGACCTACCGTCAAAGCTTGTCGATTTGAATCGTAATATCTTTGACACTCTTCACGTGTAGGGGTAGGTATGTGAATGATTTCATCTAGCATTTCTTGGATAGAATTTTGCTCATCTGACGACAAGCTTGGAGCAACTTTTTCAATACAATTGGAAATTTTTCCCAAGCGAATTGCTTCCTGTCGCAGCAATTCAGCATACGCTCTTTCATGCAATATCCCCGTATCAACATGCTCGTCAGAATGTGTCAGGAATACACCGTTGATAGATGGCACGGGTGTGCCTACAGTGCGCGTCATCTTGTACCTCGCTGACTCATTGGCGATTTTGGAGTCATTCCCAAACGACGGCTTCGCACCAGCTGGTAGGGCCTAAAGACATAGGCCAAAGTACCAAATCCACTCCAAACGTGAACCAATCTTGTAAAAGGAAAGACAAAGAAAATACTCATACCCAAAAACATATGCGCTTTAAATATCCAACCGGCCTCATCCAGCAACTCGACGGCGCCGTTTTGAAAAGTGACAATTCGCTGCGCCCATTCTGCAAGCTTGAGCATGAGACTGCCATCTAAATGCTGTCCAGATAAAGGTATTGTGGCCAACCCAAGTGCAAATTGAACCCAAAGTAATACGAGTAAAACAATGTCGCTGGTTTTGCTATTGACACGAATTCGAACATCGAAAAGCCGTCGATGCAGCAAAATACTGACGCCAATGAACCCCAAAACGCCAAATAGCCCGCCTGAAATCATGGCTAGCAATTGTTTGTCACCAGCAGCTAAGAAACTTTCGTAGACGAAGTGGGGCGTGAGCATACCAAATGTATGTCCACCCAACAAAAATAAAACGCCTACATGAAACAGATTGCTGCCCCATCTTAATTGGCCTGCTCTTAAGAGCTGTGATGAGTCACTTTTCCACGTGTATTGATCACGATCAAAACGAATTAAGCTTCCCAATAAAAATACTGTGAAAGTAATATACGGATAGATTCCGAAAATGAAATAGTTCAAACCAGTCATGATGAAACCCTTTCACGTTTTTGAAGGCTTTTGACAAAGTGCAAAGGCTGCTCTAAGTTAGGCTTACTTTGACCACGACTTTGACAACCATCAAATGCCTCTGGCTCTTGCCAACTTGAATCCATAGATTCTTCAACTGGAATGCTCACAGCTTGGGCTTTATGCCCTGACAGCTCCAACACTGCAGCAATCACAGCCGCGTAAGGACTTTCGCGTTTCAGAAGTGCACTAAATATTGAATTCAATATATGTGCCATTTCATCCAAAAATGATTTGGCAACACCTTCAGTTTGAGTCGATGCAAATTCCAACACAACACACAAGTGATCGGGCAATTCATCGGGATCAAGCACCAATCCGGATTGCGCATAGGTCTGCGACAAATCAATCATCGCTGGCCCACGATCGCGCGAATCGCCATGAACGTGTTCAAACAAATTCAAGCACGTTGATCGACCTCGATCAAAGGTTTCAACGTACCGAGATTCCACCTCCAATGGGTCAAGGCTTTGCAATTGTTCAGAAAGATTTTTTAATTCTGAAATACGCGATGGGCTCAAAGCGCGTTCAAGCGACAGAACAGACATAATATCTGTCAGTTTAGAGCGCATGTCTGCGTCTGGGTAAGACAGCAAGAGTGCAAGAGCCCTCAGAGAATAAGCATTTTTTTTCATGACAGATCTCCAGGAACAACCGCTTTGATCGGAATGGTGCGCCTCTTGGTGCCCCCAAATAAACTGACTTCACTCTCGCCATCAGAGCAGCCATTGCCAAATGAAAAACCACAACCGCCTCGAATGTCAAAAGCATTTTCTGCATATTCGCGATGTGAACTTGGAATCACAAACCGGTCTTCATAATTGGCAATCGCCATGGTTTGATACATGTCTTCAACTTCTGAGACCGTGAGCCCAACTTGATCAAGTACGGCTTGGTTGTGCACACCCTCAACATGCTTACCGCGCTGAAAGGCACGCATGGCCAACATGCGCTCTAAGGCTTTGACAACTGGCACGGTATCGCCGGCTGTCAGTAAATTTGCCAGGTATTGAACTGGAATACGCATTTGATTCACATCTGGCAATTCACCATTGGCACCCATATGACCTGCATTGGCGGCCGCTGTGATGGGTGAAAGTGGTGGCACATACCAGACCATAGGCAAGGTTCTGTACTCTGGGTGCAATGGCAGTGCCACTTTCCAATCAATGGCCATTTTGTAAACAGGACTATTTTTGGCACCCTCAAGCCAAGAATCTGTGATGCCATCTGCTCTTGCTTGAGCAATTACGTCAGGATCGTGTGGATTCAAAAAGATATCCAGCTGAGCTTGGTACAAATCGTGTTCGTTTTCAGTGCTTGCAGCTTCAGCAATACGGTCGGCGTCATACAAAACAACGCCTAAATATCGAATACGGCCCACACAGGTTTCAGAACAAACCGTCGGCTGTCCAGCTTCAATTCGGGGATAACAAAAAACACACTTTTCTGCTTTACCAGATTGCCAGTTGTAATATATTTTTTTATAAGGGCAGCCACTGACACACATGCGCCAGCCGCGGCACTTGTCTTGATCGATGAGAACAATGCCGTCGTCTTCGCGCTTGTAAATTGAACCCGATGGGCACGAAGCTACACATGAAGGATTTAAGCAGTGCTCACACAGGCGCGGCAGGTACATCATGAACGTGTTCTCAAACTGTCCAACCATGTCTTTTTGAACTTGGTCGAAATTGTTCAAATTTGAATCTTTGCTGCGCTTGCTGAATTCACCGCCTAAGATCTCCTCCCAATTTGGGCCCCATTCAATCTTGTTCATGCGCTGGCCCGTAATCAAGCTTCTAGGCCTGGCTGTAGGCGTTGCCTTCATTTCAGGAGCGCCTTGTAAGTGCTCGTAGTCAAACGTAAAAGGCTCGTAGTAATCATCAATTTGAGGCATATTTGGGTTTGAGAAGATGTTCATTAACAACTTCCACTTGCCACCTTGCTTGGGTTCAATGCTGCCATCCGCTTTGCGGGTCCAACCACCTTTCCACACATTCTGATCTTCCCAATTTTTCGGATAACCAATGCCTGGTTTGGTTTCTACGTTGTTAAACCAGGCGTATTCAACGCCTGGGCGGCTGGTCCATACATTTTTGCAAGTCACAGAGCAGGTGTGACATCCGATGCATTTGTCCAAATTCAGGACCATGGCTATTTGGGCGCGTACTTTCATTTCATTTTCCTTGCGCTGTTTCAGGCTTGAGCCTGGTTGTTGTTTTCATGATCAAGCCAGTCAATCTTGCGCATCTTGCGCACGACCACAAACTCATCTCGATTGGTACCAATGGTTCCGTAATAATTAAAGCCATAACTGAATTGGGCATACCCACCAATCATGTGCGTCGGCTTTGTCACAATGCGCGTGACAGAGTTGTGAATGCCGCCACGCATACCGGTGATCTCTGAGCCAGGTGTATTGATAATTTTTTCTTGAGCGTGGTACATCATGACCATGCCAGAGTTGACACGCTGACTCACCACAGCTCTTGCTGCAATAGCACCATTCGTGTTGAACAATTCAACCCAGTCGTTGTCTACAATTCCCGCACTTTTCGCGTCATCTTCGCTCAGCCATATGACGGGGCCACCCCGATTGAGGGTGAGCATGTGCAAGTTATCGCTATAGGTGCTGTGAATGCCCCACTTTTGGTGTGGTGTAATAAAATTCAAAGATATTTCTTTGTTGCCATTGGGCTTGCGGTCAATCATGTCACCCACTGTTTTCAAATCTACGGGTGGCCGATAACTGGTCAAACCTTCGCCAAAGGCAATCATCCATGGATGGTCCATGTAAAACTGCTGCCGCCCTGTAAGGGTTCGCCATGGAATGTACTCATGCACATTGGTGTAACCCGCGTTATAAGATACTTTTTCACTTTCAAGACCTGACCAAGTTGGAGAGCTGATGATTTTTCTTGGTTGGGCTTGAATATCTCTAAAACGAATTTTTTCGTCTTCGCGGTGTGCTGCCAAATGCGTATGGTCTCGGCCAGTGATCTTGCCCAAAGCTTTCCAGGCTTTCACAGCCACATGGCCGTTTGTTTCCGGTGCCAACAAGAGAACCACTTCGCAAGCATCAATGTCTGTTTCAATTTTCGGAAATCCTTTGGTCACCCCTTCAGACTTCACCATTCCATTTAGCTCTGCCAGTTGATGAACTTCATCCGCAGTATTCCAACCAATGCCTTTACCACCATTGCCTACTTTTTCCATCAGCGGACCTAAGGCGGTAAACCGCTTGTACGTATTCGGGTAATCACGCTCAACCACTGAAATCTGCGGTGCAGTCTGGCCTGGAATAAGCGGGCACTCCCCCTTGGTCCATTCCTTCACATCAAAAGGCTGAGCCAATTCGGAAGGACTGTCATGCATGAGCGGTGTCAGCATGATTTCTTTTTCGATACCCAAATGACCCACACAAACTTCGCTAAATGATTTAGCAAAACCCTTGTAAATTTCCCAATCACTTCGGCTCTGCCATGCAGGATCGACTGCCGTAGACAGTGGGTGAATGAAAGGGTGCATGTCACTTGTATTCAAATCATTTTTTTCGTACCAAGTGGCTGTTGGCAGCACAATGTCCGAGTACATGCAAGTGGTGCTCATCCGAAAATCCAAGGTCACCAACAAATCTAATTTTCCCTCTGGTGCCTTTTCATGCCAGACCACTTCTTTGGGCTTGGCATCTTCTGGGCCTAAATCTTGACCCTGCACGCCGTGGCTGGTGCCCAGCAAATGTTTCAAAAAGTATTCGTGCCCTTTTCCAGAAGAACCCAATAAATTTGACCGCCAAACAAACATGTTGCGAGGCCAATTGAGGGGATGATCTGGGTCTTCACAACTCATCTTGAGTGAGCCATCTTGCAGTGACTGAACCACATAGTCTTTGGGATCTATGCCTGCGGCCATGGCATCTTTCACCACTTGCATGGGGTTGGTTTGCAGCTGAGGCGCACTGGGAAGCCATCCCATGCGCTCCGCTCGTACGTTGTAATCAATTAAACTGCCACCGAATTTCTCTTTATCTGCCAAAGGCGAAAGAATTTCTTCGACACCCAGCTTTTCGTACCGCCATTGGTCGGTATGTGCATAGAAAAAACTGGTGCTGTTCATTTGCCGAGGTGGGCGGACCCAGTCAAGCGCAAAGGCCAAAGCCGTCCAGCCAGTTTGTGGGCGAAGTTTTTCTTGGCCCACGTAATGCGCCCAACCACCGCCACTTTGACCAATACAGCCACACATCATGAGCATATTGATGATGCCGCGGTAGTTCATGTCGCTGTGATACCAATGGTTCATGGCGGCACCAATGATGATCATTGATTTGCCACGGGTTTTGTCAGCGTTGTCTGCAAATTGACGTGCTACTGCAATCACTTGATCGCGTTTCACACCTGTGATCTTTTCTTGCCATGCAGGCGTGTAGGGCACATCTTCGTCGTAATTACTGGCTGCGGTTTCGCCCGCCAAACCACGTGGCACGCCATAGTTGGCAGCCGTTAGGTCAAAAACTGTGGCGACCAATGCATAACGCTCTTCCCCTGCCTTGCCCAGCTTGATTCGGCGTACAGGCACTTTTCTAACCAAAACATCTTCTTGGACGTTTGCTGGAAAACTTGGTGATTCGATACCGCCAAAATAGGGGAATGCAACTTCGCCAACCTCATAGTTAGGAACTTCGCCCTCCATCAGGCTAAGTTTGAGCTTGACTTCGGTATTGTTACGAGCTTCTTTATTTTCTAAATTCCACTTACCGGCATCCGCACGATCTTCTGCACCCCAGCGAAATCCGATGGCGCCGTTGGGCAATACAACTTTGTCGTTTTCATCGATGGCAACTGTTTTCCAGTCTGGATTGTTGGACTGGCCTAGATTGCCATTGAAGTCGCTTGCTCTGACATAGCGACCCGGCACCACAACTTTTCGACCATCGGGCAAGGTACGCTCTTCAAGTTGGACCAAATTGGGCATGTCTGTGTAGCGCCTAACGTAGTCATCAAAGTAAGCGCTTCTTTTTTCGAAGTAAAACTCCTTCAAAATCACATGCCCCATCGCCATGGCAATGGCAGCGTCTGTTCCTTGTTTGGGATGCATCCACAAGTCGGCCAGCTTGCTGACCTCTGCATAGTCAGGGGTTATGGCAACTGTTTTAGCGCCTTTGTAGCGAACTTCTGTGAAAAAATGCGCGTCAGGCGTTCGTGTTTGGGGTACGTTAGACCCCCAAGCAATGATGAACGTAGAGTTGTACCAATCAGCTGATTCAGGGACGTCAGTTTGCTCGCCCCAGACTTGCGGGCTTGCGGGCGGCAAGTCGCAATACCAGTCGTAAAAACTCATGGAAACACCACCGATGAGTGACAAGTAGCGGCTGCCTGCGGCATAGCTCACCATTGACATGGCGGGAATCGGTGAAAAACCAATGATGCGGTCTGGCCCGTATTTTTTGGCTGTGTACACATTGGCGCTGGCAATCAATTGATTCACTTCTTCCCACGTACTGCGCACAAAACCACCTAACCCACGCTGATGCTGCCATTCCTCTTTGGATTGTTGATTTTCAACAATGGATGCCCAAGCGTCTACTGGGTTGTTAGCCAATGCCAATGCGGCGCGCCAATGCTTTAACAAGCGTGCACGCACCATGGGGTATTTCACGCGATTGGCGCTGTACAGATACCAAGAGTAGGAGGCGCCTCGCGCGCAACCTCGGGGCTCATGATTTGGCAAGTCGGCGCGGGTGCGCGGGTAATCCGTTTGCTGAGTTTCCCAGGCCACAATGCCACCCTTGACATAGATTTTCCATGAGCACGATCCAGTGCAATTGACACCATGGGTACTGCGCACAATCTTGTCATGTGCCCAACGGTTTCGATAAGCGTCTTCCCAAGTTCTGTCCTCGGCAGTCGTTACGCCATGGCCACCAGAAAAGGATTCTTTGGGGCTTGAAAAGTGGTTGAGGCGGTCTAAAAAATGACTCATGATTGATCTCCGAATTGAATAAACTTAGCAAGGATTGGCTGCGCTAGATCGGGCATACATCCACCAGTTCAGTACAAAGTTAAAGGCAAAGAAAACAGCCAAGCCGTAAAAAACGGGCGTGGCTGACTGAAATGTTGCAAATGAAGTGGCAAACAACATGCCAAAGATGAAGGGGCCATAAGCCGCAATAGCACCCGTAAATCCAATCACACCACCGGCTTGTCGCGGCACAAACAACATGGGCATTTGTTTGAACGTCGAAGCATTGCCCACGCCTGCAAAAAAGAACATGACCAACATGCCCGCAACAAACATGGGGAAGCTTTCAAGTCCGGTGGGTTGAGTCAAGGTGGTCACCCACAAGGTTGAGCACAACATGCCCAAAGCAGCCCAATGCGTTACTCTTGCGCCGCCCAATCTGTCAGACAAAGGACCCGCCATCACTCTGGCCGCAGACCCAACCAAGGGGCCCCAAAAAGCCCATGCCAAGGGATCGGGTGCACCTTCAAAGCCACCGTAGATTTGCTTGATGAGCAAAGGAAATGTTGCGGCCAATCCAGAAAAAGCCCCAAAGGTCATCATGTAAAGCGAAGTCATGCTCCATGTGTGACTGGATTTAAAGATGTCAAATTGCTCCGCAAAGTTAGCCTGAATCGGCACTGACTTTAAGAGCAGCCATGCACTGATTCCGAAAACCACCACAAACGGAATCATGATGGCTGCAGCATTTTGCAAATAAACCTGACTTTGAACGCCTGCTTTGGTCAGCACCTGCGACTCACCCATGAAGCTTGCGCCGCCAAACAACACAAATCCAATGATCCAAGGCGTCACAAACTGAACAATGGAGACACCAAAATTTCCAATACCGGCTTGAATTGCAAGGGCAGTCCCCTGCAATCTTTTCGGGAAAAACAAGCTGGTGGAAGGCATGAATGATGAAAAATTACCGCCACCAAGGCCGGCTAAAAATGCCAGTGACAAGAGCACCCAGTAAGGCGTTGTCACATCTTGGACTGCAAAGAACCACCCCACCAAGGGCACCATCAATGAAAGTGTAGAAAGGGCAACAACTTTTCGCGTGCCAAACATAGGCGTTAAAAACATGTGCACCAAGCGCAACGAGCCACCCGCTAAACCAGGCATTGCTGCAAGCCAAAATAACTGATTGGGAGTGAACTTAAAGCCAATTTGCGGCAAGCGAACCACCAGCGCCGAAACCAAGAACCAAGCCATGAAGGCCATGGTTAAATTCAAAGTGGTAATCATCAGGGTGCGCCATGCCAATGCAGAGCCACCATTTCGCCAAAACATTTCGTTTTCAGGCTCCCAGCGAGTCAGCCACGTGCTATCACCTGTGGCGGGAGCGATTATTTTTGCCATCTTGATTTCCTTAGTTATGGATCAAAGCGATGAGTCAGTTCACCGTCGATGCGAATGGAGCAGCTGGAGAATGAACGCCCATGACTTCAGTGTGTCGAACTTCAGTCCAATACATCCAAATGAGGGACACCCAGACAACGCCATACATCAGCATGAAAGCGCTTGAACGAATGCCGGTGAAGTCAAGCAAAAGTCCAAACATGATGGGTAAGACAAAGCCGCCTAAACCGCCGGCCAAGCCCACAACGCCACTGATCGCGCCAATGTTGTCGGGATAATCATTTGCGATGTACTTGAAAACACTGGCCTTACCGAAGGCCCATGCGATGCCCAAAACAAACATCAACAAGGTGAACATATAAACATTCAAGCCTAGGTGAAATGTTTGCGGTCCTGTGATGGTGTTGATGGTGAAATCAGTTTGCGGATACGAAAGTAAAAAAAGACAGATCCAACTTACCCAGAGAACCCACCATGTGACACTGTGGGCACCGTACTTGTCACTCAGCCAACCACCCACTGCACGAAGCACGCCGCCAGGCAATGAAAAACAAGCGGCCAGTAATGCAGCGACGCGTATCTCCAATCCAAACTCACCGATGTAGTACTGCACCATCCACAGTGCCAGCGCTACATAGCCACCAAACACAATGCTGTAGTACTGGCAGTACTTAAGCACCTTGGGGTCTTTGAGGGTCTTGAGTTGCTCACTGAACTTGACACGCGTTGTGACCAAGTGTGTAGGATCACTGAAGCTGAATAACCAAAATAAAACGACCGCACCAGCCATGATGGCTGCGTAGACCTGAGGCACAATGTTCCAACCAAAAGCCACCAACAAGACTGGCGCAATGAATTTATTCACGGCAGAGCCTGAATTGCCTGCTCCGTAAATCCCCATGGCCATGCCTTGTCGGTTAGAAGGAAACCAGCGTGCCACGTAGGGCGTACCCACCGAGAATGAGCCTCCAGCAAGGCCTACAAACAACCCAATCACAAGGAAATGCCAGTAGGCCGTGGCATAAGCCATGAGCCAGATCGCAGGAACTGTAGCCGCCATGAGCAGTGTCATGACAATTCGGCCGCCGTATCGATCTGTCCAAATGCCCAAAGGCACGCGTATCAAGGATCCGGTTAAAACCGGTGTGGCCGTAAGAAGACCAAACTGAGTGGCATTGAGGTTCAACAACTTCTTAATGGGAATGCCGATGACACCAAACATCATCCAGACCATGAAGCAAACCGTGAATGCCAGAGTGCTCACAATCAAAACAGACCATGCTTTGCGTTGCTGCGTTATTTCATTGCGCATGTACCTTCTCCTACTCGTGAGTCGAGTGTGTCAAAAGGAAAAGAATTTAAATATCCGACTGAAGTCGAATTAGATCAATGCAAAAGGAGGATGCAGCGACCTTCGCCATCCTCCTAAATGATGATGGCAGGTGAAAACTAACTCAGGCCGTGGGTCGCAACCAAAACTGCAACTTGCACACGAGAGGTCATTTCTAATTTTTTAAAAATATGCTGGATATGAATTTTGACGGTAGTCTCTGCAATGTCTAAATCGCGTGCGATGCGCTTGTTACTGAGGCTTTTGGCAATGAGTAGGAAAATCTCCATCTCTCGCGGTGAAAGGCGCTCAAGCACTTTGAGCGGATGGCCATTGTCGGACTCAATGGCACTAGGCACTGTGGGTTGACGTAAGGCAGATACTAATTTAGACATCATTTCGGGACTGACCACCGATTGACCTTCAGCAACTTTGACAATAGCCTCACACAATTGGTCAGACTCTAAGGTTTTGAGTAAATAACCGTCAGCACCGTTTTGAAGTGCATTGGCCAAGTCGTCTTCATCTTCGCTGACAGTCAGCATCAAAATTCTCAAATTTTCATGGCCTTGCTTGAGCGATACGATGGCTTCAACGCCTTTAACGCCAGGCAAATGGTTGTCCAATAACAGCAGATCTGGCTCTTGATGGCTCAAAATTCTGAAAGCTTCTCCAATGTCGCCGGCTTCGCCCACTACAGAAAATCGGCTATCTTGAGACAGCAAGGAGACAAGGCCACGGCGAAACAACGGGTGGTCATCTACCACAAGCAAACGAATGGCTTTTTTCATGGCTGAATGAGCTGAAAGGCATTGGCCGCAGCGCGTGTTGTGATCTGCTTCACTCTAGGCACCCTCAATGTCACCAAGGTACCCTGCCCTGTACTTGATCTCACATTAACTTGTGCCCCAATTTGTTGCGCTCTTTCTTGCATAATTTTTAATCCAACCTGAAGTTGATCGCGTTCAGCATCACTGTTAAAACCAACACCATCGTCTTTAATATCAAATTGCCAAATGTCTCCTTTGATAATTTCAATTCTGACAATGCTGGCTTTGGCATGTTTTCGAACATTCGAGAGCGATTCTTGTAAGACATGAAGTACATGAATTTGCACATCTTGTGCCAGTGGTAATCCTTCACCCGTTATCTGGCAAGTTGCAGGAATGCCTGATTGATGCTGAAATTTTTGAAGTGTTTCTTGAACAGCCGTTTCGATATCATCACTTTGAGTTCTTGTTCTGAAATGAAGCAACAATTCACGAACATCTGCAATGCTTTCCTTCAATCCTAGATCTAATTCATCCATTGAATTCGAAATTTTTATTTCATCTTTGTGCGTAATTGAATTTCTAAGCAAACGGGATTGAATTTTCAAGAACGCCAAAGATTGTGCGATTGAGTCGTGTAACTCACTTGCCAGCATGGTTCTCTCTCCAGAAATAGCAGCCTCCCGATCAAGGGCCAGTGCGCGCATGCCCTCAACAGCACTGGCCAAATGGCTGGCCAAGGTGTCAACCAACTCTAGCTCTTCAGCCGTCAAGCTCATTTCATGTCGAAAAAACAGATCAATCTCACCAAGCACCTTGTTATGCAATTTCACAGGTACAGAAATGAGCGTCTCGAAACCGTGGTGACTGCAATGCTGCAAAGGTGCGACATCATGGCTTCTGATCGGAATCACCCGCGTACGTGATTCCTGTGCAGAAATACCGCAAGCACAAGTGCCTGCCATGAGGCACTTTTCTTCTTCGAGCATTTCTAACGGAAATTGATCAGAGCTTAGGATATGGAATTTTCCAATATCCTCGCCAGACCAGCGAATAGCCAAAGCATCCGCCTTCATCAATTTCCGAACTTGTATGGCAAATCCCTGTGACATCTCGTGTAGAGAATTTGATTTGGCTAAAAATGCACTGACTTGATAAAGCGCCTCTAGCCTTTCTTTTTGGGCGGCGATTCGTTGTGTCTTGGCCTGAACCTGCGACTCTAAATTGCCATAAAGCGCTTGAAGAGTTGCTGCCATTCGATTAAAACCTTGCGCAACTTGACCAAATTCGTCATTCGATGCAACCTCAACCCGCACAGAAAATTGTGCAGATTCAATTTTTTTAAGCCCGTCACGCAGACGACTCAAAGGATGAATGACGTAGTGATAACCGGTGTAAACCATGATGACCGCTGCGCCGATTGCCAGCGCCATCATTAGCAATTGAAATAAGTTAAGAATGGCCGTCAAAGATGAAAGTTGGTGCTCAATCGAAAAAACGAAACCGTCAATCACAAGCAGAAATTGATCGGCCGCCTGTACTAACTTTACGCGCTCCATCTGAGGTCGTTTTAAGAGAATTGCCTTTTGCTGCTGCCAAGCCAGTTCAACAAATTGAAATTGAGTTCGAACCACAGGGCTCCATGGCACAAAAAGCGGTCTTGAAGAATCGCCATTTCGCAGCAATTCAATGCTGTCATCAAACTGTTTTACCAAAAGATGAACTTCCGTCTCATCCATTTGCGCTTGCACTGTGCTCGTAAGACGCCAAGTCTGCATTCTCATTCGACCCGCCTCATTCAAAGCGGCTGCGCCACCACCTAATTGCCATGTAACCCATAGCGTCAAGCCAATGGACACCAACGCAACAACAAGGAGTGCCGCACCAATGCGAACCAGTTTGGTTGAAAGTGAGGCAATATTTCTCATGGCACTTCAACTTCTACTTGAACTGCGTTTTCAGCATTCGATCGACCTTCCCCTTGCTCTTCTACGGTCATGCCAAACAGCAAAGTGACTCCACCTACAAATACCAGTATTTTTTTGGATCTAAGGGTTGGAAAAATAGCCATGAACTCTCAGAATGTAAACTTAGTCATTTAGTTGCTCTTGGACAGCAAAGACCCATTCTCTGTTTGATGTGGAGCCAATCAATTGACATAGGTCAAGTTGTGTCATAGGAAACTTTCTTAAACAAACAAAAAATCCGTTTAAGAAATATTTTCCTCATACAGAACAACGACTTATAGGAGTCGAACCAAGAGTGTGGAAGCGGTGTGGAAGAAACAGTGAAATTTGCTTGGTTTTTAAGCAAATTTAGGCGGTTTTTTGCTGCCGAAAACACTTGAGAAAGCTGAACAAATGAACTTTTTTGCAAAATTATTTAATTTTCCGGTGAGTAAACCTTGGAAAAACACCCTCGCAAGCATTTGCGACCAAGCCCTGCCCTTTCCTCACCAACCCGCTGACCGTGTGCCCCATGGCGATGTGCTTGGCGGTTTGCTCTTTGGGCGTGTCGCCAAATCGTGTCGTTGCCTTGGGGTTTGTCCGACGTCAGCGTGTGTGAGACAAATAGGGGTACTTGATTAAAGGAGGGTTTTGGTTCATCTTTCAACCTAAGGAGTGAAGATGAAATTGAAATCTAATCAACCCAAGGCCACTGCAGAGCAGGTGGTCAAAGACATCCGAAGAGCCACCCGGCGGCATTACTCAACCGAGGACAAGATACGCATTGTTCTCAGCGGCCTAAGGGGTGAGGACAGCATTGCTGAGCTGTGCCGCAAGGAAGGTATTGCGCAGGGCCTTTACTACAGCTGGAGCAAGGAGTTTCTAGAAGCGGGCAAGAAGCGCTTGGCTGGTGACACAGCTCGCGCAGCAACCAGTGACGAAGTTCTCTCTATGCGCTCTCAGACCCAAGCCTTGAAGGAGGCGGTGGCGGATTTGACAGTAGAGAACCGGTTGC
>Ga0214919_10006021_pt1 | contig 16851 bp, 16 predicted proteins | sample LL1503_MetaG_FD_177994 | JGI IMG/M metagenome (GOLD analysis project Ga0214919, IMG submission 177994) | Freshwater microbial communities from Lake Lanier, Atlanta, Georgia, United States - LL-1503 | ecosystem: Environmental > Aquatic > Freshwater > Lake | place: USA: Georgia | collected... | reverse complement strand
CGTGTGGTCCGCGCCTGTCGTGAGATGGGAGTCGCCTCCGTCGCGGTCTATTCGGACGCCGACGCGGCGGCCCCGCACGTGCGTGAGGCTGATGAAGCGGTACACATCGGCCCCGCGCCGTCCTCCGAGAGCTACCTGAAGGGCGACAATATTATCGCGGTCGCCAAGCGTGTCGGCGCCGATGCCATTCACCCGGGCTATGGGTTTCTCTCCGAGCGCGAGTGGTTTGCGCGCGCCGTTCGGGATGCCGGACTCATTTGGATCGGACCGCCAGCCGAAGCGATCGGCGCCACTGGCAGCAAGACGGCCGCGCGTCAGCTCGCGATGGCGCACGATGTGCCCATTGTTCCTGGAACGACGGAGCCGCTGCGGGACGCGGCAGAAGCAGTCGCCACGGCCGCGACGTTTGGCTATCCGGTTCTGCTCAAGGCCGCTGCCGGCGGTGGCGGGAAGGGCATGCGTGTCGTGCGCAGTGCCGACGAGATTGCCGGTGCGCTCGATTCGGCCAAACGCGAGGCGCTCAATGCCTTCGGCGACGACGCCGTCTACGTCGAGAAGTACATCGAAGGGCCGCGGCACGTTGAGATCCAAGTCCTCGCCGACGCGCACGGGACCGTGATTTCGCTCGGCGAGCGCGAGTGCTCGGTCCAGCGTCGTCACCAGAAGATGATCGAAGAGGCGCCGAGTGTTGCCGTGTCGCCGGAGCTCCGCAAGCGGATGGGTGATGCCGCGGTGCGGTTCGCGAAGGCCGCGGGCTATGTGAATGCCGGCACCTGCGAATTCCTGCTGGATGCGCACGGCGAGTTCTACTTCCTCGAGATGAATACCCGGATTCAGGTGGAGCATCCCGTCACTGAACTCGTCACGGGCATCGACTTGGTGCAGTGGCAGCTGCGCATCGCCGCGGGCGAGGCCATCACGTTCGACGCGCCCACCGCGCCGCGTGGATGGGCCATTGAGTGTCGGATCACGGCCGAGGATCCCTCAAACGGATTCTTCCCGTCCACGGGGCGGATTCGGTATTTGCATGTCCCGTCGGGCCCCGGCGTGCGGTGGGACTCTGGTGTCGAGACGGGGAGCGATGTCGGACTGACCTACGATCCCATGCTCGCCAAGCTGATTGTGTGGGGCGAGGACCGCGCCCACGCGGTGGCGCGCATGCATCGCGCGCTCGAAGAGTTGGTGGTCGATGGTGTCGAGAGCTCGCGCGAGTTTCATCTGCGCGTCATGGAAGACGACGAGTTCCGCCGCGGCGACATTGAGATTCAGTGGCTTGAGCGCCGGCTGCCGTCGATCGTTGGGGCGCAGGCATCTCCGGAGCAGGTCCGCACCGCGGCGATTGCGGCGGCGCTGCTGGCCGACCAGGAGCGTCGTGCACGCGCGGGTGGATCATTGGCTGGCGCGCCTGGCGCGGCGGTCACGCCTGCAGCCGCCGCCGCTCCGGTGTCTGCATGGGCCGAACGTGCGCGGCGCGAGGGATTGCGTCGCTGATGCGCGAATCCGCGGTACTGGAGATCGCGTCGATTGCTGCTGGCGGCGACGGCGTTGCCCGGCACGAAGGGCTGGTGGTCTTTGTGCCGCGAGTGGCACCTGGAGAGCAGGTGCGCGCGGACATTACGCCGAAGGGGCGTATGGCCCGCGGCATTGTGCGTGAGGTGATCCGGCCGTCAGTGGCGCGCGTGGCAGCGGCCTGCGCGCACTATGAGCAGGATTCGTGCGGCGGCTGTCAGTTGCAGCACCTTTCGCTCGATGCACAGCGTGAGGCCAAGCGTCACATTGTACAGGACGCACTCACGCGCATCGGCAAGCGACCCGTGGCGCTCCCCGAGATTCGCGGGGGAGCTTCGCCGTGGCGCTATCGCCGGAAGCTCACCCTGGCCATGCGTCGCACGGCGAGCGGATGGATTGCAGGGCTTCACGCGCACGACGATCCCGATCGCGTCTTCGCGCTTGATGATTGCACGATCGCTGACAACCGCTTGCTCGCCCTGTGGCGCGAAGTCCTCGCTGCGGGCCAACACTTGCCGGCCGCACAACGGCTGCGTGGCGCGGTCCGACTGATGGGCGAGCACGCGACATTCGTGCTGGAAGGCGGCTCGCACTGGGGCACGCACGAGGCATTCTTTGCGGCGGTGCCATCGATGGCCGCGCTCTGGTGGGTGCCGGAGCAGGGGACACGCCGCCTGTTGGGCGACCGTCGCGTCAACGCTGAGCCTGGGGCGTCGTTTGCGCAGGTGAATCCCGAGGTCGCGGCCCAGCTGGAAGATTTTGTTGTCGAGACCGTGCGGACGTATGCCCCGCGCACGGTGGTCGACGCGTATGCCGGTGCGGGTGCGGTGGCTCGACGTATCGCCCACGATGGGGCCGTCGTGACCGCGATCGAGTTGGACCGCGAGGCGACGGCTTGGAGTGCCGCGCATCTGCCGGCGGGCTCGACCGCGATTGCCGCACGCGTCGAGGATGCGCTCGAGGCTGCGCTTCCGGCCGAGCTGGTGATTCTGAATCCGCCGCGCACGGGCGTGGACGCCCGGGTCACGGCGTTGCTCGCCAGTGCTCCGCTCACCACGCGCGCCATTATTTATGTCAGCTGCGATCCCGCCACGCTCGCGCGTGACGTGGCTCGGCTGCCCGGATGGCGGATTGCACGCTTGACCACATTTGACATGTTCCCGCAGACCGCGCACGTCGAGACGGTTTGTGAACTCGTGCCGCTGGAGGCGGTTGCATGAGATATATCGTGGAAATCGACGGCGCTCGTCACGAGGTCGTCCTCGACAATGGCACGGCGAGCGTAGATGGCGGGCCAGCGGTTCCGGTCTCGCTCGACGCCCTTCCGGGAACGCCGGTGCATCTCGTCCGGGTCGACGGGGCGGTCCACCGGATGCTTGGGCGGCGCGACGGGGAGCGCGGGCAGTATGCGCTCTCCCTGGACGGCCGCCGGTACCAGGCGGAAGCGCTCGACGAGCGCGCCCGAGCCATTCGCGACCTCGCGGTCGCGGCGGCCACCGCCAGCGGCCCGCGGCCGCTGGTCGCGCCGATGCCGGGGCTGATCGTTCGGGTGACCGTCGCGGTGGGTGATGTTGTCCAGGCCGGCCAAGGCGTGGTCGCCATGGAGGCTATGAAAATGGAGAACGAACTCCGCGCCCCCGCCGCCGGGACCGTCAAGAAGGTCCTGGCCACCCCCGGGGTGGCGGTAGAGAAGGGCGCCCTCCTGATCGAGTTCGAGTAGGGGGGCTCCGAAAGGAGGGGGGCTTCCGGCCAGCCAGGCACCGCGTGGGCGAACTTCCCGGAACCGGCCACTGCCCGTTGACCGGGGCTCCGTCTCGGTCTATCTTACAAGACTGTCCCAAAACGCCTTCAATGGCGGCCAAGACCCGGGTTGCATTCCGCACCGGTGAGGCGTTTGACCTCTCGTTACACCGAGCTGATGAGCACGTACACGGCACGACCCAGCGACATTGAACACCAGTGGTTCATCGTCGATGCGGAAGGCATGGTCCTTGGTCGCCTCGCGACCGAGATCGCCCGCATCATTCGCGGCAAGCACAAGCCGACATTCACCCCGCACATGGACACCGGTGACTTCGTCATCGTGATCAATGCGAATAAGGTGAAGGTCACCGGCCGTAAGGCGGAGCAGAAGACCTACTTCTCGCACTCCGGCTATATGGGCCACGACAAGCAGACCCCGTTCGCCACGATGCTCGCGAAGCACCCCGAGCGCATCATCGAGAAGGCGGTACATGGGATGCTCCCGAAGAACGCGCTGGGCCGGCAGAAGCTGCGCCTGAAGCTGCGCGTGTACGCGGGCGCCAACCATCCGCACGTCGCGCAGCAGCCGACCGTGCTCACCTTCCCGAAGAGCGAGGCGAAGTAACATGGCCGACACGACGATCCACACGATCGGCCGCCGCAAGGAAGCGGTCTGCCGCCTGTATCTTTCTGCCGGCACGGGCAAGTGGGACATCAACGGGCGTACGCTCGGCGATTACTTCCCGCGTCCGTCGCTCGTGAGCGCCATTCAGCAGCCGTTCACCGCGACCGACACGCTCGGCCGCTATGACGTGAAGGCGAACATCGATGGCGGCGGGTCGACCGGTCAGTCCGGTGCGCTCCGTCTCGCCGTTGCCCGCGCGCTCGTCAAGATCGACGAGAACTACCGCGGCAAGCTGCGCGATCTCGGATTGCTCACGCGTGATGCTCGCGCCGTTGAGCGTAAGAAGCCAGGCCGTCCGAAGGCGCGTAAGCGGTTCCAGTTCAGCAAGCGCTAGACCTCGGCGCTTCAGCAGTTCGTACCACATCCCTCAGGGGAGTCGAGCCGGGAGCGGGTGCTGCGCCACAAGGCGCGGTCGCTCCCGGCGACGACACTCTCCGACGATACCAACCACTCGCAAGGAATTATCATGGCTCTCCCGACGATCGACGAACTCCTCAAGGCCGGTGTGCATTTCGGCCACCAGACGCGCCGCTGGAACCCGAAGATGCGCCGTTTCATCTTCGCCGAGCGGAACGGCATCCACATCATCGACCTGCAGAAGTCGCTTCGGCAGCTCGAGTTGGCCACCAAGCTCGCGCGCGAAGTCGTGCTGCGCGGCGACAACGTGCTCTTCGTGTGCACCAAGCAGCAGCTCGGGCAGATCGTTGTTGCCCAGTCGGAGCGCGCGAACGCGCTCCACGTCACCGCGCGCTGGCTCGGTGGACTGCTCACGAACTTCGGCACCGCCAAGAAGCAGATCAAGCGCCTGAAGGAGCTTGAGGCCGGGAGCGCCGCGGGCGGCGACTTCGAGAACTACACCAAGAAGGAACAGCTGATGATGTCCCGTCAGCGCGACAAGCTGGCCAAGAACTTGTCGGGCTTGAAGAACATGGGCCGTCTGCCGGGTCTGCTCTTTGTCGTCGATGCCAAGAAGGAGCGCATCGCCGTTGACGAAGCGAACAAGCTCGGCATCCCGATCATCGCCATCTGCGACACCAACTCCGATCCGGACCTGATCACGGTGCCGATCGCCGGTAACGACGACGCGATCCGCTCGGTTGAGCTGATCTGCGGCGCAATCGCCGACGCAATCCTCGACGCCCGTCGCGAGGCCCCGGCCCGCGAAGAGTCCGAGGAAGGGGAGAGCTACACCTACTCCTCCGACCGTGGCGCCGAGAAGGAGAGCGCTGGTGACCGTGGCGACAAGAAGCGTCGCCCGCGCCGTCGTCGGGCCAAGCCGGAAGCCATCGCCGCCCGTCTGAAGGAAGGCGGCACGGAAGCTGACGCGCCGGCCGAAGGTGACGCCAGCGCCGCCGAGTAACCGGCGACTGCGCACCGGTCGGCGGGTCACCCGCCGTCCGGTGCTCTCGTCCCGCCGCTCCATTCAGGGTAAGTTTCTATCGCCGTCGGCATTCTCCCGAATGTCGGCGGCGCCCGTCCACTCGCCACTACCGCAGACTGACTGATATGTCCGAGCCAATCAAGATTACGGCCTCCATGGTCGCTTCCCTCCGTGCCCAGACGGGCGCCGGCATGGGCGACTGCAAGAAGGCCCTCGAAGAGGCGAACGGCGATGCCGAAGCCGCCTCGACCATTCTCCGCAAGAAGGGCATGCTCAAGGCCGAGAAGCGCGCGGGTCGCGTTGCGGCGGAAGGGCAGATTGTTGCGTGGGTGTCCGATGACGCCACCCTCGGCGTGGCGATTGAGCTGAACTCCGAGACCGATTTCGTCTCGCGGAACGAAGAGTTCGTCGCCCTCTCCAAGCTCGTCGCGGCGCATGTCGGCTACGACACGTCGCTCGACGGCATTGCGGAGATCACGGCGGACCATGCGCTGATGGATCGTCACTGGCACCATGACAAGGCCCAGACCCTGAGCGAGGTCGTGAAGGCAGCGGCCGCCAAGACCGGCGAGAACGTCGCGCTGCGTCGCGTCGCGCGCTTCTCCACCGAGAAGGGTGCCATCGGATGCTACCTGCACTTCAACGGCAAGGTCGCCGTGCTCGTCGAAGTCGCCGGCGTGACCGGTGAAGCCGGCCGCAAGTGCGCCTATGACGTCGCGGAGCATCTCGCCGCCGGCGTGCCGACGGTCGCGATTGCGGTGAGCAAGGCGGACGTCCCGGCCGACGTGGTCGAGAAGGAGCGTCAGTTCCTGATCGAGCAGGCCACCGCCGAAGGAAAGCCGCAGGCGATCGCCGAGAAGATGGTGGTGGGCCGCCTCGAGAAGTACTTCAAGGAGAAGGTGCTGCTCGAGCAGCCGTGGGTCCGTGACGACAGCATCACGATCGCGGATCTTGTCGCGAAGACGCCGGGCGCGTCGGTCGTCCGCTTCGCGCGTTTCCAGATGGGAGAGGCGTAAGCCCTGATGGCCGCCGCGCGTAAGAAGCCCCTCAAGTACCCTCGGGTACTGGTCAAGCTCTCCGGCGAGGCGCTCGCCGGAGAGCGTGGGATCGGTTTCGACTTCACGACAATCACGAAGTACGCCAAAGAGATCAAGCGCGTCAGCGAGACCGGCGCGCAGGTTGGCCTCGTGATCGGCGGCGGGAACATTGTACGGGGGTCGCAGCTCTCCAAGATGGGGATGGATCGCGTCAGCGCCGACTACATGGGGATGCTCGGAACGGTCATCAATGCGATGGCGTTCCAAGACATTCTCGAGCGCGAAGGGCTCGACACCCGCGTCATGACGGCGATCCGCATGGAAGAGCTGGCGGAGTCGTTCATTCGGCGTCGCGCGATTCGCCATCTCGAGAAGCAGCGCGCGGTGATCTTCGCGGGCGGGACCGGAAATCCGTATTTCAGCACCGATACCGCTGCGGTGCTCCGCGGAATTCAGATCAATGCGGATTTGATTATCAAAGCGACGAATGTCGACGGCGTCTACACGGCGGATCCGAAAAAGGACCCCAGCGCCAAGAAGTACGCGCACATCAGCTACAAAGAGGTCATGCACGGCGAGCTGGGCGTGATGGATCAGACGGCCATCACCCTCTGCAAAGAGAACGCGCTTCCGCTCATCGTGCTGAACATCAACCAGCCGGGCGCCATCATCAAGGCGATTCGCGGCGAAAAGGTGGGGACCCTCGTCTCATGAGCACCATCGCGAACATCATGAAGGATTGTCGGACCAGCATGGAGAAGGGTGTTGAGGCCGCCAAGCGCGAGTTCTCAACCGTGCGCTCCGGCAAGGCCTCGCCGAACATGCTCGACCAGATCAAGGTCGAGATGTACGGGTCGTACCTCCCCATGAATCAGTGCGCCCAGGTCTCGGCTCCCGAGCCGCGCGTCCTGATGGTCACGCCGTTCGATAAGGGGCAGATCAAGGCGGTCGAGAAGGCGATTCGGGAAAGCGATCTCGGGCTCGATCCGGCGATCAATGGCGCGATCATTCGCGTGCCGCTCCCCTCGATGAACGAACAGCGCCGCAAGGACTTGGTGAAGGTGCTGCATAAGTACGCCGAGGACGGCCGCATTGCGGTGCGTCATGCCCGGACGCACGCCCGCGACCTGCTCAAAAAGCTCGATGGCGTGTCGGAAGACGATGTGAAGCACGCCGAGAAGGAGCTGCAGAAGGCGCACGACGATTTCATCGCCAAGCTTGAAACGTCCTCGAAGGCAAAAGAAGCGGAGTTGATGGAAGTCTGATGATGAGCGGCGCCCTCCTTCTGTTCAGCGCGACGTGACACGATGACCGTGTCCGTCTCTGCCGGCTTGCTTGATCAGATCAAGCAGCACGGGGCGATTCCTCGCCACGTGGCCATCATTATGGACGGCAACGGACGCTGGGCGCGCGGACGCATGCTCCCGCGTCCGCTCGGGCACCGCAGCGGGATGAAGGCGGTGCGCGAAGTGGTGGAAGGCGCCATCGAGGCGGGGGTCGAAGTCCTCTCGCTCTTTGCTTTCTCGCAAGAGAACTGGCAGCGGCCCGCCGGAGAAGTCTCGGCGCTGATGTCGCTCCTCGAAGAGTACATCCAGAAAGAAGCCGACGAGCTCGAGGAGCAGGGCGTGCGGGTCTGCATGCTCGGCGAGCTCGATCGCCTGACGCCTCCCGCCTTCGCTGCGGTCGATCGCGTCATGAAGCAGACGGCGCACAATACCAAGCTCCGCCTGAACCTGTTCATTTCGTACGGCGCCCGCGCCGAGATCACGCGCGCCGCACGATTGCTGGCCGAAGACGTCGCCGCTGGCCGCATCACGCCGGCGCAGGTCGATGACGCCGCGCTCGAGGCAAAGCTGTTCACCGCAGGATGCCCAGACCCCGACGTCTTGATTCGCACCTCCGGCGAGCAGCGCATCTCCAACTTCCTGCTCTGGCAGGTGGCGTACACCGAGCTGGTGATCAGCGACGTGCTGTGGCCCGACTTCGGACGTCGCGAGTTGTACGAGGCGATCGCGGAGTATCAGAATCGGGATCGCCGGTTCGGTCGCGTCAGCTCCTGATTTCGCCGAACCCGGAGCAGTAGCCCTGTGTCTGAACTCGCCAAGCGGATCATCTTCTCCGTGATCGCCGCGCCGCTCGCGGTGTATCTCGTGTTTCTCGGCGGGGCTCCGTTGGCCGTGATGCTTGCAGTCGCGAGCGGGCTCGCCGCGCGTGAGTTCTACCGCATGGTGAGTGAAACAGGCAGCGATCCACTGTGGGGGCATGGCGTGGTGCTCAGTGCGGCGCTTCCGCTCCTGGTGCATGCAAACACGCTCGGGCTCTGGACGCCGTCGCTCACGGTGTGGATGCTGCTGTTCTTGGAGCTCCTTACCGTTGCGCTCTTTACACGTGGCTCCACTGGCAAGCCGATGGAGGCCCTTGGGAGCACGCTGTTTGGTGTGTTCTACACCGGTGGGGCGCTGAGTTTTGCCTACGGGCTGCGATACCATCCGTACGCGATTGGTGCGATGGCGGGCACGGCGCTGGTTGCCTTGCCCCTGATTGTCACCTGGCTGACCGACAGTGGGGCTTTTGCGGTGGGGAAGTCGGTGGGCGGACGCAAGCTGATGCCCTCGGTGAGCCCAGGAAAGACCGTGTCGGGCGCCGTTGGCGGTCTTGTGGTGGGGATCGCGGTGAGCGTCCTCTATACGCGCTTCGTGCTGCCGCCGGTGGCGCAGCTGGGGTTGTCGCTGCAGGGGGCCGTGTTGTTTGGGGCTGTGGTGAGCGCAGGGGGGCAGATCGGCGACTTGGTGGAGTCGATGCTCAAGCGTGAAGCCGGCGTGAAAGACAGTTCCACGCTGATCCCCGGTCATGGTGGCGTCCTCGATCGCATCGATTCGCTGATCTTCACGATTCCGCTCGGGTTCGCGCTGCTCAGCTGGCTGCTGATTCCAGCGCCGCGATGACGAACGCCACAACGCCGCGCGGCGTGACCATCCTTGGTGCGACCGGCTCGATTGGAACCGCCGCCCTTCGTGTGATGGCGCGGCACCGGGATCGGTTTCGCGTGAGCGGGTTGACGGCGCATTCGAATGCCGCGCTCCTTGGTGAGCAGGTGGCGGAGTGGCGCCCCGATTTCACAGGACTCGTGAATGGCGGGCAGGGGATGCCGGCCGGGTGGGCGTCTGGCGATGAGGTTCTCGTGCAGGCGGCGTCGTTGCCATCCGCCGACATTGTGCTCAACGCGGTCGTGGGGAGCACCGGATTAGAAGCGACGCTCGCGGCACTGCAGGCGGGAAAGCGCGTGGCGCTCGCCAACAAAGAATCGCTCGTGATGGGTGGAGAGCTCGTGATGGCTGCGGCCAGTCGGAATCACGGCGAGCTCGTGCCGGTCGACAGCGAGCACTCGGCGATTCTCCAGTGTCTCGCCGGCCAGACGCCGAGCGACGTGCGCCGGTTGATTATCACGGCGAGCGGCGGCCCGTTCCGCACCTGGCCCACCCAGCGGATTGCGGAGGCGACGCTTGCGGACGCCCTCAACCATCCGACCTGGAGCATGGGGCGCAAGATTACCGTCGACAGTGCATCGCTGGTGAATAAGGCGCTCGAAGTGATCGAGGCGCACTTTCTCTTTGGCGTGCCGTACGATCGCATTGACGTGGTGGTGCATCCGCAGAGCATCGTGCACTCGATGGTCGAGTTCATCGACGGCAGCGTGGTCGCGCAGCTCGGCGTGCCCTCCATGGAACTCCCCATTCTCTACGCGCTTTCATATCCGGAGCGGCTTGAGGACGACGGTGTCGCGCGGTTCGATCCGGTGGCCGCGGCGTCGTTGACCTTTGAGGCGGTCCGCACGGATGCGTTCCCCGCGTTCACGATGGGCCTTGAGGCGGGGCGCGCCGGTGGTGTCGCGCCGGCGGTCTTCAACGCGGCCAATGAGGCCGCGGTGCAGCGCTTTCTCGACGGGTCGCTCACGTTCGGCGGTATTCCACGTGCGATCGACGCGGCGCTCTCGGCGCTCGGCGATCGAAAGCTCGACGGCATCGCATCGCTGCGTGACGCAGACCGTGCCGCTCGCTCACTCGTGCAGGAACTAGTCTAATGCTTGCTTGGCTTGCGCCGATTGCGGTTCTCGGGATCGTGGTGTTCGTCCACGAGCTCGGTCATTTTCTTGCCGCCAAGGCGCTCGGTGTGTACGCACCGCGGTTTGCGCTTGGGTGGGGCCCGTCGATTCTCCGCTGGCGCCCCAAAGGATCAGAAACCGAATATGTGCTCGCCGCGCTGCCGATCGGCGGGTACGTGCGGATGGCGTCCAAGGATGACGAGGCCGCCGCGATGCTCGAAGGGGGCAACGAAGAGGCCAAGCCGGACGCTGAGAAGGATCCGCGGTGGGATCCCGACGCCATGCTGCCGCACGGCCCGAAGCCGGTGCCGCAGGATCGGTGGTTTGAGTCTAAGCCAACGTGGGCGCGTGTGGTCATCCTGTTGGCCGGCGTCACGATGAATGTGCTGTTGACCTTCAGCATCGCGACCGGCGTCTACTCGGCGAAAGGGCGCAGCTATCTCCCGGCGGTGGTGGATTCGTTGGTGGTCGGCCTTCCGGCCGCGCGCGCGGGGGTGATGCCGGGCGACAGTATCGTTGCGCTGAATGGGGCGTCTATCGAGAGCTGGGCAGACTTCCAGACAGTCGTGTCGATGTCGGCGGGGAAGCCCATTGCGATGGATGTTCGGCGCGGTGGCTCGGCGGTGACGCTCACGGTGGTGCCAGACACCGCTGAGGGGGCCAATGCGCAGACCGGAGCCAAGGAGCGGATTGGAAAGGTTGGGGTGTGGCCCCGTGGGACACCGGCGCATGTCGCGCTGACCTTGGGGCAGGCGGCGACGGCCGGCTGGGAAACCACGTGGGAGGAGGCGGGCGCGATTGTCGGGATTGTCCGTGGACTGTTCCGCGGCGCCGTGAGCGTGACGCAGCTCGGCGGGCCAATCGCGATCGCCCGGGTCTCGGTTCGGTCGGCGAAGGGTGGGTGGGAGTCGCTGCTGGCGCTCATTGCCTACTTGAGCATTAATTTGGCGGTGTTGAACTTGCTCCCAATCCCCGTGCTGGATGGTGGTCAGGTGCTGCTGACGGTGGCGGAGGGGATCAAGGGTGGATCGTTCAGTAGTCGGACGCGAGAGAACTTTATGAAGGTTGGTATCGCGGCCGTGGCGTTGTTGTTTGTGATCGTGATGTTCAACGATCTGAAGGGGCTGGCCCTGAGTCTGCTCGGAAAGGGCTGAGCCGAGGGAGGAAGGCGCGCGTCGGACCTCTTCCGACAAGGCGCTGGAACAGCGCTGAACCCCCTTGATGGCGTGGGGGATCTTGGCTATGTTTCCAAGCTACAACCAAATGACCGATAAGGATTTAGGTACAGACAATGGCATTCGTAAAGAGCGCGGCGATCGACAAGAATCGCCTGCACCCCACCGACACTGGTTCCTCGCAGGTCCAGGTCACGTTGCTGACGGAACGGATCAACTATCTGAATGATCACTTCCGCAAGCACGCCAAGGACCACCATGGTCGCCGTGGACTCCTCAAGATGGTTGGCCGACGCCGCCGTCTGCTGGACTACCTCAAGCGCACCGATGTCGGCTCGTATCGCAAGCTGATCGACGAGCTTGGGCTGCGCTACTAATCCCGGTATGTAACACGATTCGCGCGGACGCATCCTGCGGCCCGCGCGTTTTGTGTTATCCCCCATTCTCACACGGATTTACCCAATGATGCATCGCATTGAGCGGACGTTCGCGGGCCGCAAGCTTATCATCGAGACCGGCCGTATGGCCAAGCAGGCTGCGGGCTCGTGCCTGATCACTTTCGGCGAGACGATGGTGCTTGCCACGGTTACGGTTAGCGAGAAGCGTTCCACGCTTCCGTTCTTCCCACTGACGGTTGAGTACAAGGAAAAGACCTACGCCGCGGGCAAGATCCCGGGCGGCTTCATCAAGCGCGAAGGACGTCCGCGCGATGAAGAAATCCTCTCCTGCCGGATCATCGACCGCTCGATCCGTCCGCTGTTCCCGGAAGGATTCCAGAACGAAGTGCAGGTCTTCATCTACGTAATCAGCGCTGACCAGGAGAACGATGCCGACGTGCTCGGCCTCGTCGCCACGTCGTTCGCGCTCAACGCGTCCAAGATCCCCTTCACGGCGCCGATCGCAGCGGTCCGCGTGGGCCGCGTGCAGGGCAAGTGGGTGCTCAACCCGACCTTCCAGCAGCTCGAGTTCAGCGACATGGACCTCGTGGTTGCCGGCTCGCAGGATTCGATCGTGATGGTCGAGGGCGGCGCGCTCGAGATTCAGGAAGAAGACGTCATCGAGGCCATCGGTATCGGCCAGCGCGGCATCCGTGAGCTGATTGCGCTCCAGGAAGAGCTGCTCGCCAAGAACCCGGTCGAGAAGATGTCGTGGGACAAGGTCGAGACGCCAGACGACGTGATCAAGCGCGTCACCAAGGAGGCGGAAAAGAAGATTGTCGCCGCCATCAATCAGAAGGACAAGCAGACGCGCATCCAGGCCGTCGAAAAGGTGAAGGACGAGGTCAAGACCGCGCTCAAGGCAGAGTTGCCGGACGCACAGCATCCGTTCATCGGCGGCGTGCTCGGCGACATCGAGTATCGCGTGCTGCGCGATCAGGTGCTCACGAGTGGACTGCGCGTCGACGGCCGTAAGCCGACCGACGTGCGTCAGATCTCGATCGACACCGGCCTGCTGCCGCGTGCGCACGGCTCGGCGCTCTTCACCCGCGGGCAGACGCAGGCCCTCGTGGTCGCGACGCTCGGCACCGGGAACGACGTGCAGCGCATGGACAGCATCGACGACAAGCAGGAGACCACCAAGTCGTTCATGCTGCATTACAACTTCCCGCCGTTCTCGACGGGCGAAGTGCGCCCGATGCGTGGCACCAGCCGCCGCGAAATCGGTCACGGCAATCTGGCCGAGCGCGCCATCCAGGGCGTTCTGCCGCCGTTCGAAGAGTTCCCGTACACGATTCGTATCGTCTCTGACGTGCTCGAGTCCAACGGCTCCAGCTCGATGGCCTCGGTCTGCGGCGGCTCGCTGAGCTGCTTCGACGCCGGCATCCCGCTCAAGGCCCCCGTGGCCGGTGTGGCGATGGGCTTGATCAAGGAAGGCAAGAAGTACGCGATCCTGACCGACATCCTGGGCACGGAAGACCATTTGGGTGATATGGACTTCAAGGTCGCCGGGACGAAGGACGGCATCACGAGCATCCAGATGGACATCAAGATCCAGGGCCTCGATCTGAAGCTCATGGAAGAGGCGCTTGCGCAGGCCAAGGAAGGCCGTCTGCACATCCTCGGCGAGATGGACAAGGCGCTTCCGACGGTGCGTCCGGACATGTCGCCGTGGGCTCCGCGTATCATCACCGTCCAGATCAACCCCGAGAAGATCGGCGACCTGATCGGACCGAAGGGCAAGACGATCCGCGGCATCCAGGAAGAGTCGGGTGCTGAGCTGACGGTTGACGACAGCGGTCTCGTGACGATCGCCGCTGTTGGCGCCGAAGCGATGGAGCGTGCGCGTCAGATGGTGCAGGCGATCACCGCCGAACCGATTGTGGGCGAGACGTACGAAGGTCCGGTGAAGAGCACGACGGCGTTTGGCGCCTTCGTCGAGATCATGCCGGGCACCGAAGGACTCGTGCACATCAGCGAGCTCCAGTGGGGCCGCACCGAGAAGACCGAGGACGTGGTCAAGAAGGGCGATCGCGTGAAGGTCAAGCTTCTCGAGCGTGACGAGCGCGGGCGTCTGCGACTGTCGATGAAGGCGTTGGTGCCGAAGCCGACTGGCGATGCCGCGCCGGTGGAGTCGTCCTACGCCGACGGTGCTGCTCCCGCCTCTGAGGCCCCTGCGGCCGAGGGTGGCGAGGAGGGTGGTGATCGTGGCGGCCGCAGTGGCGGTCGTGGCGGTCGCGGTGGCCGAGGCCGGTAGGTTTCGGTGACCGCCGGCGCACCGCGCCTCGGTCAGCACCGCAGCCCTATGGTGGAGCGGGGGATGGAGCGTTCCGTGCTCCCCAATGGATTGACCGTACTCTCGGAGTTCGTTCCGGGCGTGCGGTCAATTGCGCTTGGGGCCTGGGTGCGGTCCGCGTCGCTGCATGAGTCGCCCGAGGAGATGGGGATTTCGCATCTCCTCGAGCACATGGTGTTCAAGGGCACCAAGCGCCGGACCGCGCATGAGATCGCGGGCGCGCTCGAATCGCTCGGCGGATCGCTTGACGCCTACACGGCGCGCGAGCACACCGCTTTTCAGGCGCGCGTGCTCGACGAGCATTTGACGCAAGCGGCTGACGTGATGGCCGATTTGATCTTTCATCCGGCGCTGCGCGCGGACGATTTGAAGCTCGAGCGCAAGGTCGTGCTGGAGGAGATCGCGATGGTGGATGACACGCCTGACGATCTCGTCTTTGAGATGCACAATGAGGCGTTGTGGGGGGCACACCCCTACGGCTATTCCATTCTGGGCACCCGCGACACCGTGGGAGCCATTGGGATCGAGGCGCTGCGGGAGCGGCACGCGCGGGCGTACCAGCCTGGCCAGATTGTGGTGGCCGCGAGCGGGAACGTGAGCCACGAGGCGCTTCTCGAGGCGCTCGGAGCCACCGGGTGGCGTGATGTGCCGGCGGGCACGGAGAAGGCCCCGGTGTCGCCCACTCCTGTGACCATGCCAGCCTCAGAGCGCCGGGTGAAGCGGGACGGGTCACAGGTACATGTGGTGTTTGGCTCGGCCACCGTGCCCCATGCCGACAAGCGCCGGCATACGCTGGTGCTGATCAACACGTTGCTGGGTGGTGGGATGAGCTCTCGGCTTTTTCAGCGGGTTCGAGAGGAGCTTGGTCTCGCCTATTCCGTGTATACCTTTCAGTCGTTCCATGTGGATTCCGGAACGCACGGGGTCTATGTGGGAACGTCTCCTGAGAATGCCGATCAGGCGATTGCGGCGGTGCGTGGAGAACTCGCGCGGCTCGTGCGGGATGGGATTCCTGACAGCGAGATTGCGATGGGGAAGCAGCAGGTGAAGGGGCAGATCACGCTGGCAATGGAAGGCGTGAGCAGTCGGATGTACCGTGCAGCGGCCGTCGAGTTGTTCGGCGAGCCGTACGCCGGGTTGGACGACGTATTGGCAAAGATCGATGCCATTACGCCGGAAGACGTAGCGGCATGCTGCGCTGCGTTTTTTGTGCCGGACCAGCAGACGCTGGTGAGCCTTGGGCCCACCTGAGCGCCGCGCTCAACTCATTATCACTCGAACACCCCGATTCCCATGAACATCGGCATTCCGAAGGAAATCAAGACCAACGAGAACCGTGTCTCGCTCGTGCCGGCTGGCGCGGAAGCGTTGGTCGCGGCTGGCCATAAGGTCGTCGTTGAGAAGGGCGCAGGACTCGGCAGCGGATTCAGCGACGAGCAGTATGTGGCTGCTGGCGCCACGATCGCGCCCGATGCGGACACCACGTGGGCTGGCGCTGACATGATTATTAAGGTCAAGGAGCCGATTGCCGTTGAGTGGCCGCGCATGAAGAAGGGACAGACCATCTTCACGTACTTCCATTTCGCCGCCGACGAGAAGCTCACCAAGGCGCACATGGATTCGGGCGCGACGTGCATTGCGTACGAGACCGTGGAGTTGCCGAGCCGTGAGTTGCCGCTGCTGACGCCGATGTCGGAAGTCGCCGGCCGTATGGCGGTGCAGGAAGGGGCCAAGTACCTCGAGAAGCTGTACGGCGGTCGTGGGCTGCTCCTCGGCGGCGTGCCGGGCGTGGCGCCGGCGAAGGTTGTGATTCTCGGCGGCGGCATTGTGGGCATCAACGCGGCCAAGATGGCGGCGGGGATGGGCGCGATGGTCACCATTCTTGATGTCTCGCTCGAGCGCATGCGCTATTTGAGCGATGTGATGCCAGCGAATGTGACGACGATCTACTCGAACCGCCACAATGTGCTCGAGCAGATTGCGACCGCGGATCTCGTGGTCGGTGGCGTGCTGATTCCGGGTGCCAAGGCGCCGAAGCTGATCCGCAAGGAAGACCTCAAGGTCATGCAGCCGGGCGCGGTTATCGTGGACGTGGCGATCGACCAGGGCGGTTGCGTGGAGACGATTCATGCGACGACGCACGAGAACCCGGTGTACACCGTGGACGGTGTGATTCACTACGGCGTGGCGAACATGCCGGGCGGCGTGCCGCGCACCTCGACGTTGGCGCTGACGAACGCGACCTTCCCGTATGCCATGAAGTTGGCGAACAAGGGATGGAAGCAGGCGCTCAAGGAAGACTCGGCGCTGCTTCGCGGGCTGAACGTGGTGGACGGCAAGGTCACCTACCGTGGGGTTGCTGAGGCGTTTGGGATGGAGTACCACGAGCCGGGCAAGTTCCTCGGCTGAGCAGGACGACGGCGCCCGAGCGGCGCCATCCAGTGACAGAGAAGGGCCTTCGTCAGCGCATTCTTGGAATGCTCGCG
>Ga0214919_10006020_pt1 | contig 16853 bp, 12 predicted proteins | sample LL1503_MetaG_FD_177994 | JGI IMG/M metagenome (GOLD analysis project Ga0214919, IMG submission 177994) | Freshwater microbial communities from Lake Lanier, Atlanta, Georgia, United States - LL-1503 | ecosystem: Environmental > Aquatic > Freshwater > Lake | place: USA: Georgia | collected... | reverse complement strand
GGAGAGCACCGACGCCAGATACGATGTAAACCGCGCCGCCGATGCCCCGTCGATAACACGGTGATCATAGGACAGGGACAAAGGCAGCATCAGCCTTGGCACAAACTCCTTGCCATTCCAGACCGGACGCATCGCCGCCTTGGACACCCCGAGTATCGCCACCTCGGGCGCGTTAATGATCGGCGTGAAGGCGCTGCCGCCGATACCGCCGAGGCTGGAGATCGAAAAACATCCGCCCTGCATGTCACCGGGCTTTAATTTTTTATCCCGCGCCAGCTTGGAAATTTCTGACAACTCGCGAGCCAGGTCGAACACCCCCTTGCGGTCCGCATCGCGAATCACCGGAACCACCAAGCCATCGGGCGTGTCGACGGCGACGCCGACGTGAAAATATTTTTTCAGAATCAAATTCTCGCCGGTCTTGTCGAGAGAGGCGTTGAAGTCCGGATAGTGACGGAGGGCGGTGACGCTGGCCTTGATCAGGAACGCCAGCATGGTCAGTTTGAACCCCTGCTTTTCCGTCTCGGCGGTGTTCGACTTGCGGAACGCCTCAAGATCGGTAATGTCGGCATCATCAAATTGCGTCACGTGCGGGATGCCGACCCAGTTGCGGTGCAGATTGGCACCGGACAGCTTTTTGATGCGCGACAGCGGCTTGGGCTCGACCGGACCGAACTTGGCAAAATCGACATTGGGCCACTCAGGCAGGTTAAATCCGTAACCACCCGGCGCGGTTGCGCCGGAGGCAAGCGCCGGCGCGCCGTTAATGACGCCTTTGACAAAACCGTACACGTCCTGCTGCGTCACCCGGCCTTTGGGTCCGCTGCCACTTACCTTGGCCAGGTCAACACCAAGTTCGCGCGCGAATTTTCGAATGCTGGGGCTGGCATGCGGCTTGAAGGTGGCCGACTCAAACACCGGCTCGAACGGCACCGGTGCGGGCGGGGCGATCAGCGCAGGGGTCGGGGCGGGGGCGATTACGACCGGCGCCGGCGCAGCCGCGGCCGCGGCCGCAGCCTTAGGCGCGCTTGGCGCCGCCACGGCTAAGGCAAGCTCACCGCCCCCAGTCTCATCGAGCAAGAGCAACAAGCTGCCCTCGCACACCTTGTCGCCGACTTTTATTTTTAATTCCTTGACCACCCCCGCCGCGGGCGAGGGAATTTCCATGGTGGCCTTGTCGGACTCGACCGAGATCAGCGACTGCTCGGGCTTTACGACATCGCCTACGCTGACCAGAACCTCCACAACATCAACTTCCTTGAAGTCACCGATGTCGGGAACATGCACCTCTCTGATACCAGCCATTTATTTTCCTTGCTTGATGTTGCGTCGCAGGTACATCGCGGTTGCGTCAGCGGGGGCGCGAGCCGCCCCTCCAACTTCCAAATAGTCAGACTTGTTTCAGACCGATAACGGGTTCGGCTTCTTCGGATCGAGGCCGTATTTCTTTATCGCATCAGCCACCACAGACGGCTTGATCGCGCCCTCATCGGCAAGCGCTTTGAGTGCCGTTACCACAACCCAATGCCGGTTGACCTCGAAGTGGCGGCGCAACTGCTCGCGGGTGTCGGAACGCCCGAAACCATCCGTTCCCAGCACGCGGAAGCTGCGCCCCTTGGGCATAAACGGGCGGATCTGGTCGGCAAACGCCTTCATGTAGTCCGTCGACGCAATCACCGGGCCATCGTGTTTTTCCAGACTTTGTTCGACATAGCTCTTTTTTGCCGTTTCTGTCGGGTGCAACAAATTCCAACGCTCCACATCATGCCCTTCGCGTCGCAACTCGGTGAAACTTGGGCAACTCCAGATATCGGATGCGACATCCCATTCCTTCTCCAGCAGATCGGCGGCGGCAATGACCTCACGCAGGATGGTGCCCGAGCCCATCAGTTGCACCTTGTTCTTTTTCTTACCCGCCTCCTTGAACAGATACATGCCCTTCAAAATACCCTGGTTTGTACCCGGAGCGGTCGGTAGCGCAGGGTGGATGTAGTTCTCGTTCATCACGGTGATGTAATAGAACACGTCCTCCTGGTTGGTCACCATGCGGCGCAGGCCGTCATGAATAATGACCGCAAGCTCATAGCCGAAGCTAGGATCGTAGGACACGCAGTTGGGAATGACTGACGACAGCACATGACTGTGGCCGTCCTCATGCTGCAGTCCCTCGCCATTCAGCGTGGTGCGGCCGGCGGTCCCGCCAAGCAGGAAGCCGCGCGCACGCTGGTCGCCCGCCGCCCAGGCAAGGTCGCCAATGCGCTGCATGCCGAACATCGAATAAAAAATATAAAACGGCACGGTGACGACGTTGGTCGTGCTGTACGAAGTGGCGGCGGCAATCCATGAAGAAAAAGCACCGGCCTCGTTGATGCCTTCTTCAAGAATCTGTCCCGCCTTGTCCTCGCGGTAATACATCACCTGGTCTTTGTCGACCGGCTCGTATTTCTGCCCCTCAATGGAGAAAATGCCCAACTGGCGGAACATGCCCTCCATACCAAAGGTGCGCGCCTCATCCGGGACGATAGGCACGATGTGCTTGCCGATGTTTTTATCCCGCACCAACGCGGTGAGAATGCGCACAAAGGCCATCGTCGTGCTGATTTCCCGATCTGTCGCCTTGAGCACCTGATCGAACGCGGCCAGCTCGGGAACCTGCGGCACCGCCTCCGACTTGCGCCGGCGCTGCGGCAGATAGCCGCCCAGCGCCTTGCGCCGTTCCTGCAGGTAAATCATTTCGGGCGAATCGGCGGCCGGTTTATAAAACGGCAGGGATTCAAGCTGGTCATCCGGAATCGGGATGTTGAAACGGTCGCGAAACTGGCGGATGGACGCCAGGTCCATTTTTTTCTGCTGGTGCGTCGTGTTCTTGCCCTCGCCGATTTTGCCCATGCCATAACCCTTTACGGTCTTGGCGAGAATGACCGTGGGCTGCCCCTTGTGCTGCGTCGCAGCGGCATAAGCGGCGTAAATTTTGTGCGGATCATGGCCGCCGCGATTGAGGCGCCAGATGTCGTCATCAGTCATGCGCGACACCATCTCCAGCGTCTTTGGATGCTTGCCAAAGAAATTCTTCCTGACAAATGCCCCGTCATTGGCCTTGAAGTTCTGGTACTCGCCATCGACGGTCTCCTCCATGATCTTGAGCAGCACACCGTCCTTGTCCCGGGCCAGCAGCGGATCCCAGTATGAACCCCAGATCAGCTTGATGACATTCCAGCCGGCGCCACGGAACTCACCTTCGAGCTCCTGGATAATTTTGCCATTGCCGCGCACCGGACCATCAAGGCGTTGCAGGTTGCAATTGATAACGAATATGAGGTTGTCGAGCTTTTCGCGTGCGGCCATGCCGATCGCCCCGAGTGATTCGGGTTCATCCGTCTCTCCATCGCCGAGGAAGGCCCAGACCTTGCGGTTGGACGTGTCGGCGAAACCGCGCGCATGCAGGTACTTGAGATAGCGCGCCTGGTAAATCGCTTGCAGCGGCCCGAGCCCCATCGACACCGTCGGGAACTGCCAGAAATCGGGCATCAGCCAGGGATGCGGATATGAGGTGACGCCCTTGCCGTCGACATCGCGGCGGAAATTGGTGATCTGCTCCTCGGTCAGGCGCCCCTCGAGAAAAGCGCGCGCATAGACCCCGGGTGCGGAGTGACCCTGGAAATAGATAAGGTCGCCGCCATGCCCCTCGTGAGGCGCATTCCAGAAATGATTGAATCCGATCCCAAAGAGCGTGCCGACCGATGCAAAGCTGGCAATGTGGCCACCCAGGTCACCTTCGACCTTGTTCGCCTTGGCCACCATGACCATGGCATTCCAGCGCGCGTAGGAGCGAATGCGCTCCTCCAGGGCATGGTCGCCGGGGGAGCGCTGCTCCATGTGCGGCGGTATGGTATTGAGATAGGCAGTCTGCGCGTTATAAGGCAGATACGCGCCAGAACGACGCGCTTTATCGATGAGTTTTTCCAGCAGGTAGTGCGCGCGGTCTGCGCCCTCACGCTCGAGCACGGCCTCCATTGCGTCGAGCCACTCCTTGGTCTCAAGCGTATCGGGGTCGTTGGCGGCGGGAAATTCGGGGATTGCGGACATGATTACCTCATCGACGGCGGGATACTGGAAACAACACCGGAATCAGCGTGCATTCAAAAGTAACTCAATACGCGGCCAGAGGCGCGGCATACTCATGGCCGACTTGGAAAAAGCGCGGAAAAAGCGCTTTTTCACGCTGCAAAACAACAAGCACATCATACAATCAACCTCCAAGCTCGTTCAAGCCTTGTGAGAGGCCTTGCCCTTGGCAAATTAGGTCCGCCCCTGCTGGTACAATGCCCGCCCTTCTCCCTTCTCTCCGGTTGCTTCCCCTCGGTTGCACCAAATTTTTTCAGGCATGCAGACTCGAATTATCGATGGCGTCGCGATTGCGCGCGCAATTCGCGAAAAACTGAAACTGCGCGTAGTGCAAATGGCCGCGGGCGGGTGTGTGCCCGGCCTTGCTGTAATCCAAATCGGAGAGAACCCCGCATCCGCCGTGTACGTGCGAAACAAGATCCGCGCCTGCGCCGAGGCCGGGCTGCATTCGCTACTGGTTGCGCTGCCCCTTGGCGCAACAACGGCGGATTTACTCACCCGCATCGCAGACTTGAACGCCGATCCGAAAATTCACGGCATCCTGCTGCAACTGCCCTTGCCCGAACAGATCGACGAGGACGCCGCCCTGTGCGCCATAGACCCGGCCAAGGATGTGGATGGATTTCATCCGCAAAACGCCGGTGCGCTTCTGGCAGGGAAACCGGTTTTCCTCCCTTGCACCCCCTATGGCGTGATGAAATTGCTTGAACACGAGGGCATTGCGGTCGCCGGTCGCCACGCCGTTGTCATCGGCCGCTCCACTCTCGTCGGCAAACCAGCGGCGCTGCTGCTCCTGCAAGCGGGCGCAACCGTCACCGTATGCCACTCCCAGACCCCCGATCTGGCATTGTTCACGCGCCAGGCCGACATTTTGGTGACCGCGACGGGCAAGCTGAACCTGCTCGACGGGGCCATGATCAAACCCGGGGCGGTCGTCATCGACGTCGGTATCAACCGCACAGCGGACGGCAAACTGGCGGGGGACTGCGATTTTGCCAGTCTGCTCGGCAAGGCCGGCTGGATAACACCGGTTCCGGGCGGGATTGGACCGATGACGGTGGCCATGCTGCTGCTCAACACACTCCAGGCGGCGGAACGCAGCCTAGCCGGATGAAAATCCCGAAAGAGTCTTGTTGAACCGTGAACCGACCCGTTACGTTAGAGGGTCTTACCGTTGACTGGAAGGAAAAGCATGAGCACCAACCCGCTACTCGATTTCAACGGCCTGCCGCGATTTGCAACAATCCGCACCGAGCACATCACGCCCGCAGTGGAAGCCTTGCTGACAGAAAATCGCGCGCTGATCAAACGCCTGACAGCCACGTCTGTCGCCGCCACCTGGGACAGCTTTGTCGCGCCCCTGGAGGACGCCAACGAGCGCCTTGGCCGCGCCTGGGGTGTGGTGGGCCACCTGCACGGCGTGCTCGATTCGCCCGAATTGCGCGAAGCCTACAACGCAAACCAGCCCGGCATAGTCCAGTACTGGACCGAGCTTGGCCAGAATCTCGCGCTGTTTGAAAAGTACAAGGCCCTCCGAGCCTCGGCTGAATTTGCCTCGCTCAAAGGCCAGCAACAAAAAATCATCGACAACGAAATTCGCGACTTTCGCCTGTCCGGCGCCGAACTGTCAGATGAAAAAAAGCAACGCTACGCGCAAATCATGGATGAACTGGCGCGGCTGTCGACGAAATTTTCGGAAAATGTGCTCGATGCCACCAACGCTTTTTCCACAACGGTGGAAGACGTGGCAGATGTCGCGGGCATCCCCGAAGACAGCCTGGAACTGGCCGCGGAAGCGGCGCAAAAAGCCGGGGCAAAAGGCTGGAAATTTACCCTCCATGCACCCTCATACATGCCGGTCATGCAATATGCGGATAACCGCGACCTGCGCGCAAGGATTTATCGCGCCCACGTCACCAGAGCAAGCGAGTTCGGCAAGCCCGAATGGGACAACACGCCCTTGATCGCCCAAATCCTCAAGCTGCGCAATGAAGCGGCGCAACTGCTCGGCTACAGCAGCCACGCCAAAGTCTCTCTGGCGACCAAAATGGCCGAATCGCCACGCCAGGTTGTCGACTTTCTCGAGGATCTCGCCGCCAAGGCAAAACCCTTCGCACTAAAGGACTGGGATGAGCTCAACGCCTTTGCCGCAAACGAACTTGGCATCGCCCAAATGGAGGCTTGGGATAGCTCGTATGCGTCCGAGAAACTGCGCCTCCGCCGGTATGACTTCTCCGACCAGGAAGTAAAACAATATTTCCCGGAACCCAAGGTCATGCAGGGCATGTTTCGTGTGATCGAAACCATTTACGGCCTGCACATCGAGTCCGAACAAGCCGAAGCCTGGGATCCGAATGTGCGCTTTTATCGCATCAGCGAGAAGGATGGCACCGTCATCGGGCGCTTCTATGTCGACTTGTACGCGCGTGAAACCAAACGCGGCGGCGCCTGGATGGATGAGGCGATAACGCGCCGCTTGGTCGGTGCCACCGTACAAACCCCGGTCGCCTACCTCAATTGCAATTTCCCATCGCCTGCAGGCGACAAGCCGGCAACCTTCTCGCACGATGACGTGATCACGCTGTTTCACGAATTCGGTCATGGCTTGCACCACATGCTCACGCGCGTCGATTACCTCGGTGTTTCGGGCATCCGCGGCGTTGAGTGGGATGCCGTCGAACTGCCGAGCCAGTTCATGGAAAATTTCTGCTGGGAATGGGATGTGCTCTCGCACATGACCGCCCACGTCGATACCGGCGCCCCGCTACCGCGCGCGCTGTTCGACAAGATGGTCGCGGCAAAGAATTTTCAGAGCGGCATGCAAATGGTGCGACAAGTCGAATTCTCGCTCTTCGACATGCTGCTTCACGACGAGTTCGACCCGGAAAGCGGCAAGACTGCACAACACCTGCTCGATGAGATCCGCAGCAAAGTCGCGGTGTCGGTGCCCCCCGCCTGGAACCGATTCCCGAATAACTTTTCGCATATTTTTTCCGGCGGCTACAGCGCAGGCTATTACAGTTACAAGTGGGCGGAGGTGTTATCAGCCGACGCCTACAGCGCGTTTGAAGAGAGCGGCGTGCTGGATCCGGGCACAGGCGCGCGGTTTCGTGAAGAAATTCTCGCTGTCGGCGGCAGCCGACCGGCCATTGAATCGTTCAAAGCTTTCCGCGGGCGCGAACCCACGGTGGATGCCCTCATGCGGCACAGTGGTATGATTTCCGCATGACGCTTCGGTCAACGGGGAACAGATGACAAGACTTCTGGTTCTTGTACTTATGCTAGTGGCGAGCAGCGCATCGGCGCAGTTTTATCGCTGGATCGATCAGGCGGGAAAGGTCCATTACACCGATGCGCCACCGCCCCCGTCCGCCGCCAAAAGCGTGGAGCAGAAAAAGCTGGGCGGTAGCGTGATCGAAACCAGCCAGGCGCCCTATCAGTTGACCGAAGCGATGCGCATTTACCCGGTGGTTCTATATACCTCGCCGTCTTGCAAGGACGGTTGTCCGCAGGCGCGGGAACTGCTGGGCAAGCGCGGCGTTCCGTTCCGCGAGGTCAGCGTAGCCGATGATGAAAGCAACGCGCTGCTGAAAAAAGTCTCCGGCACAAACCAGGTGCCGACCCTGACCGTGGGCTCGCAGGTGCAAATCGGCTATGAACCGGGCGGCTTCAACAGCCTGCTCGACACGGCGGGCTATCCCAAGAGCGCGATCAACTTGCCGGGCGCAACCAAGGCCATGGCACCGGCAACAGCCGCAAAGCCACAAGCCCCCGCCGCGACAGCCCTGCCGGGCAACGCCAAGACCACGCAGTAAAAATTTCAACCAAGGTCTTCAATCCGTGCCGCAGCCGGGGTACGGAACACATGAATCAAACCAACCATGAAACTCGCCACCTGGAACGTCAACTCACTCAAGGTCCGCCTGCCGCATGTGCTCGACTGGCTGGGCAAAAGCCAGCCGGACGCGCTGTGCCTGCAAGAGCTGAAAATGGAGGATGCAAAATTTCCGCTGGCGGATATCCAAGCCGCCGGCTACCACGCGGCCTTCCTCGGACAAAAAACCTATAACGGCGTCGCCATTCTTTCGCGCATCCCGGCCGAGGATGTCGTGCACAACATCCCGGATCACGCCGACGAACAAAAGCGCGTCATCGGCGCGACGATTGCCGGCGTGCGCATCATTTGCGCCTACGTTCCCAACGGGCAATCGGTCGGCTCCGACAAATACGCCTACAAACTAAACTGGTTGGCGGCATTTCACCGCTGGCTGGCGCAAGAGGCGGAACGCCATCCGCGCATCGCCGTTCTGGGCGACTACAACATTGCCCCGGAAGACCGCGACGTACACGACCCCAAAGCCTGGGAGGGCCAGGTTCTGGTGAGCGAACCGGAACGCGAGGCCTTTCGCGGCCTCATCGCGCTCGGTTTCACTGACAGCTTTCGCCTGTTCGATCAACCGGAAAAATCCTTCACTTGGTGGGACTACCGCATGAACGGATTCAAGCGCAATCTGGGTATGCGCATCGACCACATTCTGTTATCCAAAAAACTGGCAGAACAGTGCGCGCACTGCGCGGTTGATCTGGAACCGAGAAAACTTGAGCGTCCGTCAGACCACACCCCACTGGTGTGCGAACTGCGCTGACCGGGGCGCCCCGCACGAGGGACTCCCCGACCTCGAGCCGATACCCATTGCGCTTCGAACTTTAATTCGGAAATAGGCTGGAAACACGCGCCAGTAGCGGGTTTCCAGCCTATCGCCTAGAGCGGACTATGGCCTGTTTTCACGGCGAACGCACTACGCAATCACTTTGCACACCCCTACAAAACGGAAGACGGCCTTCCCCGCGACGATTCCACTGCCGGACCTGCGCGAGCATCACACATCACCCCGCAGCATTTATGCCGCGTATTGGCAGTTATTGGCGGCTAACAAAGGGGATAATATTTCACAATACGCTTTATTTTTCATATTATGAAATTTTCTGTAATTAAATTCCATATTATGAGATTGAATTCCCGGCGATAAAATCCTGTGCTAGTCTGCGTTTTCTGTCTTTGGTCTGGCGAACATCCAAGCCATCGCGACCCACGCCGCGCAAACCTGGCAAAGACAGCACAAACGGAGGATTCAAATGAACAAGACATACAAAATATTGATCATGGGTGCGTCCTACGGTTCATTGCTCGCGACCAAACTCGTGCTCGCCGGACACACCGTAAAAATGATCTGCCTCGCAGCCGAAGCCGAGGTGTTCAACAAGGAAGGCGCCATCGTGCGCCTGCCGATCAAGGGGCGCTCCGGGCTGGTCGAGATCGATTCACGCAAATTGCCCGGCAAGCTCTCCGCCGAGGCCCCCGGGACGGTCAAGCCCACCGACTACGATCTCATAGCACTTGCCATGCAAGAGCCGCAATACCGTTCACCCGGCGTGCGCGAATTGCTCGAGGCCGTTGCGAAATCAAAAGTCCCTTGCATGTCGATCATGAACATGCCGCCATTGCCGTATGTGGCGCGCATCCCGGGAGTCGACGTCAACGCCTGCCGCGGTGCCTACACCGACCCCACCGTCTGGGACAGCTTTGATCCGGCACTGCTCACACTTTGCAGCCCGGACCCGCAGGCATTCCGCCCGCCGGAGGAAAAAGTCAATGTGCTGCAGGTCCGCCTGCCCACCAATTTCAAGGCGGCACGCTTCGATTCGGACGCACACACCGCCATCCTGCGCCAGCTGGAAGCCGACATTGAAGCGGTGCGCTTCGACACGCCGGAAGGAAAGATTGAATTGCCGGTAAAACTCAAGGTGCATGACTCGGTGTTCGTGCCGCTCGCCAAGTGGAGCATGCTCATGGCGGGCAACTACCGCTGCATCACCGCCAAGGGCATGCGCCCTATCCAGGAAGCGGTGCACTCGGATATTGAAGCGTCGCGGGCCGTCTACAGTTGGGTGGCCAAACTTTGCATGTCCTTGGGTGCCGCAGAGAAGGATCTGGTGCCTTTCGAGAAGTATGCCAATGCCGCGCAAGGGCTCGCCAGTCCGTCGTCGGCGGCGCGCGCACTGTTTGGCGGTGCCCAGAACATCGAACGCGTCGACCGACTGGTGCAGACGATCGCGGCGCAAAAAGGCATGCGTTGCGCCGATATCGATGAGGTGGTGGCCCTGGTCGATGCGAAACTCGAATCCAATCGCGCGGCCGCTGCAGCGGTAAAGTAGGCAACCCTCCTGCGGGGACTTGCGCCTTTACGCGCGCCGTCCTCGCAGGACTACCAGCAGAACAGCACCCAACAGCATCAGGCCTCTTCGGCCCGATTGCCCTTGTCTTCCAGACCGAGCTCCTGAATTTTGCGCGTAATGGTGTTGCGGCCGATGCCCAGCAAATTGGCCGCTTCAATGCGCCTCCCGCCGGTATGTGCCAGCGCCTTGGCGATAAGCACTTTTTCAAATTTTCGCGACAACGAATCCATGATGCCCGACTCGCCACGGGCGAGGGCTTTTTCCGCCTCGCGCGACAGCGCGCCAATCCAATCAGAACCCTGCACACGCGAAGATTCTTCACGCAACTCTGGCGGCAGATCGTTGATTTCTATCGACTGCCCCGCCGCCATCACCGTCAGCCAGTGACAGACGTTCTCAAGCTGGCGCACGTTGCCCGGAAAGTCATGTGCGCTCAGATAATTCATTGCGGCTTCGGTAAGACGCTTGGCCTCCATGCCAAGATCTTTCGCGCTCTTCGCCAGGAAATGACGCGCCAGCAGCGGAATATCCTCGCGCCGTTCGCGCAGTGACGGCAGGCGCAGACGAATCACGTTCAAACGATGATAGAGGTCCTCGCGAAATTGTCCGTCCTTGACCCGCGCCTCAAGATTCTGGTGGGTCGCGGCAATGACACGCACATTGGACTTGATCGGTTGATGACCGCCGACGCGGTAAAAATTGCCGTCTGAAAGAACCCGCAACAGCCGCGTCTGCAAATCAGGTGGCATGTCGCCGATCTCATCGAGAAACAGCGTCCCGCCTTCGGCCTGCTCAAAACGGCCACGGCGCATGGCTTGAGCACCGGTGAACGCGCCGCGCTCGTGACCAAACAGCTCGGACTCAAGCAGGTCCTTGGGCATTGCCGCGGTGTTGATTGCGACAAACGGCTTGGACGCGCGCGCACTATGCCGGTGCAGGGCTTGGGCGACCAACTCTTTGCCAGAACCCGATTCGCCGGTGATCAGCACCGTCGCATTGGATTGGGAAAGCCGACCGATGGCCCGAAACACTTCCTGCATCGAAGGCGCCTGACCGAGAATTTCCGGCGAGGCCTGCGCCACTTCAGCCACCTCGTCCTCGCGCATCGATTCGTCGATTGCGCGTCTGATCAACTCGACCGCCTGGTCGACATCGAAGGGTTTGGGCAGGTACTCAAACGCCCCGCCCTGAAACGCCGCCACCGCCGACTCCAGATCCGAATACGCGGTCATGATAATCACCGGCAGCGTCGGATATCTTTGCTTGATGTTTTGCAACAAATCCAGGCCGGAAGTGCCGGGCATGCGAATGTCCGAAACGAGCACCTGCGGCGCCCCCGAGGCGAGCGCATCGATTGCATCCTGGGCGAGGGCGAAAGTCTTGTAGGGAATGCCCTCGCGCGTCAGCGCTTTTTCGAACACCCAGCGTATGGACTTGTCGTCATCAACGACCCAGACCGGTTTCATATTCATTGGATCTTTCTCATAATTCCGTCAGGGGAAAGGCAGCACGATGCGAAAACACGTTCTGCCAGGCTGGCTCTCCGCTTCGATGACGCCGTGATGATGCTGCACGAACGTTTGCGCCAGCGTGAGGCCCAGGCCGGTCCCGCCTTCCCGACCGGAAACGAGCGGATAAAAGACTCGATCACGGATTTCAGGAGGAATTCCCGGCCCATCATCGATCACTTGCAATTCTAATGCCAGCCGATAACGCTTCCTCGCCAGCGTGACCTGCCGCACGACACGCGTGCGCAGTTCAATCACCCCGGAGCCCGAAAGTTGCGGCCACGTGGCCGGTTGTGCTGCAATCGCCTGTGCTGCGTTACGTGCGATATTCAGGATGACTTGAATCAGCTGTTCACGATCTCCCTGGATCTCCGGCAGGCTGGTGTCATAGTTACGACGAATCCGGATGCCGTTTGGAAACTCGGCCAGGATCAGGCTGCGCACCCGCTCGCATACCTCGTGAATGTTGAGCGGGCCGATATGCGGCGGCCGGTGCGGCGTGAGCATGCGATCCATCAAGGACTGCAGCCGGTCCGCCTCCTTGATGATCACCTGGGTGTATTCGCGCAGTTCGGGGCGATCGAGCTCGCGTTCAAGCAACTGTGCCGAACCGCGCAAGCCGCCCAGCGGATTCTTGATCTCGTGCGCCAGATTCCGGATCAGCTCGCGATTGGCCAGATGCTGGTTGAGCTGCTGCTCCTCGCGCTCGATACGCAGCTGCTGCTCAATCGGGCGCAACTCCATGATCAACTGAAAAGACCCGTTGTCCACCGGCGTCACAATGCAGTTGAGCGCAAGCGGCTCCAGTCCGGCGCGTCCGAGAATGCGCTCCTGCTCGGCAAACCCCCAACCGCTACCAATCGACTGGCGCAGCTTCGCCTCGAATTCACCGGCATCTGTAAAGAGGTCAAGGAAAGGCTGGCCGAGAATGCTCTTCTGGCCAACGTCAAAGAGCGCCTCGGCCGCAGGATTGAGGTATTGGACCGACAGACGCCCGTCTAGCGTCACCACCGCCGTGGCGAGCAGATCGAGTCCCGCATAGGACGGAGCAAGCATGCGCTTCAGCAACAGGCCGCGCAGCGACGCGCAGCGTTGCTTATTTGAGGGTGGAAAGTTCCTTTTGCAGCGCCTGGATGTTTTTCTGGTGCTGGTCTACCCTGTCCTTGAATGGCTGCAAACGTTCCGTCACCTTGGCGAAATTGCGCTCGTCGCCATTGCGCACCTGCTCCTGCTCGACGAGCTTCTGCTGCGCGTCCTTGAGAAACTGCTGCTCTGCGCCGAGTTCGGTTTGCAGTATCTTTCGTCTGCCGTCGTCGCGCGATTTTTGCGTCGCGACATCCACGCGCGGAAAGCCCGCCGGTGTCGTGGCAGCACGTGACGTCTGGCCGGCCGGTGCCGCCGGTATCGGTGGCACCACCGAAACCTCCCGGCTTACTGCCGTACATTTTTTGCCCGACATCTCTTCCTTGACATTGGTGTAAGTCGAACGCCCGTTTTCGTCCTTGCACAAATAAGTTGTGCCGGCACCTTGCGCCATCGACCAGGAGCTGGTGCAGATCAGAACCAAAACACTTGAATAGCGCATGACATTCATCAGGAAATCGCCCGAGCGACACATCATCAAAAGAGTGCATGAAGTCTAGGCCAGAACCCACGTGATTTCAAACCTTTTACGGCTGCATTAATGAAAACGGGGGCAGCGATGCCCCCGTTGGGAAAACAACCAAACGATTGATTACAGACTGTAATACATATCAAACTCGATCGGATGCGTGGTCATGCGGAAACGCGTGACCTCGTCCATTTTGAGTGTGATGTAGGCATCGAGCATATCGTCGGAGAACACACCGCCCTTGGTCAGGAAAGCGCGATCTTTGTCGAGTTCGGCCAGAGCCTGATCGAGCGAATGGCAGACGGTCGGAACCTTTGCCGCTTCTTCCGGCGGCAGGTGATACAAGTCCTTGTCGATCGGCTCGCCCGGATGGATTTTGTTCTGCACACCATCGAGGCCTGCCATCAACAACGCGGCAAACGCCATGTAGGGGTTGGCAGTGGGATCCGGAAAACGAACCTCTACACGACGCCCCTTGGGATCCGTGACATAGGGAATACGGCAAGCCGCCGAACGATTGCGCGCAGAGTAAGCCAGGTTGATCGGCGCCTCGAAGCCCGGAACCAGGCGCTTGTAGCTGTTGGTGCCCGGGTTGGTGATGGCGTTGAGAGCCTTGGCGTGCTTGATCACACCTCCGATGTAATACAGCGCGAAATCAGACAGACCGGCGTAACCGTCGCCGGCAAACAGGTTTTTGCCGTCCTTCCATACCGACTGGTGCACGTGCATGCCCGAACCATTGTCACCCACAACCGGCTTGGGCATGAAAGTGGCGGTCTTGCCATAAGACGCGGCAACCATGTGGACCGTGTACTTGAGAATCTGGTTCCAGTCGGCACGTTTTACCAAGCTGTTGAAACGCGTGCCGATTTCGCACTGGCCGGCCGTGGCGACTTCGTGGTGATGCACCTCGACTTCAACGCCCTGCGCTTCGAGCGCAAGCGACATCGCGTTACGGATGTCCTGCAGCGTATCGGTCGGCGGAACGGGGAAGTAACCGCCTTTTACCGGGGCGCGGTGCGCCATGTTGCCGCCGTCATACTCGATGCCGCTCGACCAAGGCGCCTCTTCGGAACTGATTTTCACGAAGGAGCCGGACATGTCCGCGGCCCAGGTGACGGAATCAAAAATGAAAAATTCCGGTTCGGGACCAAAGTAAGCCACATCGCCCAGGCCGCTGGACTTGAGGTAAGCCTCGGCGCGCTTGGCAAGCGAGCGCGGATCGCGGTCATACCCTTTGCCGGTGGACGGCTCGATCACATCGCAAGTGATGTTAAGCGTGGTCTCGTCGGTGAACGGATCAATGCGCGCCGAATCCGGATCCGGGTACAGCAGCATGTCTGAAGCTTCGATGCCCTTCCAGCCGGCGATCGATGAGCCGTCGAAGGCATGGCCGTTGTCGAACTTGTCCTGGGTGAACTGATGATGCGGCACCTGGACGTGCTGTTCCTTACCCCTGGTATCGGTGAAACGGATGTCAACGAACTTGACTTCCTGATCCTTGATCATCTTCAGTACATCGGCGGCAGACAATGCCATTTTTTTCTCCTAAAGTGCGGGTTACGTGAAAATCGTCGGACGGGGGGCGTGATTGGGCGTATGCGCAAAGTCACCAAACATCATCTGTGAACGTACTCTGCCTGCGTATATCTCCAAACACATTGTGTAAGTCGAATAGAAATCAGCAGAAAGCATGCCACCGTCAAAAACAGGGGCAATCATTGTGCCACAAGCCTGCACGCTGAATTAGCTCCCAATTTACCGCACCATTATGGTGCTCTTGTGTTGAATAATGCAATATTAAGGTGCGGACGTGGACAGTCGCACCATACAGGTTCATTTTTACAATCTACAGAAAGACTCAAATTTTTTATGGAAACGCCTGAAGCCCTGTTTGAAAAAGCCCGGCAGCGCGCCCTTGAAGCGCGCTTGCCGTATGCCGGCGCCTTGCTACCAGATGAAGCACAAGCGCTGTTGCAATCGAATGTCGGCGCGCGCTTGGTGGATGTGCGCACAAAAGCAGAACTCGAATGGGTCGGCCGCGTGCCGGGCGCAATCGAAATCGAGTGGAACAGCTGGCCCGGCAGCCAACCCAATGCCAACTTCATCGCGCAATTGCAGGCCGCGGTTCCGGCCGGTACCCCCTTGCTGTTCATGTGCCGCAGCGGTGTTCGCTCACACAATGCCGCGACTGCCGCAACTCAGGCCGGATTTGCGCAGAGTATTAATGTGCTGCAAGGATTTGAGGGCGACAAGGATCCGCTGGGCCAGCGCAACAACATTGGCGGGTGGCGCAAGACCGGCCTGCCCTGGACGCAGTCATAAATACCTTAACGCCTGAAAATCCGGACGCGCGTCCCTTGCGCTATTCCTGCAACACAAGTGGGCGAAGGCGCTCGATTACCGCCCGATCAATGCGCTAGAGACTTTTGACGCCGCCTGCTTCGCGCAGGAATGGCGCGATGACGCCGGCACCTGGTTTCGCTCCGAGGACAATGAGAACTGGTAATGCGACGCGTCGGGCCCGATGCGCCGGCGCATCGCCAGCATCGGCGACCCGCGCATCAGCGCCGCTTAACACCAGTGTCGTTGTCAATGGCAGCCGGGCCACCGCCACGCTGACCATCCGCGGCTGTCCAACCTCGGCTTGCAAGCCCGTCAAAAATAGTCCGCCCCGCGCCGGTGCGCGCACGCACCAACTCGAACACCGGTAGCTTGGTTTGCAGCCAGTCGCGTTCGCGTGAATGTGTTTCACAATATGACAAACTTCAACGAACCCGTTGTCGCACAAGCACTTATCCGTCCGACAAGCGGAAGCGCAAACGACTTGGCACGGTTGATGCGAAGCCTCAATGACATACATAAAATTATTGAGGAGAAACAAGGTGTCGGCATTTGGCAATCCATTCAATTCCAAAGTGCGCCTCGGCGCATCCGCCTGCACTTGCGGCCAGCATGCGAGCCAGTCTGAGCACGAGCTCGCGACACCGGCGATCGACGAGCCGCAATCAAACGACATCGACACGCTCAACCACCGGGTGATCGAATCAGCGTTGATGCGCGCGCTCTTTCCGCAGGACGCCACCCGTCGGCGCTTTCTCGAGGCCGTCGGCTCGTCGACCGCAATGGCCGCGATCGCCAGCGTACTGCCGATAGGCGCGCTCTCGGCCATGGCTCAGGACAAGGGGCCTCTGGAAAAAAAGGACCTCAAGATCGGCTTTATCGCCATCACTTGCGCCACGCCCCTGATCATGGCCGATCCGCTGGGCTTCTACAAAAAGGAAGGCCTCAACGTCCAATTGATGAAAACGGCCGGCTGGGCGTTGATTCGCGACAAAATGCTCAACAAGGAGCATGACGCCAGCCACTTT
>Ga0214919_10006019_pt1 | contig 16854 bp, 14 predicted proteins | sample LL1503_MetaG_FD_177994 | JGI IMG/M metagenome (GOLD analysis project Ga0214919, IMG submission 177994) | Freshwater microbial communities from Lake Lanier, Atlanta, Georgia, United States - LL-1503 | ecosystem: Environmental > Aquatic > Freshwater > Lake | place: USA: Georgia | collected... | reverse complement strand
AATGTAGCGTCCGGCCGCATCGTCCAGGCGGCGTGCGCGGCCCAAATCGGCCGAAGTCTCCCAGGTCGGCGGATGACCCAAAGCTCCCTCGACGGACAGCTCCCAGGCGTCGGTCAACTTGGTGCCCTGGGCGCTGAAAAACTTGATGCCGTTGTCCTCGAATGGGTTGTGGCTGGCGCTGATAACCACCCCCAGCGATGCCCGCTGCGCTCGCGTGAGGTAGGCCACGCCAGGCGTGGGCAAGGGGCCTAGCAGCACCACGTCGACACCCGCCGAGTTGAGGCCACTCTCGAGCGCGCTCTCCAGCATATAGCCAGAAATACGTGTGTCTTTGCCGATCAGCACGGTGGGACGTGACTGCGATTGTTTCAGCACGCGACCCACCGCATTAGCCAAACGCAGCACAAAGTCGGGGGTGATGGGCTCTTGCCCGACCGTACCGCGAATGCCGTCCGTTCCAAAATAGCGTCGTGTCATGTCTTGCTTCTTCTCACAAAAATACTACCAACAATTCAGATGCCGCGCTAACTTGCGGCGCAGGCTTAAGCCACCTGCACGGCGGCTAAAACCTGCAAGGCCTGCACAGTCGCATGAACATCATGCACACGCACCACACGGGCGCCTTGCTGCACCGCCAAGGCGGCAGCCGTGGCGCTGGCGACCACGCGGTCCGCCGGGCCTGCGCCCGTCACAGCGCCCAAGGAGGACTTGCGCGACCATCCGGCCAAGACCGGTACGCCCAAGGCCAACAAGGCACTTTGGCGCGCCAGCAGGCTAAAGTTTTGCTCCACCGTTTTGCCAAAGCCGATCCCCGGATCGATCACCATGCGTTCGGGCCCCACCGCACGCGCCTGCAATGCTGCGATGCGCGATTGCAAAAACGCCATCACCGGCGCCAGCGCATCGCCTTGCATGGGTGAGACCTGCATGGTCGCAGGGTCGCCATGCATGTGCATCAGGCAGACGCCACAGCTGCCGTGGTTGGCCAGCACATCGACGCCAGTACGCGCGCTGCCGGGTTCGACCCAGCGCAAAGCCCACACGTCATTGATGATGTCCGCACCGACATCCAAAGCCGCCTGCATGACACCAGGCTTGTAGGTATCGACTGAAATCGGCACACCCCAGCGCACTGCTTCGCGCAGCACGGGCAAGAGGCGGGCAAGCTCCTGGTCCTCGGACAAGGCTAAAGCACCAGGGCGGGTGGACTCGGCCCCGAGGTCCAAAATATCCGCACCCTCGCGCAGCAGCGCCTCACCTTGGGCCAATGCACTGCTGGTAGAGGCAAAGTGCCCGCCGTCCGAAAAAGAATCGGGCGTGATGTTGACGATGCCCATGACACGCGGCTTGGACAGGTCAATACGGAAGCGGCTGGTATGCCAAAAATACATGGGCGATGCTCGTGGAAAAACGCTAGCGCTCAAATGCAAACGGGGCCTATTGCCCCGTTCACACGCGAAAATCAGGCCGCCGTCGGGCTGGGGTCGGGCGCTGCGCTGGGCGCGGCGTTTCCGCCATCGCCCGAATCACTGCTCTTGGCAGGCGGTGTCCAATCCTTGGGCGGGCGCGGGGCCTTGCCGGCCATGATGTCGTCCAGCTGGTCACTGTCGATGGTTTCCCACTCGAGCAAGGCCTTGGCCATGGTGTGCATCTTGTCCTGGTTTTCTTCGATTAAGTCGCGCGCCTGCTTGTACTGTTGGTCGATGATGCGGCGCACCTCCGAGTCCACTTTTTGCATGGTCTGCTCGCTCATATTGGTGGTCTTGGTCACCGAACGACCCAGGAATACTTCGCCCTCGTTTTCCGCGTACACCATAGGGCCCAGAGCATCTGTCATGCCGTAGCGAGTGACCATGTCGCGGGCGATGGAGGTAGCGCGCTCAAAATCATTGCTGGCGCCGGTGGTCATTTGCTTCATGAACACTTCTTCGGCAATGCGTCCGCCAAACAGCATGCTAATTTGGTTGAGCATGTATTCGCTGTCATAGGAATAGCGGTCCTGCGCTGGCAGGCTCATGGTCACGCCCAATGCGCGGCCGCGCGGAATAATAGTGACTTTGTGCACCGGATCGCACTTGGGCAGCAGTTTGCCAATCAGCGCGTGGCCCGACTCGTGGTAGGCAGTGTTGCGCCGCTCTTCCTCGGGCATGACCATGCTTTTGCGCTCCGGGCCCATCAGAATTTTGTCCTTGGCTTTCTCGAAGTCTTCCATGTCCACCAGGCGCGCATTGCGCCGGGCGGCCATCAAAGCGGCTTCATTGCACAAATTGGCCAAATCGGCGCCCGACATGCCCGGCGTACCGCGCGCGATCACGCTGGCGCTGACATCTTGGCCCAAAGGCACTTTGCGCATATGGACGTTCAAAATCTGCTCGCGCCCACGGATGTCGGGCAAGGTCACGTACACCTGGCGGTCAAAGCGGCCCGGGCGCAGCAAAGCGGCGTCCAAAATATCCGGACGGTTGGTCGCAGCGACCACGATCACGCCCACGTTGGTCTCAAAGCCGTCCATCTCGACCAGCATTTGGTTGAGCGTTTGTTCACGTTCATCATTGCCACCACCTAGGCCGGCGCCGCGCTGGCGCCCGACGGCGTCAATTTCGTCAATAAAAATAATGCAAGGCGCGTTTTTCTTGGCGTTGTCGAACATGTCACGCACACGCGAGGCGCCGACACCGACAAACATCTCCACAAAATCCGAACCCGAAATGCTGAAAAAAGGCACCTTGGCTTCGCCGGCAATTGATTTGGCGAGCAAAGTCTTACCGGTTCCAGGTGGCCCGACCAGCAGCAGGCCGCGGGGAATGCGTCCACCTAGTTTTTGAAATTTGCTCGGGTCTTTCAAAAAGTCGACAACTTCTTTGACCTCTTCCTTGGCCTCGTCGCAACCGGCGACATCGGCGAAAGTAACAGTGTTGGTGTTTTCGTCCAGCAAGCGCGCCTTGCTCTTGCCAAAGCTAAACGCGCCGCCTTTGCCACCGCCCTGCATCTGGCGCATGAAATAAATCCACACCCCGATCAGCAAAAGCATCGGACCCCAACTCACCAGCAAGGTCATCAACAAGGAGCCCTCTTCGCGAGGTTTCACGTCAAATTTCACGCCGTTGGCAATCAAGTCGCCCACCAGGCCACGGTCCAGGTAGGTGGCGGTGGTTTTCACCCGCCGCTCATCGGCAGTCAGCGCCACAATTTCGGTCGTACCGCCCTGGCCTTCTTGAATGACGGCGCTCTTGATATGCTTGTTGCGAACTTCCTCAAGGAAATCCGAATAGCCCAAGGTGACCGCACCACTGCCAGTGTGCGAATCAAATTGCTTAAAGACAGTAAATAGGACCAGGCCGATAACAAGCCAGACCGCGACTTTGGAAAACCACTGATTGTTCAAGCGAAACTCCAGGTAGGGCGCAAAGGGGATGATGCGCTCAGGTGACGATCATTTTAGGCTTTTCAAGGGGCGTATAAGGCAATATTCAGGCCAGATGACATATTTCCCGCATGGGATTGCCCCCCGGAGCGCACGCCCGGGCGCCACCTAACGCAAGCCAATACCGACCAAAAATGTCTCCGAAGAGCGGTCCCGCGAGGCCTTAGGCTTATGCGGTTTGACCGTGTGAAAGGCGTTTTTAAAGTGCGCAACCACTGCGTCATAACTGCCGCCATGGAAGACTTTGGCCACCAGGGCGCCCTGCTTTTTCATATGGTTTTGGGCAAATTCGATGGCCAGTTCCACCAAATGCTCCACCCGCGCCGCATCCGCGGAGGATATGCCAGACAAATTGGGCGCCATGTCCGAAACCACCAAGTCGGCCTGCAGGCCGCCTAGCGACTGCTCCAGGGCAGTGAGGGTTTCTTGCTCCCGAAAGTCCCCCATGATGAAGTCCACGCCTTCGATGGCCTCCATAGGCAGCAAGTCCAGGCCGATGATCTTGCCCTGCAGCGCACCGGCGGCCGCGCCACCAGGCGCCAGGCGGCGGCGCAGGTACTGGCTCCAGGCCCCCGGCGCGCAGCCCAGGTCGACAATCACTTGGCCGGGGCGCACCAATCCAAAAGCCTCGTCGATTTCCTTGAGCTTGTAGGCTGCGCGGGCGCGGTAGCCCTCGCGCGTGGCCAGTTTGACGTAGGGGTCGTTGATGTGATCGTGCAACCAGGCCTTGTTGACCTTGCCGCCGCGGGCGTTGGTCTTGGTCGTCGCAGAAGCGTTTGCAGTGGCGAAGGCGGCGGGCTGCTTTTTCATTGCGCCGATAATAGCGGCATGGCCCTCATTGAACTTACCCCCGCGCAGCGCAAAGCGCAGCGCGCCCTCGCCCACCATCTTGATCCTGTTGTCCTCGTCGGCGGCGATGGCCTGACCGCCAATGTCCAAAAAGAGGTGGACGCGGCGCTCAACGCCCACGGCCTGATCAAGGTAAGGATTTTTTCGGATGACCGCACCGCGCGCGAGGCCATGTTCCAGACTTTGGCCGATGAACTGGGAGCCGCGCCCATTCAGCACATTGGCAAACTGCTGGTGCTATGGCGCCCGATCCCCGAAAAAGACAAAGTGCCGGACGAAGACCGCAAAGCAGGCCCGCGCGATGTGAAAGTGTTGAAATACAGCAAGCGCGCCGGCCAGCGGCCCGAGGTGAAAACCCTGCGCGTGCTGGGCAACCAGCGCTTAACGCCCGGGGGCAATGTCAAACGGGCCAAGCCCAAGCCCAAAATCAGCCTGAAAAAGCGCAGTCAGACGTAGCGCACGGCCACGATTTCGTAGGCCTTCTCGCCGCCGGGGGCCATGACGATGGCGGTATCGCCCTCTTCCTTGCCAATCAAGGCGCGGGCAATGGGCGAACTGATGTTGATCAAGCCCAGCTTGAGGTCGGCCTCGTCTTCGCCGACGATTTGGTAGGTCACGCGCTCGCCGCTTTCCTCTTCCTCCAGATCCACGGTGGTACCAAAAACCACGCGTCCGCCCGCGTCCAGAGCAGCTGGATCAATCACCTGGGCTACAGAGAGCTTGCCTTCGACCTCCTGAATACGGCCTTCGATAAAGCCTTGGCGGTCTTTAGCCGCGTCATATTCCGCGTTTTCGCTCAGGTCGCCCTGGGCCCGAGCTTCTGAAATTGCGCCAATAACCGCCGGCCGATCCACCGTTTTGAGGCGATGCAGCTCTGCCTTGAGTATCTCGGCGCCGCGTTTGGTAATAGGAATAGTGGTCATCTGAAAACCTGTCCAACGGAACTACAAAATGAAGAAGGACAGAAGTGCGCCTGCGCGCGCTTCTGTCCGTCCGGGTAAGTGGCGGATTATGCCAACAGTTGGGCGTGCATTTCCTGCACCGAGATCACGCCCAAATCGTCCAGGTATTTCATGCCTTCGACGGCCGCCTCGGCCCCGGCCATGGTGGTAAAGGTGGTCACCCGCGCCAAAAGTGCCGAAGTGCGGATGTGCCGCGAGTCGGCAATGGCGTTGCGCCGCTCCTCAACCGTGTTGATGACCAAGGCCACTTCCTCGTTTTTAATCATGTCCACAATGTGCGGGCGGCCTTCGGTCACCTTGTTCACGGCGCGGCAGCTCAGGCCGGCGGCGGTAATCGAAGCGGCCGTGCCCTTGGTGGCCAGCAGCTCAAAGCCCATGGCTGCCAAATGGCGCGCCACCTCCACCGCCCGCGCCTTGTCGGTTTGCTTGACCGAAATAAACGCACGTCCACTGCGCGGCAAGCGGGTGCCCGCCCCGATCTGGGATTTGACAAAGGCCTCGCCAAAAGTCTTGCCCACGCCCATGACCTCACCGGTGGACTTCATCTCCGGGCCCAAAATCGTGTCGACCCCGGGGAACTTCACGAAGGGGAAGACCGCCTCCTTAACGCTGAAATACGGCGGCGAGACTTCGGCAGTCACGCCTTGCTGCGCCAGCGTCTGGCCCACCATGCAGCGCGCAGCCACTTTGGCCAGCTGAATGCCCGTGGCTTTGCTCACAAAAGGCACGGTGCGCGAGGCTCGGGGGTTCACTTCCAGCACATAAATGACGTCTTTGCCATCCACATTTTGGATAGCAAACTGCACATTCATCAATCCCACCACCTCCAAAGCAGCGGCCATGGCCGTGGTTTGGCGTTTGATTTCGGCCACGGTGGCCGCAGACAAGCTGTAGGGTGGCAGCGAGCAGGCCGAGTCGCCGCTGTGCACGCCGGCTTGCTCGATGTGCTCCATCACGCCACCGATCAGGGTGGCGCCGCTGGCATCGCGCACGCAGTCCACATCGCATTCGATGGCATCGTTCAAAAAGCGGTCCAGCAGCACCGGCGAGTCGTGGCTGACCTTGACGGCCTCGCGCATATAGCGCTCCAGGTCGCGCTGCTCGTGCACGATCTCCATGGCGCGCCCGCCCAGCACATAGCTGGGGCGCACCACCAGCGGGTAGCCCAGCGCGGCGGCTTTTTCCAGGGCTTCGGCCTCGGTGCGGGCGGTGGCGTTAGGTGGTTGGCGCAAATCCAGCGCGTGCAGCAGCTTTTGAAAGCGCTCGCGGTCTTCGGCCGCATCAATCATGTCCGGGCTGGTGCCAATGATGGGCACGCCATGCGCCTCCAGGCCCAGCGCCAACTTGAGTGGCGTCTGACCGCCGTACTGCACGATCACGCCCAGAGGCTTTTCTTTGTCGACGATTTCCAGCACGTCTTCCAGCGTCAAGGGCTCAAAGTAGAGGCGGTCGCTGGTGTCGTAGTCGGTGGAGACGGTCTCGGGGTTGCAGTTAACCATGATGGTCTCGTAACCATCCTCGCGCATGGCCAGCGCCGCGTGCACGCAGCAGTAGTCAAACTCAATACCCTGCCCGATCCGGTTAGGCCCGCCGCCCAGCACCATGATTTTCTTACGCTCGGTAGGCTCAGCCTCGCACTGGGCGCCTTCGGCCTCGTAGGTCGAATACATATACGCGGTGTTGGTGCTGAACTCAGCTGCGCAGGTGTCCACGCGCTTGTACACCGGGCGCACGCCCAAAGCGATTCGCCGCTTGCGCACTGCCGCGTCGGTGGTTTTGAGCTGGCGCGCCAGGCGCCGGTCGGAAAAGCCTTTTTGCTTGAGTGCGCGCAAGGTCGGCGCATCCAGGGTGTCCAAGACCGAACCCTCGGCGTTGGCGGGCAGGTTTTCCAGTTCCAACTCCAGACGCACGATCTGCTCAATTTGCACCAAAAACCAGCGATCGATACGGGTCAGCTCGAACACCTCGTCCACGCTCATGCCCATGGCAAAGGCGTCGCCCACGTACCAAATGCGCTCGGGGCCGGGTGCGCCCAGCTCTTTTTCCAGGACTTCGCGGTCTTGGGTTTTCTCGTTCATGCCATCGACGCCCACTTCCAGGCCACGCAGGGCTTTTTGGAAGGACTCCTGGAAGGTGCGGCCCATGGCCATGACCTCGCCCACCGACTTCATTTGCGTCGTCAGGCGGCTGTCGGCAGCGGGGAATTTTTCGAAAGCAAAACGCGGAATTTTGGTGACCACGTAATCAATACTGGGCTCAAAACTGGCTGGGGTTGCGCCGCCGGTAATGTCGTTTCGGAGCTCGTCCAGCGTATAGCCCACCGCCAGCTTGGCCGCCACTTTGGCAATCGGAAAGCCCGTGGCCTTGGACGCCAGCGCCGAGGAGCGCGAAACGCGCGGGTTCATCTCAATGACCACCATGCGCCCGTCCAGGGGGTTGATCGCAAACTGCACATTCGAGCCGCCGGTGTCCACGCCAATCTCGCGCAACACGGCCAGCGATGCATTACGCAAAATCTGGTATTCCTTGTCCGACAAAGTTTGCGCCGGCGCTACGGTGATGGAGTCGCCGGTATGCACGCCCATGGGGTCCAGGTTTTCGATGGAACAGACGATGATGCAGTTGTCCGCCTTGTCGCGCACCACCTCCATCTCGTACTCTTTCCAGCCCAGCAGCGACTCTTCAATCAGCAGCTCCTTGGTGGGCGAGGCCTCCAGGCCGCGCTTGCAAATCGTCTCGAACTCTTCGGCGTTGTAGGCGATGCCGCCACCAGTTCCGCCCAAAGTAAAGCTGGGACGGATGACAGTGGGGAAACCCAGGGTTCTTTGCGCCGCCCAGGCCTCTTCCATGCTGTGGGCAATACCCGAGCGCGCCGAACCCAGACCAATTTTGGTCATCGCGTCCTTGAACTTGAGGCGGTCTTCGGCCTTGTCTATCGCCTCGGGCGTGGCGCCGATCAACTCCACTTGGTATTTGTCGAGCACGCCGTGGTGCCACAAATCGAGCGCGCAATTGAGCGCGGTTTGCCCACCCATAGTTGGCAAGATCGCATCAGGGCGCTCTTTGGCAATGATTTTTTCCACCGTCTGCCAGGTGATGGGCTCGATGTAGGTGACATCGGCCGTGTCCGGGTCGGTCATGATGGTGGCGGGGTTGCTGTTGATGAGGATGACTTTGTAGCCCTCCTCGCGCAAAGCCTTGCAGGCCTGCACGCCCGAATAGTCAAACTCGCACGCCTGCCCAATGATGATGGGCCCGGCCCCGATGATCAGGACGCTGTGAATATCTTTACGTTTTGGCATTTTTTCTAACTTCTCTCAATTTCTCATTCCACACGCACAGGCCGCCAAAGATCAGGCGCGCGCCTCCATCTCCCGGATGAAGCGGTCAAACAGATAGCCAATATCGTGCGGGCCGGGCGAAGCCTCTGGGTGCCCTTGGAAGCAAAAAGCAGGTTTGTCGGTGCGCTCCAGGCCCTGGACGGTGTTATCAAACAAGCTGACATGGGTGGCACGCAAATGGCTGGGCAAGGACTCGGGGTCCACGGCAAAACCATGGTTTTGGCTGGTGATGCTGACGCGCCCGCTGTCCAGGTCCTTGACCGGGTGGTTGGCGCCGTGGTGGCCAAACTTCATCTTAAAAGTGCGCGCGCCCGACGCCAGCGCCATGATTTGGTGCCCCAGGCAGATACCGAAGGTGGGGATGCCCGACTCAATGAGCGTGCCGGCAGCCGCGATGGCGTAATCGCAGGGCTGCGGATCGCCAGGGCCGTTACTCAGGAAAATGCCATCGGCCTGCAGGGTCAGCACTTCTTGCGCCGAGGTTTGGGCTGGCACCACGGTCAGGCGGCATCCGCGCTCGACCAGCATGCGCAAAATGTTTTTCTTCACGCCAAAGTCGTAGGCTACAACATGAAAGCGACCGGCGTCAGACTGGCCGTAGCCACTGCCGAGCTTCCACTCGGACTGCGTCCAGGAATAAGACGCCTTGGCGGACACCACTTTAGCCAGGTCCAAACCCGCCATCGAGGGCGCGCCCTGCGCGGCGGAAATGGCCTGGGCACGGCTGGCCGCGTCAAGCACTTGGCCGGGCGCCAAGGCCAAAATACAGCCGTTTTGCGCGCCATGTTCGCGTAAATGGCGGGTTAGCTGGCGGGTGTCGATATTGGCAATAGCGACCTTGCCGTGGGCTTGCAAATAACCACCCAGGTCTTGGGTGCTGCGAAAATTGGATGCCAGCAGCGGCAGGTCTTTGATCACCAGACCGGCAGCATGGACCGCGCCGGATTCCACGTCTTCAGGGTTGGTGCCGTAGCTGCCGATATGCGGGTAGGTGAGGGTAACGATTTGTTGGCAATAGCTGGGGTCGGTCAGGATTTCCTGGTAACCCGTCATGGAGGTGTTGAAAACGACCTCGCCAACAGTGCTGCCACTAGCGCCAATAGAAATTCCGGTGAAGACCGAACCGTCAGCGAGCGCCAAAATGGCCTGTGGGTGGGTTCCCTTGAGAGACAAAAGCACGGGGTTCTCCGAGTGGTTTACGGGTACGCCCAAGCGCCCAGAAATGCTTCCTGGCGGCTGATGTTGGTAGGGATGGGAGCTTTAAAGGCGCTTGGGAGAGCTGGATTCTGGAAAGCCCCGCATTGTAACCCAGCCCCCTAGCGCGCAGCCCCCTCCAAGGCGCTGGCGTGCAGGCAAATGGCCGCTGCTGCGGCCACGTTGAGCGACTCCTCGCCGCCAGGTTGGCCGATGCGCACCTGCTGGGCAGCAAGTGCCATCAGGGCGGGTTGCACGCCCTGCCCTTCGTGGCCCATGGCCCAGGCGCAGGGGAAGGGCAAGCGGCAGTCTTGGATGAAGTTTCCAGCGTGGGAACTGGTCACCAAGAGCGGCACCGCCAGGGCCTGCAGGCTGTCCAGGTCAGCGCCCTCATGCAGGGAGAGTGCAAAGTGTGCGCCCATGCCGGCGCGCAGCACCTTGGGCGACCACAAAGCCGCCGTCTCGCGCAGTGCGATCACTTGGCCAAAGCCAAACGCCGAGGCACTGCGCAGCATGGAGCCCACGTTGCCGGCGTCTTGCACCCGGTCCAAAACCAAGGTGGCAGCGTGGGGGTCTATGGGGGCTGGTACCGGCATATCCATGACAAACCCCATGTCGGCCGGCGACTCCAGGGTGCTTAGGCTGCGAAACAAGGCGTCGGGCAGCACATATACGGTTGGAGCCACGTCTGGCATCGCGGCGCGGGCCCAGGCGCTTTCGCTGAAAAAAGCCATGGCGGGCATGGCGCCGCGCAGCAATGCGGCGCTGCACAAATGTTCGCCCTCAATCCAAAAACGCCCCGCCTTGCGGTAGGCCGTGTTGTCGCTGGCCAGTTTGCGCAGCATGCGCAGTTGCGGGTTGTCGCGCGATTGGATGAATTGCACCGCGCTCACAGCACCCACTCGGCCACCGGCCCAAAACTTTTGCGGTGCTGCGGACACGGCCCGTGCTTGCGCAAGGCCTGCAAGTGCACCAGCGTCGGATAGCCTTTGTGCGCCTCAAAACCGTATTGCGGAAATTCCTGGTGGTATTGCGCGCACCAGCGGTCGCGCGTCACCTTGGCCAAAATCGAGGCCGCCGAAATGGCTGGCACCTTGCTGTCACCTTTAACGATCGCTTCGGCACGCACGTCGAGCAGCGGAATGCGGTTGCCATCGACCAGCACCAGCTTGGGCGGCAAGCGCAGGCCTTGGACGGCGCGGCGCATGGCCAACATCGTCGCTTGCAGGATGTTCAGGCTGTCAATTTCCTCGGCGCTGGCTTCGGCTATCGAAAAACACAGGGCTTTAGCCCGAATTTCATCAAACAGGTAGTCGCGCCGTTTGGGGCTGAGCACCTTGGAGTCGGCCAAATAGGCAATCGGGTTACGGTCGTCCAGGATGACGGCCGCAGCCACGACGGGTCCGGCAAGCGGGCCGCGCCCGGCCTCGTCCACGCCAGCGACCAGGCCGCTAACGTCCCAGGGTAGAGCTGTTTGGATAGGCGCTTTCACTTTAGGCATAGAGCGTATTTTCTATGGCCTGCGCGGCCAAAGCGCCGGTGTCTTGGCGCAACACTTGGTGCAACTGCGAAAAACGCTGCTCCAATCGCTGCACGGCGACTGGGTTTTGTGTTTTTGCGTCTAGCCATTGCAGGCAAGCGCCGGCCAGCGCATCGGGGGTGGCGGCGCCTTGCAAAAACTCCGGCACGACAAAGTCTTGGCACAAGATATTGGGCAAACCGACCCAGGCCTGCAAACGCTTGCGGCTCATCAGCTGCCAGGCAATAGTGCCCATGCGGTAGGCAATCACCATGGGGCGTTTGAATAACGCGGCCTCCAAGGTGGCCGTACCGCTGGCGATCAAGGTGGCGTCGCAGGCGGCCAGCACCTGGTGCGATTGGCCCGCGACGATCTGCACCCTCCCGGCCATACCCGCCGCGTGGGCGGCTTGGGTGATCAGTTCTTGCATGCCCGGTGCTGCTGGCAGCACAAATTGGACTTGCGCTCGCTGCGCGGCGATACGGGCGGCGGCCTGAAAAAACACGCCAGCCAAATTTTTGATTTCTGAAAGACGGCTACCCGGCAGCAAAGCCAGCACCTGCGCGTCAGGTGCCAAACCCAAGTGGGCGCGTGCGGTCAGGCGGTCCGGCGTCAGAGGAATGACTTGTGCCAGCGGGTGGCCAACATAGGTGGCGGCGATGCCGTGCTGCGCCAACAGCGCGGGCTCAAAGGGAAACAGGCAAAGCACATGGTCCACGCTGCGCTGCAAAGTGCGCAAGCGCTCGGCGCGCCAAGCCCAGACCGAGGGGCACACAAAGTGCACGGTTTTGACGCCGCGCGCCCGCAAGCGCGCCTCCAGCGCCAGGTTGAAATCCGGCGCGTCCACGCCTACAAACAGCCCGGGCGGGTGCGCGGCCAGGCGACGATCCAGGGCATTGCGGATACCGACGATTTCGCGGTAGCGAAGCAGCACGTCCCAGCCAAAGCCGTGCACGGCCAGCTTGTGGTGCGGCCACCAGGCCTCAAACCCTTGGGCCCCCATTTGCGGGCCGCCGATGCCGGCCGCCTGCAGACCCGGCCAGCGCACGCGCAGCGATTGCAGCAACAGCCCAGCGAGCACGTCGCCCGAGGCTTCGCCGGCCACCATGGCCAGATTCAAGGCGGGGCTTGCAGTCACCTGCCGCGTCCCATTTAGCGCACGATGCCGCGCTGGGGGCTGGTCTGGGCGAGGAAGTCGCACATCATCGCCACGTCTGGGGCGCATTGCGCCTCGTCCTGCGCGATGAGGGCGATTTTTGCCTGGGCGGCCTCCAAAGTCAGGTCTTGGCGGTACAGGGCTTTGTGCATTGCCTTGACGCCGGCGAGGCGTTCGGCCGAGAAGCCACGCCGGCGCAGACCCTCGTAGTTCATGGAGCGTGCGCCGGCCGGTTGCCCCTGGCACATCACAAAAGGCGGCAAGTCGGCAAACAGCAACGAGCACATGGCCGTCATGCTGTGGGCGCCCAGCCGCACAAACTGGTGGACGACGGTAAAGCCGCCCAAGATGACCCAATCGCCCACACTCACGTGGCCGGCCAACTGCGAATTGTTGGCAAAAATCGTGTGGTTGCCCACGGCGCAGTCGTGCGCTAAGTGGACATAGGCCATGATCCAGTTGTCATGGCCGACCTGGGTGACGCCGGTATCGCCTGGCGAGCCGATATTGAAGGTGCAAAACTCGCGGATCGTGTTGCGGTCGCCGATGACCAGCTCGCAGGGCTCGCCGGCGTATTTTTTATCCTGCGGGATGGCACCGAGCGAGTTGAACTGGAAAATCCGGTTGTCCCGCCCAATACGGGTGTGCCCTTCGATGACGCAGTGCGCGCCTACCGTCGTTCCCGCGCCAATTTGCACATGTGGGCCGATCACGGTGTAGGGGCCAATCTGCACGCCAGCGTCTAACTGGGCGCCTGGATCAACCACGGCGGTGGGGTGAATCGTGGGCATCCTCAGGCCTTGGTCGGGATGGCGCGCATGGCACAAGTCAGTTCAGCTTCGACAGCGGTTTCGCCGTCCACGCTGCCACGGGTCTTAAACTTAAAGATGCCGGCTTTCATGCGCAGCAGCTCCACTTCCAAGATCAGCTGGTCGCCAGGCTCCACCGGGCGCTTAAAACGGGCCCCGTCGATACCGGCAAAGTAGTACACCGAGTCGTCGCTGGGCGAGGTGTCCAGCGCGTCAAAGGCGAGCAAAGCCGCTGCCTGCGCCAGCGCTTCGAGCATCAAAACACCGGGCATCACCGGGCGGTGCGGGAAATGGCCCTCGAAAAACGGCTCGTTCATCGTCACGTTTTTAAGTGCCCTGATGGTTCTACCCTTGTCAATGTCCAGCACCCGGTCCACCAACAAGAAGGGATAGCGGTGCGGCAATTGTTTGAGAATTTGGTGGATATCCATCATTTTTTGTATTCACTTTCAAGTACCCGAATACGCTCGCGCAGTTTGTGCAATTGCTTGAGCGATGCGGCATTGCGCTCCCAAGCGCTGTTTTCGTCCAGGGGAAATATGCCGGTGTAGTGACCCGGCCAGCGTATCGATTTGCTGACCAGAGTGCCGGCGGAAATTTGAACATGGTCGGCAATTTCGAGATGGCCAAGCACGATGGCGCCCCCGCCAATCGTGCATTGCGCGCCAATGCGGGCGCTGCCGGCTATGCCGGCACAGCCAGCAATAGCCGTGTTGCGGCCGATATGCACGTTGTGTCCGACCTGAATCAGGTTATCGAGTTTGACGCCGTCTTCGATCACCGTATCACGCAGCGCGCCGCGGTCAATGCAAGTGTTGGCGCCGATTTCGACGTCATTGCCGATCTGTACAGCGCCGAGTTGCTCAATTTTTTCCCAGCGCGGGCCGTCGGGTGCAAAACCAAAACCGTCGGCGCCGATGACTACGCCCGGGTGAATCAGGCAGCGTTGCCCGACTACGCAGTCCTCGCCCACCGTCACCCGCGAGCGCAATTCGGTCAAGGCGCCGATGCGCGCTCCGCGTTCGATCACGCACAAAGCGCCAATGCGCGCACTCGGGTGCACCAAGGCGTCGGGATGCACCACCGCGCTGGGATGCACCCAGTCCCCCGGGCCACGTACGGCCGCCGAGCCGCTGGTGCGGGCGCGCCATAGCTGGGTGAGCTTGGCAAAGTACAAATAGGGGTTGTCGGCAAGAATGCAGTGGCCGCGCTCCATCGCTTGAGCCTGCAGGGCTGGGGCCACGATCACGCAGCCTGCCTGGCTTTTGGCCAGTTGCTGCTGGTATTTGGGGTTGCTCAGAAAGCTGATGTCGTGTGGCCCCGCGTCCTCTAGCGGCGCCAAAGCGCGAATCACGAGGCTTCCCTCACCGTGCAGCGTACCGCCCAGGGCGGCCACTATTTCAGCAAGCCGGATTTCAGCCACGCCGCTGACAGGGCTGCACCTTATTTGGCGCCCGTGTTGAGGATCTTCAGGACTTTGTCCGTGATGTCATGGCGGGCGTTGCTGTACACCACTTCTTGGATCACGATGTCGTATTTTTCATCTTCGGCGACTTTGCGCACGGCTTTGTTGGCTTTGTCGAGCACTTGTTGCAGCTCTTCATTACGGCGCCCGTTCAGGTCTTCCTGGTACTCGCGCTGTTTGCGCTGCAGGTCGCGGCTGAGCTCGGCGCCCTCTTTTTGGCGGGAATTGCGCTGCGACTCGGTCAGGGTAGGCGCGTCGCGCTCAAACTTATCGCTGAAGTTTTTCAGGGCTGTCTGCAAATCGGCCAGCTCTTTGCCGCGCTTGGAAAATTCTTGCTCCAGCTTGGCCTGGGCCGACTTGGCAATTGTGGACTCGGTCGTAATTCGCTGCGTGTTCACGTAACCGATTTTGGACTCTTGGGCGAAAGCAGGGGTGGCCACGGCGGCGAGGGCCAGCGTGCAGCCAAGGAGGAAGGAATGGATTTTCATTAGAAAGAAGTTCCAATTTGGAATTGAAGTGACTGTATTTTATCGCTATCGAACTTGGTGATCGGCCGGGCGACGGCCAGGCGCAGGGGGCCGACCGGCGAGATCCAGCTGATACCCACACCCACCGAGCTACGCAGGTCGCCCAGTTGGATTGATTCATTGGTGCCGTAAATGCCGCCGGCGTCCACAAAAGCGTAAACCCGCAACGTCTTGTCGCTGCCGCCACCGGGCAAGGGCGAGAGCAGCTCAGCGTTCATGGTGATCTTTTTGGTTCCGCCGATCGCCACCGCACCCTGGGCCCGCTGCTCGGCGGTGGTCAGGCTGCCCGGCTCAAAGCCGCGCACCGAGCCCAAACCGCCGGATGTGTAGTTTTTAAACAAGGGGTAGGCCTGGCCGTTGGTTGGGGTGGCTAAGGAGATTTCGCCGTTGAGCGCCAAGGTGATTTTCTTGGTGACGGGGTAGTACTGCTGGGCGGTCAAGGTACCGCGCAAATAGGTTAACTCACCGGCCACGCTCCACTCGGCATTGGCACGGATGAGTCGGCCCGAGCTAGGTACCAATCCGCTATCGCGGCTGTCCCGGCCCCAGCCGACGGTGAGCGGCACGGCTGTGGCCGTGTAGCCAAAGAGGTCTGCAAAATCACTGTAAGCCGTAGGCAGCAAGGTGCCCGGCTCGATGGTGGTCTGGTCATAGCCAATGCCAAAAAACACGGTATCGGTTTCGGAGAAAGGCACGCCAAAGCGCACACTGGCGCCAAGATTGCTCAAAGAATAACTATTGATGTCCGCATAGGGGCGCGTAGTGCGCTGGTACACGTCAATACTGCGCGATACGCCGTCTGTTGTGAAGTAAGGATCGGTGGTACTGAGCACCAAGGTCCGGTTCAGTTTGCTGGTGTTGACTTCGATGCCCACCGAATTACCCGAGCCAAAGGCGTTGTCTTGCTTGAAGCCAAAATTAAGGCCCAGGCCGTCGGCGCTGGAGTAACCAGCGCCCAAACTGATGCTGCCGGTGGGCTTTTCAGAGACATTGACGATCAAATCGACCTGGTCGGGGGAACCGGGGATGTCCTGGGTGTCGACGGTGACCTCTTTGAAATAGCCCAAGCGGTCCACCCGGTTGCGCGACATTTTGATATTGAAGCCGTCGTACCAAGCTGACTCAAGCTGGCGAAACTCGCGGCGAATCACCTCGTCACGCGTCGTATCGTTGCCGGTAATGTTGATGCGGCGTACATAAATCCGGCGCGCGGGGTCTGCCTTGATGGTAATTTCCACCTGGTTGGTGCTGCGGTCAATCGAGGTTTGCGTCTCAGCCACGGCAAAGGCATAGCCGAAATTGGCGTAGTAGTCGGTAAAGGATTTGGTGGTTTGGGCCACTTCGGCGCCGTTGTAGGGCTCGCCCACACGAATGGACACCAAGGCCTCAAACTCCGCGTCCTTGGCCAGGAAATTGCCCTGCATCTTGACTTTGGAGACGACGAAACGCTCACCTTCGGTTACGTTGATGGTGACGCTGATATCTTGTTTATTGGGTGAAATCACCACCTGCGTCGAGTCCACCGAGAACTCCAGGTAGCCGCGCGCTGTGTAGTAAGCGCGCAGAGTCTCCACGTCGGCATTGAGCTTGGTGCGCACATAGCGGTCC